>Ga0316207_10001353_pt1 | contig 30849 bp, 32 predicted proteins | sample 6weekpyrite_MG_FD_204943 | JGI IMG/M metagenome (GOLD analysis project Ga0316207, IMG submission 204943) | Microbial mat bacterial communities from mineral coupon in-situ incubated in ocean water Damariscotta River, Maine, United States -... | ecosystem: Environmental > Aquatic > Marine >...
ATTATGGCTAATGTTGCCGACAATAATATTAGTGTTGCAAGAGGAAATACTTCGCTAGATGCCATACGTTGGTTGGATCGCATTACTGGACACAGCGCACGTCTAAGTCATTATTTGTCTAAATGATTTTATGTTATTTCCATGTTTTAGTTATATTTTTTTGATACTTAAGCATAACTAATACCAAACATTTGAAAATTTCCCAAAAGCACATTGAGTATTTTTCTGTTTCGTGCACGATACGTTTAAGAACGTGCAGCTTGTACGAAATAATAAAGGGTTCAGAGAAACCAGGAATGTATTCATCTTTCATTGAAGATTTTTTGCTGTTAGTTATTTCATTCGGGGCGTACAGTTTTTATGCTATAGTACCTTAGTATTCCATTTTCTGATACTTTGATGGTTTTTTACTTGCCTTATTATTTTTTATTGGCTCATCGGCTACGATACATTACCTGGGTAAGTAAGCCTGTGAAAAAGAGAATCGGTGCGTAACAATTTTGTAAATTTTATAATTGGTCACGTTATGTCATTCAAAATTAAACAACAACTTCCCATGCTGTGGAAATCGCATTTAACTGCCGAATTTGAAAAAGATTATATGCAGCGTTTGCATGATTTTTTACAAAATGAAAAAAATAATTTAAAAACAATTCTTCCTTCTTCTTCATTGTGGTTTAATGCCTTAACTGCGACTGATCTTGATCAGGTTAAGGTTGTAATATTAGGACAAGACCCTTACCCCACGCCGGGATATGCTCATGGTCTGTGTTTTTCAGTAATGCCTGAAGTAAAACCAATCCCAAAATCACTCGTAAATATTTATAAAGAACTTGAAGCTGATTTAGGTATAGTAAACAGCAATGGAAACTTGCAGTCATGGGCTGATCAAGGGGTGTTATTACTGAATAGTGTTTTAACGGTTGCAGCAGGAAAAGCCAATTCACACCAGGGGCAGGGTTGGGAGCAATTTACAGATCGAGTTATTGAATTATTAAACGAGCAAACCTCCCCCATTGTTTTTGTTTTATGGGGGGCTTACGCACAAAAAAAAGGCCGTATCTTGAATAATACTCAGCATCTTGTTTTACGTTCACCACATCCTTCGCCTCTTTCAGCATACCGGGGTTTTTTTGGCAGTAAACCTTTTTCTAAAGCGAATGATTTTTTAGTCGAAAATGGTAAAAAAGCGATAAACTGGAAAGTATAAAAAAATAGTATTTAAAACTGATAGACAGGGGTGGGTGAAATTCATATGCGGTTTTTATATCTTACATTAAGTTTAATTTTTTTAACGGCCTGTTCGTTAGCTAAACATGAACTACCTCCTTTCGCTGATATACATTTACATTTTAATTGGGATCACGAAGAGTTATTGAGCGCTGAAGAAGCGATTAAAATTCTTCAAGATCATAATGTTGTTCTTGCCGTTGTTTCAAGTGTACCTTCCCACTATGCCCTTAAGCTAAAAGAAGCGGGGGGCGACTGGGTTGTGCCTCTCGTTACACCTTATTATCATGCCGGTAACCGCTTAAATTGGTATTTTGATAAAACACTGGTGAGTAAAATTCGTAAACTCATTGAAACAGGAAAATATGCGGGGATTGGCGAAGTTCATTTGGCGACAGGAATTGGTCAGCGCAGGGATAATCCTGTTATAGTTGGTTTGCTTGAATTAGCAAAAGAATTTAAGTTACCTTTTTTAATTCATACCGATGCAGGCGATTATCGTTATTTTTTACCAATCTGTAAAAAATACCCTGAAACCCGCTTTCTTTGGGCGCATGCAGGTGGTGTGTTAGGTCCTGAACAACTTGAACCGTTAATGCAGGCTTGCCCAAATGTCTGGTTAGATTTAGCCGCACGTGATCCATGGCATTACGATTATTTTGCATATGATGATTATTCGTTGTTAGAAGGGTGGCATGAGTTAATTATTAAATATCAGGATCGTATTATGACCGGGACAGATCCGGTTTGGAATGCACATCAAATATATCGCTGGTATGAAGCCGATGAAGGTTGGGCCCACTATTCAGATTTTCATCATTTTCATCGACGTTGGATGAAACAGTTTCCCGAAGATATTGAGAGAAAGTTAAGGCTGACTAATGCACAAAAGTTTTTTGGGATAAAAGGGCGTAATTAATAAGACTTATATAAAATATGGATTATGGATTTATTTGAGAGACTCACTGGTGAAGCAACAAATCTACTGCCAAAAGATGGGGTTGTTCATTATTATGGACCACTTTTTCCTGTAAAGGAGGCTAACCATTATTTAACTCAGTTATTGAATACAGTAGAGTGGAAAAATGATGAAGTGTTCATATATGGAAAACATATTGTGACTAAGCGAAAAGCGGCATGGTATGGCGATAAAGCGTATAAGTATAGTTACTCAAATACAACAAAACAGGCGTTACCCTGGACTAATGAATTATTAGCATTAAAAAAGATCGTTGAAGTACATTCGGGTGAAAGTTTTAATTCTTGTTTACTTAACCTGTATCATAATGGCAGTGAGGGCATGTCATGGCACAGTGATGCGGAAAAAGAATTAAAAGAAAATTCGGCTATTGCTTCTTTAAGTTTTGGTGCAGAGCGAAAATTTTCGTTTAAGCATGTGAGTAGCAAAAAAACGGCATCATTAATATTACAACACGGTAGTCTTCTGGTAATGAAAGGCGTGACACAAAAAAAATGGCAGCATTGTTTGCCAACGACAACAAAAATAAATCATCCCCGGGTTAATTTAACTTTCAGAACAATGGATGATTAAAGCAGGTTTGTCTTTAATTTGTAAAATGGAACGATGAGATTGTCGCTCCATTTTTAGCAGCCAGTTACAGCGTTTCCCGGCCCGGGCCTAATAATGGACAGAGGAAAAATTTATCACCGCTATTCATTTCACCATCTGCATTTAAATCTAACCACCAGCGACCGCCAAGATGCCCTACTTCACCCGGACCATATTCAGTTGTCAAACCATTTGTGGTGGGGACCAATTGCTGAAATTCACCTTTTTGTGGTACATCTGTTAATACGATTGAGTCGTAAAACAAGCCCTGCGAGGTCACATAAATAACGGGGCCCGTTCCCCGACCTGTATTGCGTTCACCTGCATAAGTTATGCTATTCATTCCCATTACGGCAGCCAATAAAACGAATAAACTCAGTATTTTTGAAGCTTTCATTATCACATTCTCCATGTTTATTGATGAGCTTCGATACTGAGCTTTAAATGTCACCAACAATTCACAAAGTAGTCACTTTTTTATAACGTTACTTAGTTATTAGGTATTTTTTACTTTGTTTATCGGTGTTAAAGTAATTCATAACTGTATTTAAATGAATACTAAAGTATTGAATTAACTTTTTGACGGTATAGTTGGTACTCTTAAATAATATTTGAAGGCGGAATATGGAAGCAGACTATAATATAATTTTATCACGATTATTTTTGGCTCTTCTTGCAGGCGGTTTAATTGGGCTGGAGCGAGCAATACATGGTCGGGAAGCCGGTTTTCGTACTCACACACTTGTTTGCGTTTCTTCCAGTCTATTAATGTTATTGATGGTGTTCCAGTGGCAGCTTGTACCTGCCGAATATATTGATACCGTCAGAACAGATCCTACGCGAATGGCCCAGGGTATTATGACCGGCATCGGTTTTCTTGGGGCAGGCGTGATTATCAAAGAAGGTTTGACGGTCAGGGGGCTTACCACGGCCGCATCTATTTGGATGACGGCGGCAATAGGTATCGTCATTGGAATGGGGTTTTATGAGCCTGCGGTTATCGCAACCTTTATCACCATTATTACCCTGTCAATGTTTCGCTGGCTTGAATCAAAAATTCCTGCCATGAAATATGCACAATTAAGTGTACGTTTTGTGCGTAGCGAACAATATACCGATGAGGAGACTTTGCGCACTCTGATTAGTAAACATGGTATTAAGTCTTTTGAAGCAGGTTATCGCTTATATGATGGAGGTAACTCTTTTCAGTATGAAATGACTTTGAGAACAAAAGATTTTAAAAACTACAATAATCTTGCCCAGAGTTTAATCAATATCAATGATGTTCATGAGTTCAAAATAACGCCGTCAAGCTAGATTCATGCCAAAAACTCTCCCTTAGAAAATGATGTGACATTGTTTGAATTTAGACTATTGTCACAGTTTTTTTAAAAAAATTTAAAGTTTGCTCCAATTAAGACGATAGATATTAAACAACCCGAATATAAAGTCTGAAGGAGTAAAAACTGTGCGAAAATCTGTCTACGGCCCCACTGTTGGTTCACATCTAGGTAAACCTATTTACCAGTCAATTGAAAGTGATGGCATAAAGTATAATTTTGAACGTATGGCTGAATGCGATAGCGATGGTTGTCCATTACAGCAATTAGCAAGTAATGAAATGATGGTGAATCCAGGTCTGATTTACAGTAAAGCGTCTTAAATAATGTAAATTAGCAGTTCAGCTTAGCTGGCAATTGCAATTACTGGCGCGAGTGTAATGGAATTTGAGGTGAGACCTGAAACCCCGTTTGCCTTGATACGCCTGTCATGTCGATTAAGGTATCGAGACTGGTGATTTTGTTCTCCTCAACTTCCCATATAGAGGCTGCCGGAAAGGTAATTATCTTATTGCTGGACGGTATGCCGTAAAAAGGGTTTACGACCTCCCCAATAAAACTTACTTGTGTCATAACATGATTTTCTTCTGCCATGATGAGCTCAATATCAACTGATAAATCAGGTATTGATTTTCTTAGAGTAGCGATGAAGTTAATGTATTGTGTTGCATTAAGGATTTCATCTGTAAAGGTTGTTTTATAATAAAAAGACTCAGATAAAAAATTTGGTATCTGCTTCAACTCACCTTTATTCCATGACATTTCAATATGACTGAGAATAAGTTGTTTGTTTTTTTTCACTTTTTTTATTCCAAAATATACTGCTCAATGAGTAGGGGGATAGCAATCTTAATGTATTTTTCTTTAAAGTGCTTGTGATAAACCTGTGAACTTTAATAGGTAGTCTATATTGTTCCATGTAAGGCAATAATATCATTACACCGGTAAATTTTAAATAAACTTACTATAAAGAGGTTCTCATGAAAATTAAAATAGCACTGATCTTCGTTTCATTTATTATGCTACAAGCATGCGGTTCCAGAGGAATGATGTTTACCGAGACATCAATGGATAACGTAAATGTTGCTCTCGTTGTAGTTGATTCTTAATTATATATTCAGAGGAAAAGGACTTCCTCATTTAAGGTACATACTTTATAACTAATTTAGTTTCTCTTTTTTAGTAAGAAAATCGAAAACTTCATTTTTATTGCCTTTGAATATGATGCGTTCTTTTTTGTTGTCGAGTTGGTAATCATACATGGGGTCATAATATTCAACGAGCAACACTTTAATCCACTCTTTATGGGATTCTATCTTTCCTGCAATATGGTTTTTTATCGCATTTTGAAGCATGTTTTTTAATTTTTTATGTCGCTCTCCACCAAGTCGTCGTTGAATTTTATCGATATTTTTAAGTAGTTGTTCTGACCAGGAATTAAACCCTTTTTCAGGACCATAAAATTCTTGATATTCTGTTAGTGACTGAACAATATATTCTTGGAAGGTTATTTCAATTCGTTCTTCAATACTGGCCTCTAAAAGAATAACGGGTGATGTTTTCATTCTTTGAATTAAACATTCAGGCAGTCGGCGGGAACCAATGTTTCCTGCTTCATCTTCAAGTATGATTTTTTTATGTTCATGTTGCAGATGTTGCAGATGTTGCAGATGTTTCAGAAGTTCAATTGATAGATTGTTTTCAATGTCAATTTGTGAAGGTTGTGGCGTAACATGTTTACCAAAAACTGACCCCCGATGGTGGTATAAGCTTTCAAGGTCAATTTTTTGCGTTATTTTGTTTAAAAAAAGTGTTTTTCCTATACCTGTTCTGCCGCTGAGAATAAGCGGTGAAATACGTTGCGATGACTCTTCTAACTGATCAATTAAAAAACGTCGCATGGCTTTATAGCCACCCTTTACTCTTGGATAAACAATACCGGTGTTTTCATAAATCCATTGCTGTGATATTTTGGAGCGCATACCTCCGCGAAAACAATAAAGTACGCCCTCTGGATTTTGTTTAACAAAACGAGTCCATTTTTCAACGCGTTCATCTTTTACTTTTCCTTGTACTAATTCATGGCCTAACCTGATAGCTTCATCTTGCCCTGCATTTTTGTAACGGATACCAATGTCCGTTCTTTCCTGGTCATTTATCAAAGGAATATTTTTTGTGAATGGAAACGCACCCTGGTTAAATTCAACCGGTGCCCGTACATCGAGAAACTGTGTGTCATTGAGAAATAAAGAGCGAAAATCATCCAGTTGCGGCAGTTCTATATTTTTTTCTGGAACGGTCATTTTTATAAAAATATCTGTTAAATAAAACGGAGTTATACATTGTACTCTTATTTTGAGCTTTGTCTGCTGATGACTTAAGGATTTATTAGCAAGATTGGAAATATCTGAATTTACTCTGCACGGTGATTATTTGTTATTGTTGTAACTATGAAATTGATAAATAACAAGCATAAAACACAGTTTGAGTATTTTAGACGTATTAATAAGGCTCTAAAATTTATTGATGACAACCTTGATCAGGCTATTCAACTTGATGATGTTGCTATTGCCAGTCATTTTTCTTCTTATCACTTTCATCGTCTTTTTCATGCCTTGGTTGGAGAGACCGTAAATGAGTATGTCTTACGTAAACGAATGGAAAGGGCTGCTAACCGGCTTGTTTATAAACCTATGTTAAGTATAACTGAAGTATCCGCTGCGGGAGGTTTTTCATCAAGTGCAAACTTCTCAAAAGCTTTTAAATTGTATTTTGGTGTGAGTCCTTCTGTATTAAGAAAAAGAAATGTAAAAAATGCTATTGATAGCAAGTCTGGAAAACTTTATAGCAAGTACGGAAAATCTTTTAACCCTGAAGATCTCTATTCTCAGTTTGTAACTCAATCCGGGGTATTTCCCCCGAACAAACTGGAGGAATTATTGATGAAAATTAATGTAGAAGCTCGTAAGGAAAAATCAATCGCTTATTTGACCAGCCCTAAAGGTTATGACCTTAATTCGGTGTATGAAACGTGGGATAAAATGACTCAATGGGCAAACAATAAAGGAATTGATAGTGATCATCTTGTTCGTTATGGTATTTGTTATGACAATCCGGTAATTACACCTGAAGATAAGTGTCGCTATGAGGCTGCAATAGAAATTAATTCAGATACTGATGTGCTGGCGCCATATAAAAAGTCTTTCATCCCGGCAGGTAAATATGCAATGGCTTACTATAAAGATGATGCGGGAAAAATAAGTCATTTTATGACGGAACTTTGTTCTCAGTGGTTTCCAAATAGTGGCTATGAACCTGATGATTACCCCCCCATTTTTAATTATTTGAATGATTCAAGAAAAGAGGGTTATGTTGAAATGAACATCTATTTCAAAGTGAAGAAATTAAAAATAAATTAACTTCAGTTATATAAAAGGTAGAATATACGTATTAAGGTATTCTATCTTTTTTATTATATAAAATTTTTCTTCAACGTAACAAAGTAGAGAATAAATATAATTTTTTATAATAATTTTTTTGTAAATAATCAAGTAACAAACTGACTTTTGCAGGCATAAAAAGGCGCTGTGGATAAATTGCATTTACTTCCAGCGCGGTAGGCTGATAGTCAGGCATAATAACTTTCATGCCGCCCTGTGCAATATCATCTTCAACTATCCAGCCTAAAATAACGGCTATGCCCTGATTAGGAACACTTTTACCTTTTTCTATTGTTCTTCATGATCTTGATGAGGGGGAGTGTTGAAGTCACTATGATTGATCCCGAGTTTCTGTTCCATCCTGTCGATAATCCGGAACTGACTCAGTTGGGTACTGAAATTAAAACAGTGTTTAATAAAATTTTGGATAGTTTGTAAGCTGTCTTGCGATACGAGTCGATAAAATTATTGTGGCATCAACACCATAGTTAAGCAACATTACTTACTCTTCACCTATAAAGCCCCCCCCTATAGATAAAGAATGAATAACGCTGCTTAACTATGGCGTCGATAAAACCAATCTGTATTTATGACTGCGTGTTAAGAGTTATTATTAAACGATAAAAGGCAATATTAGGATGTGGTAAATACCACATATGGCTATTTATTTTATGGATATTGTTTGAGTCTGAAAGGAGCGAGGGGATTTTAAAGATTATTGTACTGCAGCAGCAAGCATATCGAACGGTAGCAATCAGGTATTTATGGGATGGGTATTAAAGGGTTAGCTGTCGACCTAAATCTGACACTTGAAAATTTAAAATCACTTGCCATAGTATTAATAGCAGATGTTAACGATTTTACTAGCCCTCACCATTTTTGATGACTGGACTACGGAACACGCTAAGTTAATTTAGCGTATTGTTTTATCAGCACTAATATCCCTTAGTTTTTTATATTATTTTTGAAGGAACTCACAACGAACCTCTATAAGGTTCATTGTGTATTCTTTAATTGTTTACCAGGATTTGTAAGGTAGAAATTTACCATTCAACGTCACAACGACACGATCCCCGGCTGGATTTTCTTCTTTATCAATATCCATCGTAAAGTCGATAGCGCTCATAATACCATCACCAAACTTTTCATGAATCAGTTCTTTGATAGTTTCACCGTAGACACCGACAATTTCATACCATCGATATATGACAGGATCAGTTGGTACTATTTGCTGCCATTTTTTATTGGGATAATCTTGTAACGCAGAGGATAGTTCTAAGCCCATTCCAAGTATATCAGCAACAGCATCGGCCTCTGGCTTCTCTAGGTGATTCATACCTAGACAAGCTGAGCATGTATATTCAGGAGAGATCCCGGCTTTTTCCGAAATCTCGGTCCAGGTTAAATCCTTTTCTTTCTTCGTTGCAAGTATGATTTCTTTCATTTCATTTTTATTCATGTTCTATTCCTAAAATATTAATAGTCATTAGTTGAAAATATTATGCTTGGTCTGACCATGTAACAGCAAATGTAGTGCCAGAGTGATAAAGACAATGTATATCAATAGGTTGCATGGTTATTGGTTTATTCTGGTGCAAAAATCCAAAGTGAATTGTCTGGATTGTCTTACAATGTCGTCATTGATGTAAATTTTTCGGCTATAATAGTTTTTAAATATTAATTTATATAATAAAATCAATAAGATATATGTGCTGGCATGATCGCTGCAGTACCTTAAGTGAAACTAAACTTGAGGATTTGTAATGAGCGCCAATATCAGCATTGACTACATTAGCCATACCTTTAAAGGTCAGACTACTCCCACCCTAGAAGAGATCGCGGTAACGATTAACCCGGGTGAAAAAATTGCGTTAATCGGACGTAGTGGTTGCGGTAAATCAACTCTGCTGCATATGCTTGCGGGTTTACTCATGCCAAGTGATGGTTGCGTACGGATCAATGGCCGTCAGGTCAATAGACCCAGTGCGAAATGGAACATGATGTTTCAAAAGCCTTCACTCTATCCCTGGATGGATGTACAGGAAAATGTTGCTTTAGGTTTAACCTTCGCTGGAATTAAAGATCCTGAAAAAGTCGCAGGCTTACTGAAGTTGGTAAACCTTGAAGAAAAAGTGAATGCGAATGTGCAAAGCCTTTCTGGCGGACAACAACAACGTGTTGCTCTTGCGCGCTCATTAGCAACTACTCCTGAACTCTTATTACTTGATGAACCATTCTCGGCACTTGATGCATTTACCCGTTCATCTTTACAGGATGAAGTAAGCCTTATTGCATCTAATCAGGATCTGACAATGGTCATCGTAACACATGACATTGAAGAAGCGGCTGCAATGGCCGATCGCGTATTAATTATGTCTGCGAATCCCGGACGTGTCGTCGGTGAAGTACATATCAATCTTCCGTTTCCACGAGATCGTTCATCTGAAAAGTTTAGTCGAGAACGTGAAATATTGATGAAAACTTTTGATGAACTGGTGGGTAATAGTTCTATTGCATCGTTCGAAAAAAAAGAAAGTATTAATAAAAGTAAGCAAGAGGCTGCTTAAGCTATTTGAAATAAAACATAACCCCTGTACTAACTTAACGTAAAAGGTAATCGTTATGAGTAAAAATAAAGATGATGAACTGGATTATTTGCAAAAGCACGAAATGAATCGCCGTGACTTTATGCTTGATATGTTAGCCATGGGTGGACTAGCTGCAGGTATGACTTTGCCGGGTATGAGTCTGGCAAATATGACACCACCTGATGACGAAGTAGTACGTATTGGTTACCTGCCGATTACCGATGCAACAGCATTGCTCGTTGCTCATGGTATGGGCTTCTTTGAAGACGAAGGTTTAAAATCTGAAAAACCAACATTGATACGTGGCTGGTCACCGCTGGTTGAAGGTTTCGCTGCTGGAAAATTTAACCTGGTGCACTTGTTAAAGCCCATTCCAGTCTGGATGCGTTATAACAACCAGTTCCCGGTTAAGGTTATGTCATGGGCACATATTAATGGTTCAGCACTGGTTGTTGGTAAACATGTTGGTGCTGAAGATTTTAAAGATCTAGGCGGAAAACAGGTAGCCGTACCGTACTGGTACTCAATGCACAATATTGTTTTGCAAATGGGGCTGCGTAGTGCAGGTCTTAAACCGGTAATTAAAGATCAAACTGCAAAACTTGCTACAGATGAAGTTAACCTGATGATCATGCCGCCTCCTGATATGCCACCTGCATTGGCCGCTAAAAAAATTGATGCTTTTATTGTTGCAGAACCATTTAATGCCTTTGGTGAAATGAAAGCCGGCGGCAAGATTATGCGCTTTACTGGTGACATGTGGAAAAACCATCCATGTTGTGTAATTTGTATGAATGAAAATACTGTTAACGCGAATCCTGAATGGACGCAAAAAGTAATGAACGCTATTGTTCGCGCTGAAGTTTATGCTCAGGAAAACAAAGCAGAAGTTGCCATGATGATGTCACGTGATGGTAAAGGTTATCTACCGATGCCAGGTAAAGCCGTGGTGCGTGCAATGACTGATTATGATGAAGGGCACTACGCGAAACCACATGCGATTCGTCATAAGCAAGAATTTGAAAATGGTCGGATTGATTTTTCACCTTATCCATATCCTTCAGCAACTGAGATGATCATTGAAGCGATGAACGAAACACTGGTCGGTGGTGAAAACACCTTCTTGCAAGGATTAGATCCAAAATTTGTTGCGAAAGACCTGGTGGACTATAAGCATGTTAAGTCGGCTATGGCGAAGTATAAGGGCTGGGAAAAAGCTCCTGGTGTTGATCCTACTAACCCATTCTCACGTAAGGAAATCGTTAAGATATGAGTACCGAGCTAAATGAATCTGGCACTTTCTATGCCGCTAAAAATAGCGGCATAGAGTGGTTGAGTATGCTTAAAAAAATTATGAATAACGGTGGCTATTCTGTAATTGGTATTTTTTGTTTACTGCTTGCATGGTGGGTAGGTGGCTGGATGATAGCAAATAATCCTGATACATCATCATTTGCTGATTTTGCGCCTGGACCTGCCTTTGCCCGCTTGGTTGATTTAGTTCAGTCAGGTGCAGTAATGAAGGCCGTGATCCCGAGTATCGAACGTATTGGCCTTGGACTGTTGTGGGCAGTTGTGATTGGTGTACCGGTAGGTGTGGCGATAGGTTTGTATGCCAGCTTGCGTCAGGTAACGCATATCCCGTTCCAGTTTTTACGCATGATAAGCCCGTTGGCCTGGATGCCGATTGCAGTACTGGCTTTTTCTACCTGGAATTCAGCGATTGTATTTCTTATAACCATTGCCGCGATATGGCCTATTCTTTTTTCAACTGCACAGGGAGTACGTCGTGTAGATCCCTTGTGGTTTAAAGTTTCACGTAATCTTGGTGCAGATGGATTACAAATGTTGCGCAGAATTATTATGCCCGCTATTGGTCAGGATATCTTTGCTGGTATTCGTCTTGCGGTGGGTGTAGCCTGGATTGTATTAGTGCCGGCAGAGTATCTTGGTGTAACAAGTGGACTAGGCTATGCCATCAACGATGCGCGTGACACGTTAGAATATGACACACTTGCAGCGATTGTTGTTGTGATTGGTGTGCTTGGTTATTTTCTTGATAGTATCTGCGTTAAGTTAATTAAAAAATTTAGTTGGCATCAACAAGACTAAAATATTTAAGGCACTAAACTCTAGTTAAGGTACAACACATTAAGAGTGTATAAGAAAAAATATGGCAATAAGGACATTGCCTCTTTTTGTACATCTTTATCTCTTCATCGCACTGTTTCAGTGCGCTGTCACCGATTGTTATTTCTTTAATTAACTCATTACATTAGTAATTGCCTTAATCTCCAGAGTTTCCCAGCATTTTCACAACTTGGCTGTGCTTTTGCATAGTAGTAATAATAATTGTCGACAATGTCAGGAATATATAATGTCTAAAATAAGTGATGAGATAGGGATTGATTCTGAGTTGCTGGTTTTGCAACAGGCGGCACGTTTAATTACGCAGTCAGCTGACCCGGTGCCAGCGATTCAGGGCATCCTGCGTTTGTTATCAGAATTGTTAGGCTTAAACCGTGGCCGTGTAGTGTTACCGGATAAAGAAAGCGGACACTTAGAAATAAAGTACGCCTATGGTCTGACTGATGTTGAACGTAATAAGGGACGGTATGAACTTGGTGAGGGCGTTACCGGTCGCGTATACCAGACAGGTCAACTGGCTTTGATTCAGAACATAGATGAAGAACCCACTTATCTTACTCGCGCAGTCGATCGTGTTAGCTTACCTAACGAGGCAGTTGCATACCTGGCTATCCCTATAATACTTGATGAACTACCGGTGGGTGTTTTAGCAGTGCATCGTTTACGTAGTCGTGACCGTCAGTTTCAGCGTGATTTATCTTTATTACAGGTTATTGCTACCTTTATTGGCCAGGTATTACGGGTTAAAGAATTAATCTCGGAGCGAACAGCTCACCTGTTATCAGAAAATAAACTACTGCGAAATAAACTTGAAGGTAAAGGTGCACAATACGGTATCTTTGGAGAAAGTCCGGCTTTAAAACGCGCTATCGAACAAGCCTTGCAAGTTGTTGAGACTGATACAACAGTTTTACTACTTGGTGAATCAGGTACGGGTAAAGAACGTTTTGCACGTATGCAACATATGGCTAGTGAACGTGCATCTGGTCCGTTTGTTTCTATTAACTGTGGCGCGATTCCGGCGAATCTTATCGAGTCTGAATTATTCGGGCATGAAAAAGGTGCCTTCACTGGGGCGACGACAGCAAAGAAAGGCAAGATAGAACTCGCAAGTGGCGGTACTTTATTTCTAGATGAAATTGGTGACCTCGATTTAGATCTTCAAACCAAGTTATTAAAAGTGTTAGAGGATCGTGAGATACAACGTGTCGGTGGCACAAAGTCGATACCGGTGGACTTGCGTATCGTTGCCGCCACTCATCAGAACCTGCAAGAAGCAGTAAATGAAAATCGCTTCAGGCTCGATCTTTTCTATCGACTTAATGTTTTTCCTATTCGCTTACCGGCCTTGCGTGCTCGCCAGGGCGATGTTTCAATTCTTGCTAGGCACTTTCTTAATGGCGCGAATGAAGATTATGGCCGCGACGTTGTTTTTGGTCCCGGCAGCCTGGAACAACTTGAGTCATACCTGTGGCCAGGTAATATTCGCCAGTTGGAAAACCTGGTTAAGCGTGCTGTCTTGTTATGTGGCGAGACAATGATCAGTAGAGAGCTTATTACACAAATTCTTGCTGAAGAAGGGGGAATCTCTTCTCCCATACTTACCGAGAGCAAAAGACATGACGTCAGTACGTCTGCTCATCATGATGTTCCACCGGTTTACTCGCCACCTCCTGTCGCACCTGTTTATCAACTACACAATGTTGATCATGGAATGCGTCCTTATGCCAGGGTCAATGAGAGTGAGGTAGGGCAAATCGTGAATGCACTCAAACTTAACTATGGTAATAAAACCCGTGCTGCAATTAGCCTTGGATTTACACCCCGACAGTTGCGTTACCGTATGAAGAAGTTACAGATCACTGAATTTTAAATTTACTCCCGTTAGTTATTCAATAACGGGATTTCAAAGACAGGCAATACAAAAATAATTTTGTATTGTTACTTATCCAAAAATTCATCCAATCAAAAGTGACATTCTTTTAAATAAAGTGACAATGTGTTTTTTAATTGTCGTCATTGTCGACAATTAAGTAAATAAAATATTTAAAACACTACGAAAAAACCACTTAAGTGTTTGAAAATAAAAGTAAAAATATATCTGGCATATGCATTGCTATCTCTAAGTTGTATTAATTAATTTTTAAATAACACTGGAGATAAATACATGAGCACCACACAACAAACTATTGCTAAATCAATGAGCTGCTTACGTCCCCTTGATGCTGATGGCTTAAAAGCTCTTGGTGAAAAAGGTAAAGCTAATCCTGAATCAGTTGTGACCCTTAAAGCTAAAACGATTTGTGAAGGTCAGTTCCGGATGCAAACGTACGTTCGTGATCTTGAACCTATGTTGATTGATGAACCACCACACCTGCTGGGTGAAGATAATGCACCTAATCCGTCTGAAGCCTTGCTTGCAACTTTGGGTGCGTGTTTAGCGGTAGGTGTACATGCGAATGCAACTGCACAAGGTATCAAGTTAACTAAACTTGAGCTGGCTCTTGAAGGTGATATCAATGTGACGGCGGTATGGGGTACAGGTGATACTGACGAAGTAAAGACACTTGGTTTCTCTGCGGTACGCGTCAAAATTGATGCTGAAGGTGATGCGCCACAAGAACAGATTGACGAAATTATTTCCCATTCTAATGTCTGGTCTCCGGTTGCTAACACTTTGCGAAATAATGTAGCCCTCGAGGTAACTTCGGCTTAAGTATTTTATTGATGAGGAGTATTTGAAATGAATAATCATACAGCCAGCTATTCGACTTCACCTTTAGCGTTGGATGAACTTTTGTCAGCCGGACAAGAAATTATTGAACAGGAGCTCAAGCCCTTAACTGTCAGCATTGATGTTGAAGGTTTGTACCCTGAAGAGGTGTTAAAGAGCCTGGGTAAGATTGGTGCCTTTAGTCAACATTTACCTAATGTTCGTGGTGATGGCCTGACTGATATGGCTTCGGCTATTCAGGCAATGGCCGCAGTTTCACATGAGTGTATGTCCACCGGCTTCACTATGTGGTGCCAGGACACATGCGCCTGGTATTTACAAAATGCTGCTAATCCGGCTGTACGTGAAAAGTGGTTGCCTAAGGTTGCCAGTGGTGAAGTGCTCGCGGGCACGGGTATGTCTAATACCATGAAAGCCTTTGCTGGTATAGAAGAGTTACGCCTTAAGGGTAAAAAAGTTGAGGGTGGATACATTGTTAATGGTTCATTGCCCTGGGTCTCTAATCTTGGTGAGGAACATGTTTTTGGTACACAGTTTGAATTAGAAGGAAGTTCAGGTAAGTCAGTTATGGCATTGATTGACTGTCAGAGTGAAGGATTTACTTTGCGCCTTTCAGCTCATTTTACCGCACTTGAAGGCACACGTACTTTTGCCTGTATTTTTGAAAATGTCTTTATTCCTGATGACATGATTATCGATAAAGATGGTGCAGGCTTTCTTAAACGTGTTCGTTCCGGAATCGTGTTATTACAGTTCGGAATGGGAGTGGGCAATATTAAATCCTGTATTGACTTATGTCGCGATGTTGAGCCTGTGCTCGGACATGTTAATGCTTACCTGGATGATCGTCCGGATGAACTACAGAATGAACTTGATGATTTAGTTGATGCAGTACTTGCTCTTGCGGAGGAACCCCTTGAAAGCTCCGATGAATTTTTCCAGGACTTGTTACAGCTACGTTTAACTGCTGGAGAACTAGCGTTGCGTGCATCGCAGTCGGCAATGTTACATACCGGCGCAAAGGGTTATTTAAAGTCAGCACCGGCACAGAGAAAATTACGCGAATCATATTTCGTTGCCATCGTTACCCCGGCAATTAAACACTTGCGCAAAGAACTGGATCGCCTGGCAAATGCTGCTTAACTAAATAGCAATGATGAAAAACAGGAGAGGGTGGTTTTCCTTTTCATTTTAGATAAATTCAAGAGAGTATTATGAAGACATTTACAACTCCACTAACAGCTGATGAAGCAATTGAAAAACTTTTGTCCGGTGTTGAAGCTGAAGGCATGCGTGTCGTCGCTCACATTAATGGCCAGGCAAATGCCGCCAAGATAGGTCAGACGGTTCCCGCTGACCAGATACTGGAAATATTCCGTCCTGATTTTGCTATTAAAGTCTGGAAAGCATGCAAGGCGGCTGGTCATGATATTCCACTGAGAATCCATGTCTACGAAGAACAGGGTATAACAAAAGTTACCTGTCGTATGCCAAGTGAAATCTTTGCACCGTTTGAATCTGACGAACTGATGCAAGTAGCAAAAGAACTCGATGCTATATTCAGCAATATCCTCGGTTTTGTAATGGAGGAAGAAGATGAGTAGCTCTGCTTATAAGCGCTGGATATGTGATGCCTGTGGTTATATTTATGATGAAGAAAAAGGTGATCCTGCTGATGGATTAGCACCAGGCACTCGTTATGAAGATATTCCGGATGACTGGCAATGCCCACTTTGTGGAATGATGAAAAGTGATCTGCGGCTGTTACCGAAAGTAGTTGTAACGCCTGTTACTAAAACACCTTTAGTTAAAAGAAACGGAAACAAATCTCGAGGTGGTAGTGATTACGTTGTTATCGTTGGTGCGGGTATGGCAGGCTGGTCTGTTGCCAATGCAATTCGCCGGCGAAATCCCGATTGTCCTATTTTATTAATAAGCGCATGTAAAGGACAGGTCTATACGAAGCCAGCGATATCATTAGCAATTTCACAGGGCCGCACTGCCGATGACCTGGTTGATGGTGATGCTGTATCACGTGCAGCGGAACTGAATATAAAAGTACAACCAGAAACACGCGTTCTAAAAATTGATACTACTCGTAAACGCCTGACAACGACAAAAGGTGGTATTGAATATGGAAAATTAATTCTTGCTCTGGGCGCTCATCAACGTGAGTTACCGATCGAAGGTGATGCTGCAGATAGTGTATTACGAGTCAATGACTTGCTCTCATTTAAAAAACTAGAACATAGACTGCAAGAAGATGTAAAGAATATTACTATCCTGGGTGCGGGACTGATTGGAAGTGAGTTTGCTGATGATTTAACCCATGCAGGTTACAATGTGTCCGTAGTCGATCCAGGAAACCGTCCTCTCGCCAATTTACTGCCTGAGATGATGGCGATTGAGTTACAGGAACGTCTTGCAGCTAAGGGGGTATTTTGGAATTTTGGTGTTACGGTGAAACGAATAGATCACGATGCCGATAAGTTGAAGGTAGAGTTATCCGATGGTTCACATTTTTCTACTGACTTGATTTTGTCTGCTGCGGGCCTGGTAACGAATTTAGAACTTGCGAAAAAGACGGGTTTACACGTCGATGTTGGTGTTGCTGTTGATAATGACATGTGCACTTCAAACCCTGATATATATGCGATTGGTGATTGTGCTTCTGTAGATGGGCGATTGTTTGCTTATATTGAGCCGATTCATCGTCAAGCCGATGCTATCGCTGCTAGTATAATGGGTGAGCATCAAAGGTTTATGCCTATTCCACCAATGGTGAAAATCAAAACTCAAACTATGCCGATGACTGTGTGTCGACCAGTCAGCACTGATAAAGAAGAAGTATGGCAGATGATTAGTAATAACCAGAATGGTTGTTACTTCAATATGCTAAATGACAACAACCTTATTGGTTTTGCTTTAAGTGATGTACTGGCATCGGATGCATCAAACTATTATCAAAAATTAAATATCTGATTTATTTTGTGGCCGAAAATTTTAGCGAACAGATAATGAGGTAACGATACCTTATACTGAGAAGTTTCAAAATTTAGCAGATACTGCAAGTCCTTAACTGGAAGAAGCGCTACCAGAACAAGTCGGTGTGTTATTAGCAAAAGGGGCTGTCGTATTGGATATAAGTGATAAGGAAGAGCACGATGCTGATTATATTGAGGGATTGATAAATATTCGCCGTGGTAAGCTTGAAATGCTTGTGGAGGGAAAAGTCTCCGAACGGTTCTTTGTTACTGTAATGTATTTAATTGGGGGCTTCATCGGCGGCTACGCTTAAAAGCATGGGATACGTGAATGCAAAATTTATTGCCGGTGGCTTTTGACGTATCGGGAACTTTCGTAATAGCTGAACGGACGGTGCCTGATATTTTCAGGCAATTGTATTTACCAAACTAAATCATCAGGAACCTGAAATTCTGCATAAGGATCGTTTTCATCTACAACGGTTTCTTCTGCTTCAAATAAAATGACACGTTTTTCATTTCGTTGTTGAATTTTTTCAGCGATGAGCCTGGGAATGAGTTCATAACGTCCCTCGATGCGAGCGATGCCTAATTTGCCCTCAATGATTCGTTGTTTCATGTCGGCATTAACATAGATTCGATTAACTTTTTTACGGTGCTCAAAGTTATATACGATTTCGCAGTCTTCAGACTGTTTTATTAGGTTTTTAGTGATGAGCTGATCTATTTCAGCAGAAAGCGCTTTTTGTTTTGCCTGCTCTTGTTTGCGTAGATTGAGGGACTTGTCATGCTCCGCTTTTTCTTTTGCGGCTTGTTGTAACTTTAATTTATTTTCATCGGCAACAGGTTTGCCTTTTTTAGAGCGATTCTCTTTTTTCTTTTTATTCGATGCCGATTGCGCTTTTTTAACCTGTTGCTTAGTGACTACACCGGCTTTAAGAAATTGATCCTGAAAAGGGTTACCCATTTATTTTCTCCCTTTAATTAACGGGTAGACGCGTACGTAATTCATCACGATCAAACCACCAGTTTTCCTCAACGATAGAATTAACCACTAACGATAAACGAGGTAGAAAAACTCCAGGCTCATTCAGCTCTAACTTAAACATCCATGCATCCATTTCTTTTTGTGTTTGTACATTAGAATGGCGTTTAGCAACATTACCTAAAATGGTTTTTGCCAAAAAAGTCATGCTGTCATGCTCTTCATCTGTTGAACGAATATCAGCAATATAATACCCCACCATTGCGGCAACTGCAGCACCATCAGAGTCTGCGGGTGTTTCATCAACAATATGGTTAAGCATGGCGATAGAAGTATCGGCAGCAATGGGGTAGGTTACTGCCATCCAAACACCGTGGCCTAAAGCAACAATCGAAGCGGGTTGTTCTGTTTGATACATCACATTACAGGCTTCAACTGCGTGCTGCCATTGCTCATTATTCACAAAAGTATCAAATGTTGCACGGGCTTCATTCCAGGCTTCTTCTTTTAAGTCTAGCGCCAACATAAGTTCAGAAATATCAAGTTGAATGAGTGCTCGTTCCATTGGAGCTGCGTCGGCAGGCAGGTTTTTTAACTTTCCCTGCATTTCTGTGAGTTTAACGGCAAGTTCCTGGCGTTCTTCGCCAGATAATGCTGCACTGATGTCGTTTGCTTCGCTCATTTCGAACTCCTAATTGTAGAACTTGATAAATTTGGTCGGTTATTATAACAAAAATATCAGAGTTTGCTTATATAATGCAGCATTATAACCCCAGGGTCTCCTGATCTTTCAGATGTTAGGCTGATTTTGGCTAATTTTAGTCCTGACTGCGTTATATTTTGCTACCAATGGAGTGCATTGATACGCAAAACATACCTTGTCAGCACCAAAATTATCTCAATATCAGCCTAACATCTGAAAGATCAACATGCCCTGGTATTTTTCTGGTACTGCATTGTGTTGTCATTGAACTTGGCTATTGAGCGCTTGTCATGACAGTAGCATGATAAAATATTTCTTATTATAACCAATAGGATCCAACCATGTTTCCATTCGATCAATTCACTTCCCAAAGTTTAAATGTTCTTTCCTCGCTTTTTATTTTTATGGTCGGGGTTGGTTTTTTGGTTGTCGCGCTGTTGTTTATATCCGACGTTTCTCAAACGAAAGATGCAATCAGACGAAATTACCCTGTCATTGGTCGTTTTCGCTATATTTTTAGTAGTTTAGGGGCTTTTTTTCGACAGTACTTTTTTGCAATGGATAGAGAAGAAATGCCTTTTAACCGCGCTGAACGTAGCTGGGTGAGTAAATCATCACAGGGGCTTGATAACACGGTGGCCTTTGGTTCCACGAAAAATCTTAGCTCCGTAGGTACCCCATTATTTATTAATTGTCCTTTCCCTACTTTAGATGCGCAGGCTACTTCCGCTCCAGCGGTGATGATAGGTCCCTATAGTCGGGAGCCGTATGAAGCTAAATCAATAATTAATATTTCTGGGATGAGTTACGGATCAATCTCCAGGCCTGCTGTACGTGCGTTGTCAAAAGGAGCCAAGCTGGCTGGATGTTGGATGAACACAGGGGAAGGTGGTTTATCTGACTATCATTTGGAAGGCGGGTGCGATCTTGTTTTTCAAATTGGAACGGCCAAGTATAGTGTACGCGCTAAAGACGGAACGCTGGATGATGGAAAATTAAAAAAAATAGCGGCCCTGGTGCAGGTAAAAATGTTTGAAATAAAACTGAGCCAGGGCGCTAAACCCGGTAAAGGAGGTATTTTGCCAGACATAAAGGTGACGCCAGAGATTGCAAAAATACGCGGTATCGAAGTGGGTGAAAGTTCCATTTCGCCTAACCGTCATCCGGAAATTGGCAATATTAAAGAGTTGTTAAATTTCGTAAAGCATGTACGTGAAGTAACAGGAAAACCAACGGGTTTTAAAGTTGTCATTGGTTCAGACGGATGGCTAAAAGAATTATGCGAGGAAATTCAACAAGGCGATATAGAGTGCGCCCCGGATTTTATAACAATTGATAGTTGTGATGGGGGAACCGGAGCTGCTCCCATGCCTTTAATGGATGATGTGGGTTTGCCGATTAAAGAGTCATTACCCATGGCTGTTGATATTTTGTCGCAATACGGGTTACGTGAACGTATCAAAATTATTGCCTCAGGAAAATTAATCACACCATCCGGCGTCGCATGGGCATTATGTAGTGGAGCCGATTTTATTACATCAGCTCGTGGCTTTATGTTTTCCCTGGGCTGTATTCAGTCATTAAAATGTAATAAAAATACTTGCCCGACTGGCATAACAACACACAATAAAAGTTTACAAAAAGGCTTGAATGCAGAAGAGAAATCTATTCGTGTTAAAAACTTTGTCAATAAAATTCATTATGGCATAGGCTTAATTTCACATTCGTGCGGCGTAAAACATCCGCGTGAATTAACACGGCGACATTGTCGGATTGTTCAGGCAAATGGAAAGTCAAAGTCTCTGGATTTTTTATATCCAGAGAAAGTCGTGTTAGAAAAATACAGATAAAGTCGTTATTAATATTTTTTTATCAGGTAGCAGCGGCAACGCTCAAGGTTGCCGTTTGTTACTGTGTTGTTATTTTGGTTTCGTTGCAGAAGAAAACAAGGTTTGTACATCCAGCCATATGCCTTCTTTAGAAGCAATTTTTTCGATTTCCATTTTATGTTTATTTTTAAATTCTGCCCGGTGCTCTTGTGGTAGCTGTTCATATAAACCCCGGTAACCTGCGCTTTGGATCACTTCCCACCAGTGCTTAAAATTTTCTAAATGATAACCGAGTTGAGTTTGTGTCACTTGAGGTTGTTCAAAGCCATTATCAAGTAGTATTTTTTTACAAAGTTCTTCTTCAGCAAGTTGCAACCAGCGTGGAGTTGGTGGGATAACATCATACTCAGCGAGGTTTTTAATAAAAATTTCTGTAACTGGTTGAAAGGCAGAAGGCGCGAAGCTGGAAAAAACGAGTTTCCCACCCGGTTTTAAAACACGCAGCCAACTTTTAAGTGCTGCAGACATATCCGGCATAAAAAACAAACCATATGAGCAAGTAATCACATCAAAGGTATTATTCTGAAACTCCAGATTTTCCGCATCCATAACATGAAAATCGATAGCCTCGATACCCAGGCGTTTTGCTTTTTCCTGTGCCTGGTGAATCATGTTTTTTGATAAATCAATTGCCTGCACGCGTTCTGTATTTTGCGGGGATTGTGCGGCTGCCATTGCAACGACCCCTGTTCCCGTCGCAATATCGAGTACTTTTTGTTTGGGCGTAATCTTTGCGTAATTAATTAACTTGTCTGCGCAAAGGGAAAAGAAGCGCAAAGAAGGGTTGTCATATTTATCAGCAACTAGGTCAAAGGTATTGGTAATCGCCTGTTTCTCATCCATAATAATAATCCTGCTCTTAGAAGCTACGCGTAGTTGGTTTGAATAATGTGTTGCGTAAATTCGGGACGTAAGTAAAAACCACGAGGTAAAGTTTGTATTGTATTACCTTCTTCATCAAGTGTGGTGGTTAAAGATTTTGAATTTGCACCTTTGGGGCGTATTTGTAAGTAACGCCCCATGTGAGATGTTATTTGATCAAGTTTACCAAGGCAAACAAGCTCCATTAACTCCTCCCAATCTTGTTGTAGCTGCGTGATTTCAGTTTCGCTTGGACTCCAGATGATGGCATTACCAATATGACGTTCAGCGAGAGGGATGCGTTTGTCGGCTTCTATGGGTAACCATAATACACGTTGCAGCTTTCGTTTAAACCAGGAGCTTGCCCAGTCCTGTTCGTGCAAATTTGTTAATGGTACGGTGCAAACATAGGTTGATTCTTTGGGTTTGCCACTTTGGGTTAAAGGTAAGGTTTTTAACTCTATTCCAATCTGCTGAAAGTCAGGTTCGGCGAGTGATGAGGCCGTTGCTCCTAAGCTTTTTTCAATGAGTTGTCCAATCCAGCCTTTCGCATGGCGGCTATCTGATGGGATTTTTTGCTGAAACTTTTTTGCAATATCATTAAGTGTTAGCCCTGCAAGTTTTCTTGCGCGGCTTATCAATTCGGTTTCGCTCTCAGGCGCATGCGGAAGATTGACTGACATACAGGTATTGTATGTCAGTCGCTGAAATAAGAAAATATTTTGTAAAAATTTATGGACTGACCAGGTCGAAGGGTTGGCTGCTACCTTTAGTACATGAAATTAAGTTTTCATTTTTAAATTTACAGCTTAATTTTCTTTTCTTTCCTTGCTTGCCCGTTTTAATGCGTGTTGGTGTGACTCCTTCGTTTACACCATCGCCATCTTTGGACGAGTAGGTTGATACTTCTAATACATTATTGCGGTACACAACCTGAAAGTCACTCTTGTTTTTTGCAGTGATGGTGCTTTCGGTGTTGTAAGTAACAATTTCAGAGCCCGTATCTCGTTCCTGAGATGTAGAAATACACTGTGTAGAATTATAAGATTTTTTAGCACAACTGGTTATTGTCGAAGGCAGGTAGCCAACAGGATTTTTACGTTTTAGCCAACGACCATTATTAATGGATTTTAACAAACTGGCCTCCGGCTTTGTGGTTACCTTTTTTGTTGGTTTTTTTGCAACGCTGGGTGAGGGTCCCAGTTTTTCATTGTTACGCGTTGTTTTTAAAAGTTGTTGCAGGTATGCCACTTTCGCTTTGGCAAGGTAATAGCCATTTTTATCTGCTTTTTTATACCAGGAAATGGCGGTATTTAAATTTTTTGAAACAGAGGCACCAAGTTCATACATGTTAGCCAGCTGAAATTGCGCGCTTGCAACGTTCTTTTTTGCGGCAGCATTTAACAGTTTTAGTGCTTTTTTATGATTTTTAGTAACACCCCGGCCTTCAAAATATAGTATACCTAAACGTGCTTGAGCGGCTGCATGCCCTTCATTGGATGCTTTTTGAAACCATTCCGCGGCTTTTATCATATTTTTATTTACACCACGACCACGTTCGTAAAACTTACCAATATCGTACATGGCTTTAATATTGCCTTGATGGGCTAATTTTTGTCGCTCGTTAAATCGTTGCACCATGCCCCAGTCGTCCGGATTCGCAAAAGAATTAATAGGCGCGATAAGAACTAAACAAAAGATAAATATACTGGTAAATTGTAGTTTGCTGTGTTTCGATGCCCTGATCTTCATACTGCAGTTCCTTTCTTGGTCTTGTTAACTATAATTGTTTTTCTTAGACTCTTATATTTTCTCTTTCCCTTTATAGCATATATAACTTTTTAAAAATGTTGGCTTGTTCAAATTTGGCTTTGAAATATGCTTGCAATGCTCTGTTAATAAGATAAAAGGCAGCGTTATGTCTCGCCTTTTAACCAGTGTCCAGACTTTCCACCTTCTTTTTCTGTTAGCCCGACATCGGTGATAGTCATACCACGATCAATGGCTTTACACATGTCATAAATGGTGAGAAGTGCCACTTGTATCGCAGTCAGTGCTTCCATTTCCACCCCTGTTTGGCCGCGTGTTTCCACCTGGCAAGTACAATATATGCTGTTACTGTCTGATTCTGCTTTAAAGTCGAGTTCAACATGGGTGAGCATAAGTGGATGGCACAACGGGATAAGATCCGCGGTTTTTTTAGAGGCCATAATGCCTGCAATACGGGCAATACCGAGGACATCTCCTTTTTTGTGCCCGCCTTGCAGTATTTTTTCCAGTGTTTCGGCTTGCATGGTAATTCTACCCTCGCAAACGGCGCGCCGATGCGTTTGCTTTTTTTCGCCGACATCGACCATGTGTGCTTCGCCACGACTGTTGAAATGTGTTAGTTCAGACATTCTAGCCCTTATATATCAATAGGTTACAGTTAGTATGATTGGTTCAAGTGTTAATTCATGATAGGCTTGCTAACATGAATACGCAAACAGAGTTCGGATATATATTATGACTAAAGCTGTTGTTACAGTGAAATTTTTTGCCAGCTTACGTGAGCATGTTGGCCAGGCTGAAACTGAGGTAGAGGCAAGTGATGCTCAAACAGTTGTCGCTGTTTGGCTACTCTCCACGAATGATATGGCGTTGCCTGAAAATACTTTAATGGCCGTTAATATGGAGTATGTTGATGCTGATTATCCCGTACAGCAAGGGGATGAAGTGGCATTTTTCCCTCCGGTAACAGGGGGCTAAGGCAATGTTAATTGAAATCAAAGAGCATTCTTTTGAGCCCTATGCTCGTGTGCTTGAGTACCAAAAGTCGGCAGGTTTTTCGGGAAAATATGGTGCAACGGCAGTCTTTGTAGGAAGTATGCGTGATTTTAATGAAGGGGATGATGTGCAAAACATGCTGTTAGAGCATTACCCCGGTATGACAGAAAAATATCTGGAAAAAATAAGTAAAGAAGCAGCTAGCAAGTGGGATATTTTAGACTCACTCATTGTTCATCGGGTTGGTGAGATGCTGCCGAATGATCCTATTGTTCTGGTTGCCGTTTGGAGTGCACATCGTGCAGCTGCTTTTGATGCCAGTCGCTATTTAATGGAAGAGTTAAAATCCCGGGCGCCTTTTTGGAAAAAAGAAGCTCTGACAGATGGTGATCGTTGGGTTGCAAAAAACACATAAAACATAAAGCTATATACAATAGCTTGGCTTTTTGCTTAATTGGAACTAAAGTTATTTCCATATAATAAATATAGTTTCATAGGGTCGTATGAGTGTTATTGTTGTTTTATCTCTTTCGATACTTATGCAGTTTAGCGCTGCTTTGTATTCGCTTGTGTTGCTTCGTCACTTTGGTGGGCGCCTGGTTTGGCTTACCCTAGCTGCTGCTCTGTTTCTGATGACTATTCGTCGCAGTATCAGTTTATATAATGCGATTGATGTTTACCCTCTTGTTGTTCGTTCTCTCGACTTAGAATTAGTTGCCTTATTTATTTCGGCACTGGTTTTGATTGCTGTACTCGCTTTCAGACCATTGATTAAAAAAGTGATTACTGCAGAAAAAAAATTAGCTGAAGAAAAGCAACGTAATAATATTATTCTTGAATCTTCCCCCGACGGTGTGTGTATTATCAATTCAGCGGGCATCATTGAAGAAGTTAATCCTGCTTACTGTCAGATGCTGGGTATGGATGAGTCTTTATTAATAGGATATGACTTTCATAAATTAACGGCCCCCATTTCCCCGCATGAATCACAAAATATTATAAAAAAAATAATTTTAGAAGAATATGGCCGTTATGATTTGGTTCAATTAAATGCTGCTGCCAGGCCTGTATATATGGAATTAATTGGTCGGCATGTTGTATCAGACAAGTATGATTTTATTTATCTTTTTTTACGAGGTATTACCGAAAGAAAAAATGCTGAAAGGGCATTGAACCTGATTAAAAGCACGCTCGATCAAACATTGGATAGTATCTTTATGTTTTCACCTTCGACGTTAAAATTTACTTATGTCAATGAAGGTGCAATTAAACATTCGGGCTTTCAACGGGAAGATTTATTAAATATGTCTTTAGTGGATATAAAACCTGGGTTTACGGAAGAGGATTTTAGAACATTAATTACTCCGTTAATGAAGGGCGATGATAATGTGTTAAATTTCGAAGCGATACATGAAAATGCTAACGGTAAAAAAATTCCGGTGGAAACTTTTTTACAGTATGTTCAAACCGATAATGGTGAAGCACAGTTCGTAGCGATCGTGCGTGACATGAGCGAACATCAGGAGTACCAAGAAAAACTTAGAGAACAAAAAGAGCGGGCTATGGTTACTCTTGCATCAATTGGTGATGGTGTTATAGCCACCAATATGGTTGGTGAGATTGAGTTTATGAATAAAGCGGCAGAAAAATTATGTGGCCTGTCTTCATCTGATGCAAAAGGTAAATTGTTACCGGAAGTGTGCAGATTGATTGATGAAAAAACGCAACTCACCATTGACGACCCGATTATACAAGCTTTACTTGAAAATGGTCCGGTATACCTGAATAAAAATATCGAATTAAAAAGTATAAAAAACAATAAGCTGTACTCAATTGAAGTTGTGGTTTCTCCTATTTTTGATAGTGAAAACTTTGCTGTTGGAGCTGTGCTGGTATTACATGATACGACAGAACTGAGAGGTATGGCTCAACAATTATCTTATCAGGCGACCCATGACTCATTAACGGGGTTAATTAACCGGCGCGAATTTGAAGAACGTTTAACTGAAGCGCTTGAAATAGTTAAACGTGATAACACTGATTATATATTGTTTTATATGGACCTCGATCAATTTAAAATTATTAATGATACCTGCGGCCATCTGGCGGGTGACGAGTTACTTTTAAAGGTGACACATATATTTAGTAACTGTATGCGGGAGTCCGATACGCTTGCTCGTTTGGGTGGAGATGAGTTCGGTGTCTTGCTTGAAAATTGTCATATTGAAAATGCCAGAAAAATTGCCAGAAAAATCCATACTGAATTAAGTATTTTTAGGTTTTGTTGGGAAAATAATATTTTTGAAATAGGGGTGAGTATTGGCATTGTGAAGATCAGCGAATCATTAATTAATATTAACGATTTATTAAGCGCTGCAGATTCTGCTTGTTATGTTGCCAAAGAGCGTGGGCGCAACTCACAGCATGTATATGTTGAAGGCGATAAAGCATTAACAAGACATCATAATGAAATGAAATGGTATCAACGTATACAACATGCTTTTGAGGAACATAAATTTGAAATTTATATGCAGGAAATAAAACCGACCAGTGAAAATGAACCCTTACATGCTGAAATATTATTACGCTTGATTAGTGAAGACAGGGTCATTTCACCCAAGCAATTTTTACCCACAGCAGAACGTTATCATATGGCAACGGATATCGATCGCTGGGTTTTAAAAAAGGTTTTATCTGTTATTAAGGACGATGAATATCAGCTTGTTTCTTTAGACGGAGTTTGCGCGATTAATATTTCAGGACAATCGTTGGGTAATGAAAATTTTTTGGAATATGTAAATTACCTTTTTGATGAATATAACGTTAATGGGCGCTCAATTTGTTTTGAAATTACCGAGACGGCTGTAATTAGTAATATTTCTTTGGCGCGAAAATTTATGACTGAAATGAAACTTAGAGGTTGCAAGTTTTCTTTGGACGATTTTGGCAGCGGCTTAAGTTCATTCACTTATCTGAAAAATCTGGATGTCGATTTTATAAAAATTGACGGCAGTTTTGTCAGGAATATTTTAAATGATAAAGATGATTATACGATGGTAAGTACAATTAATCGTCTTGGACATTCTTTGGGGTTAAAAACTATTGCAGAATTTGCCGAGAGCCCTGAGTTGATTACGGCTTTGGAAGAAATGGGACTGGATTATATTCAGGGTTATGCGATTGATGTACCCCGGCCGGCACTTATCTCTTAAATGTTTCTTAATGACGTTTTGTTATAACTGAGTTCGTCTTTAACCGGAACCGAAAGCACTTCAAAGTTCATCGTTTCGAGATCACCCATTACATAAGTGGGCGCAGCGCCGACGCCACCAACGGTACCAGGATTGATATAGCGTGTTACTGTATTATTAATATTTTTGATTTCTTTGATACTTGCTTTGTGATTATGACCACAACAAACAATGTCCCAGTCGCCAGTGGTTGCCATTGCTTCTGCATAATGCGGGTAGTGCACCATAAATATTTTTTTATCAGCTAAATGAATGCCGGCATCCTGACCGTAGTATTTTACGACACTGTCATCATTATGAGACAGTCGGGACAAACTAAACATGTCGCCCGTATTGTTACCGTGAATCACATGCACGGGTAAACCGATTGGGTTTAATATTCGTAACGTGGTTGGTGCCACCACATCACCGCAGTGCAAAACAGCTTCTGCACCGCGCGCTTTGCCGTCTTTCACCGCCGCTTCGAGTAAAAAGCGGTTGTCGTGGCTATCGGAAACAATACAAACTTTCACGGGCTTTACTTAGTTAGAAGCAAGGTTTTTCAGGTGCATCATTAAAACGCTTAATTGAAGAAGTGATTTCTTTCTTGGCAGCATCAGCATCTAACCAACCTTCAACTTTTACCCACTTGCCTTCTTCCAGATCTTTATAGTGTTCAAAGAAATGTTTGATTTGTGCCAAAAGTAATTCTGGTGCATCAGCCGGACCATTCATATCTGCATATGATTTACAAAGTTTGGTGATGGGCACTGCCAGTAATTTAGCATCCGGGCCGGCTTCATCAATCATACTCAGCATGCCAATAACGCGACATTGAATCACCGAACCACTAATGAGGGGAATAGGGGTAATCACGAGGACATCAACCGGATCCCCATCTTCAGACAAAGTGTGAGGAATATAGCCATAGTTACACGGATAGTGCATTGCCGTATTCATAAAACGGTCCACAAACATTGCGCCTGTATCTTTATCAACTTCATATTTAACAGGATCACTGTGTGATGGGATTTCAATAATAACATTAACTTCGTCCGGGACATTTTTACCGGTGCTGACTTTATCCAAATTCATTTTTTGATCCTCGTGTAATCAGGCTTGTTGCTCGTGTGTGGAAGCAGAAAAAAGGCGGCTATTCTACCAGCATGTACTAAAAACGCATAATCCTGTGGGTTTAACAGTAGTAGGCCGATTATCTGGATTTTTATCCTGATTATGTGGGAAATAGAAGCAGACCTGTTTACAAATATAGTATAAATGGCAATAAAATTGGAGGTAATTGCATTGACTTAACCGGGAGCAACGATTAGTTTTATGGCTTATTGTATTTTTGTTGGTTGGATTATATTGAAATTATTAAATTCGGGCGAGAGTAAACTGAGAAAATCCCCTGAGTAAATGGAGTATAAGAATAATGAGAATCGTATTAATAGGTGCCCCTGGTGGCGGTAAAGGAACACAGGCAAAGCTGCTTGTGGACAAATATAACATCCCTCAGATTTCAACAGGTGATCTGCTACGGGCTGCGGTGAAGGCGGGTTCGCCTTTGGGTAAAAAAGCCAGGCAGGCGATGGATAATGGCCAGCTCGTTTCAGATGATATTGTATTGGGGATGATAAAAGAACGTCTTGCAGAAAGTGATGCCCAGAATGGTTTTATTTTAGATGGGTTTCCACGCAATATTCCTCAAGCAGAAGCCTTAGATAATTTGTTAGATGAGGTTGATAAACCGCTTCAGGCCGCTTTATTAATTGACGTCGAATTTAGTATTTTAATGCAGCGTTTAACTGGACGCCGCACCTGTGGCTCATGCGGCCAGATGTTTAATATACACACCTCTCCGCCTCGTATTGAAGGACGCTGTGATAAGTGCGGCGGCGGTTTAGAGCACCGTGCTGATGATAACGAAGAGACTATCAGTAAGCGCCTGGGTGTATATGACGCAGAAACGGCTCCCTTAGTTGATTATTTCCGCAAACAAGGAAAATTGCGTACAGTGCGTGGTGTCGGTGAGGTTGATTCAATATTTGCAGCGATTCAACGTGTGTTAGAAAGTCTACCAGGCTCGTCAGCGATGAAAATTGAAGCGGTCGCCGTGAAAAAACCAAGCAAGAAGAAAGCCGCGAGTAAAAAGAAAGCTGCAAGTAAGAAAAAACCGACTAAGAAGAAAACTGCGAGCAAGAAAAAGGCCAAAAAGAAAGTCGCCAAGAAGAAGGTGAGCAAGAAAAAGGCTAAAAAGAAAGTCGCCAAGAAGAAGGTGAGCAAGAAAAAGGCTAAAAAGAAAGTCGCCAAGAAGAAGGTGAGCAAGAAAAAGGCTAAAAAGAAAGTCGCCAAGAAGAAGGTGAGCAAGAAAAAGGCTA
>Ga0316207_10001354_pt1 | contig 30840 bp, 28 predicted proteins | sample 6weekpyrite_MG_FD_204943 | JGI IMG/M metagenome (GOLD analysis project Ga0316207, IMG submission 204943) | Microbial mat bacterial communities from mineral coupon in-situ incubated in ocean water Damariscotta River, Maine, United States -... | ecosystem: Environmental > Aquatic > Marine >...
ACTAATGACATTGATCCGGCATGGCATGATGCTATTCGTCTGAACAATACGCCAACGGGTGCTTTCAAGCCCTATTACTTCACTGTTAATGGTCGCAGTATGCGAGTACCGGGTCATGCAGATTATGCAAATCCTGCTATCGATTCTGGTTATGCCACCGATACCCGTCTTGAAGGTAGCATCGGTGATCGCACCCTGGTACGAATCCTCAATGCCGGTATGTGTGTCCACTCCATGCATTTTCATGCCAACCATGTGGAAGTGCTGGCGCGCGATGGCCAAACATTTCCTGACATTTGGCTTAAGGATGTCGTACGCCTACCTAACAATATCGGTAGTGTCGATGTAATTTTTCCGTTCGATCCTCCGCCTGATGCCCATCCACCCGTGACCACGGGTTCTTTCCCCATGCACATGCATGATGAGATGACCCAAACCGCCGGCGGTGGCCTTTATCAATTTGGTGCTGCAACCACGATTAAATTCCAGTAAATGGTTCGAAGGAGAATAGATTATGTTTAATATTTTTGAAAAACACACTCCAATGATGGGGATGGGTGGCGGCGGTGGCGGTGGCGCTTGTTACGTTTATCCGGATGCACCCGCAACAATTGGCGAAGTTACACCGGATATCACTTTTGATCGTGGTATTTATATGAATGGCTCCATGACCATGGATGACGGTGTTAGTGTCGAAATTTGGGGTTTCACTGATGGCGGCGGCGGCATGGGTGGAGGCGGCAACCAGTTCCCTTCTCCCGCCATGCGTGTTACCGAGGGACAGGTTGTGCATACCAATCTAACGGTCAATGGCATGATGTGGTTACACACCATTCATCATCACGGCATTGAACCCAGCCAGGAAAATGATGGCGTTGGCCATTATTCCTTTGATGTCGATGGTACCTACACTTACCAGTGGAAAGCATCCCATGCAGGCACCTATTTTTATCATTGCCATACCAATACCGTGCTACATGCAGAAATGGGCATGTATGGTGGCCTGATCATTGACCCACCTGAAGGCTGGGGCACGTTGTATTCAGGTGGACCAAGCTATGATGTGGAAGCGATCTGGGCCTGTGATGAAATTGATTCATCTTGGCATAACCTCAACTGGGATGCGGGTACCTGTGGCGGTGATGTTGGTCTGAACAGCCTTAACCCTGATTATTTCATTATAACCGGAGTTGATGGCGCACAATCTGCGCTCACGGATCCTGGTGTTGCTGTTACGATGAATGTCGGTCAAAAACTACTGGTACGTTATATCTGCGCAGGTTATTTACCGCAACGGATTAACTTTGGCGGTTTAACCGCAACAGTACATATGTCAGATGGTCGCGCTTTACCGAATCCGATTCAGGTCACTGAACTTGAAGCCACTTCGGCCGAGCGCTATGACTGTATTTTTGAGCCCACTACAGCAGGGGTTTATGAAGTTACAGTTGATTATCTGGATTGGGTAACCGGTGCTGTTGTGGGCACTGCGCGTACCCGCATTAACGTAAATTAATCATTACGTTGTTATGAAATGGAGGGTGGTCAACTACTGCCCTCCATTTTTTATTGCCTTAAACTAATAAACTTTCAATACACATTTATGTCTGACTATACCTTCCATGTCCTCGAACGCCCTCACGATCATTTTATTCACTCATTACGCTCTGCTTTATCACAAAGTCACGAATCAATTACCGGCCGTATAAGTATAAAGCCTCTCGGTATCTGCGTTAATGATGCATCAGGCGGAACATTAGCTGCAATCTGTGGCTGGCTGGAGTGGGGTTGGCTTTATATTGACCTTTTATGGGTTGATGAGTCTGTGCGAAAGCAAGGGCTTGGTAGCCAGCTATTAAAACAACTGGAGGATATCGCCATCAAAAAAGGCATCCATAGAGCCTACATTGACACCGGTAATTTTCAGGCACCGGAATTTTACAAAAAACACGGCTATGAAATTTTTGCTGAACTGCCTGTCACAAGTGACAGTGGCAAAGACTTTATTAAATACTCCATGCGAAAAATGTCCCTGTAATATTTAGACGACAAGATAAAACGAATCTATATTTTTATCTTTCATATTTTGCCGCGATAAAGTGTATAGTTAGATACATAAAGCGCAAACATAAAAGATATGAATAATTTTCGTTCCAGCCCAATTATTAAAGACCTGGTGTTAATCGGAGGGGGGCATAGCCACCTTTTTGTCCTTAAATATTTTGCCATGAACCCTGTTGCGGGGTTACGGATTACTCTACTAACACGAGATTTACACACACCTTACTCCGGTATGTTACCCGGTTATATCGCGGGCCATTATAGCTATGATCAGGCACATATTGATTTACGCCCTTTAGCGCAGTTTGCGAAAGCGCGTATCTTTCATGCAGAAGTTAACGCAATTGATCTTAAAAACAAAAAAATTTTTTGTTACAACCGACCTGCAATACATTATGACTTGGTTTCCATCAACATTGGTTCTACACCCAACACGCTACATATCCCGGGAGCAAATGAATTTGCCATAGCAATAAAACCCATTAATCATTTTTTATCACAGTGGGATGTTTTAACGCAAAAAGTTATAACCGTAACAAAACAAAATGATTTCCATCTTGCTGTCGTCGGTGGCGGAGCAGGTGGTATAGAAATGGCGTTAGCAGCCCAGCACCGACTGCAACAGGTATTAACGCAGCACAAGATAAATTCAAATAAATTAAAAATTGATATTTATTGTGACAGCCCAACCATTCTTACCGATCACAACTCACACGTTAAAAAACGTTTTAATCGAATACTAAAGAAACGTAATATTAATGTGCATACCCAACAACATATCACCGGGGTAGAAAAAACATTATTAACCAGCGTAGATAATCATCAACATAATGCAAATGCAGTGCTATGGGTAACAAATGCCTCTGCGCCTGCCTGGTTAGCGAACTCGGGTCTTGAGGTTGATGATAAAGGTTTTATTGTGGTGAATGATTCACTGCAATCCATATCGCATCACGATGTTTTTGCTGCCGGTGATATCGCTTCTGTTGTTAATCATCCCCGACCAAAGTCCGGCGTGTTTGCGGTAAGACAAGGAACACCGCTAGCAAAAAATTTAGCCAGAGCAATTCAAAATAAAAAACTTGTTCCTTTTAAACCACAAAATAATTTTTTAGCGCTGATCAGTACGGGCAATAAATATGCTGTTGCTTCACGCGGTAACTGGTCCCTGCAGGGTGCCTGGCTATGGAGAGCAAAAGACTGGATTGATCGCAAATTTATGGCGACCTTTAATAAACTGCCGGAAATGAAAACAGAAGATCCGCCGCAATATAACAATGCGTTAACAGATAAACAAAGCATCAACAAAATTTCTGCCACGACTATGCGTTGTGGCGGTTGTGGTGCGAAAGTGGGCAGTACTATTTTATCGCGTGTCATTAAACGCCTGAAGCCTGTTACACGTGATGATGTGATTATAGGTTTATCTCATCCCGATGATGCTGCTGTTACCGACGTTCCTCAGGGAAAACTGGTTGTGCAAAGTGTTGACTACTTTCGTAGTTTTATTGATGATCCTTATACCTTTGGCCAAATCGCTGCCAACCATGCGCTTAGTGATATTTTTGCAATGGGCGCTGCGCCACAGTCTGCAATGGCAATTGCCACTATTCCCTACGGCATCGAAAATCAAATAGAAGAGCAATTATTCCAAACGATGTCTGGTGCATTAAACGTCTTAAACACAAGCAATACCGCATTGGTAGGCGGACATTCAGGTGAGGGTGCCGAACTTTCGTTTGGTTTATCCGTCACCGGCTTAATCGATAAAAATCATCTTTTGCGTAAATCCGGAATGCAAACGGGTGATGTTTTAGTTTTGACAAAAGCCCTGGGGACAGGAACATTATTCGCTGCCGACATGAGGCGAAAAGCGAAAGGACGTTGGATTGATAATGCATTAAACAGTATGTTGCTTTCAAATCAAGCAGCTGCAATTTGTTTACATAAGCATGGAGCGACAGCCTGTACCGATGTAACAGGATTTGGTTTATTTGGGCATCTTGTTGAAATGACGCGCTCATCGAATAAAAAAGTAGACATCAATTTAGATGCCTTACCCATTTTAGACGGGGCGCATGAAATGATTGCCGCGGGTCTTTTTAGTTCGTTGCAAGAACAAAATAGTCGGCTACGCCACAGCATTAATAATCCCGAAGAATTACGCGAACACAAAAATTTTCCATTACTTTTTGATCCGCAAACGTCAGGAGGATTATTAGCCTCTATTCCGGGAGGGAACATAAAAGCCTGTTTAGCAGAGCTGCATGAGCTGGATTACCCTGCCAGTAGCGTTATTGGCAAGATAATAAATGATAGTGAGGCCGAAAAAAATATCAGCCTGACTCAGCAGTAATCTTTACTCTGGCTTCCAAATTCCTACCGCAGGGTTGTCTGTTGCCACGCTTTTTCCTGCAACCGCAGCCGGTGCTTCTTGTTGTTGAGGTGCAGCTTGCTGTTTTTGTTGCTTTGCCCGGTCACCCGAGACATTTTTTGTGAATGCAGCCAGCTGGTCGATTAACTCTTCGCGCTCTTCATCTGAACCCGGGTAATCACCCAACATATAACCCGAAACAGCAGCAAAATACTGCAATGCCACCATCATGTTTTGTTTTGCCGACTCGTCATGCTGACAAATCACACCGTACAAATTATCAATTAACTGGTCAGATAAGGTAATATCATTAGCCATTTTTTAATCCTTTTCATCAATTTATCTAAAATATTAGATTTCTAAAATAATAAGAGGCGCAGATTCTACATTCCTTTATAATAAGGTAACAGCAAAACATAACCTGATGATTCGTCAGGAAATAACTTTTTAAGAGACTATTATGAGCCAACATTACGATCTTCTTTCTATTGGTGCCGGTAGCGGCGGTTTATCTGCGTGTGAACGGGCAGCCGAGTATGGTAAAAAAACAGCGGTGATTGAAAATAAAACGGTCGGAGGAACCTGCGTCAACATTGGCTGCGTGCCGAAAAAAGTCATGTGGTTTGCTTCCGAAGTTTCTGGCGCCTTACATGATGCTAAAGGTTATGGTTTTGACATTAAAGTAAACGGCTTTAACTGGAAAAAACTGGTGCAAGCCCGCGAAGGTTATATTAAAGGCATCACTGATTGGTATGGCAACTATTTAAAAGATTCAGAAATAGATTACATTCAGGGCACAGCAAAATTTGTTGATGCTAAAACCATTGATGTTGATGGCACTCAATATACTGCCGATCATATTGTTGTTTCACCCGGTGGTTATCCCATTGTTCCGGATATTGAAGGCGCAGAGCATGGTATTACTTCCGATGGTTTTTTTGCACTGCAAGAACAGCCTAAACGCGTTGCTGTTGTGGGTGCCGGCTATATCGCCGTTGAACTCGCAGGTGTTTTAAACGGCCTGGGTAGTGAAGTTTCAATGTTGCTTCGCCGTGAACATTTTCTTGGCAGTTTTGATGCAATGTTGCGTGAAACCTTAATGGAAGACATGATAAACGCCGGCGTTAATTTAATGACCCAGATTAACGTCGAAAAAGTTGATAAAAATCCGGATGGCACACTCACTGTACATTGCCAAAACGGCATTGTACTGGAAAACCTGGATGCACTTATCTGGGCAATTGGCAGGGCGCCGAATACCGCGCCGCTTAATTTAGATGCCGCAGGTATTAACTATACCGAGCAAGGATACATCCCGACCGATGAATACCAACTCACCAATGTTGAAGGCATTTATGCCGTAGGTGATGTTATTGGCGAAGCACAACTTACCCCTGTTGCCATTAATGCCGCCCGTCGCTTATCGGATCGTTTATTTAACAACATGCCGGATCGCAAACTCGATTATACAAACATTCCAACGGTTATGTTTAGTCATCCGCCAATTGGCACTATGGGTTTAACGGAAGGAGAGGCAAGAAAACTACATGGTGATGCGGTAAAAGTTTATCAAACTCGTTTTACGGCAATGTATCACGCACTGGTTGAACACAAACAACAAACCGCAATGAAACTGGTTTGTGTCGGTGCCAGCCAAAAAGTCGTTGGGCTACATATTATCGGTAAAGGTGCTGATGAAATGTTGCAGGGTTTTAGTGTGGCGATAAAAATGGGGGCAACGAAAAAAGATTTTGATAATGTTGTTGCTATTCATCCAACCAGCTCAGAAGAACTGGTAACAATGCGCTAAGGCAAATAAAAAGCGAAACAAGCTTAAATTCTTGTTTCGCTTTTTATTGTATTACTTTTTAACTTGTGAATATTTTATAAACTTTCTTACTCGCTCTACCTTGTTTATACAATTAAGATATTTTCCAAATTTATACTGAATCACGGCACCAGTTAATAATGTTGCCGCTTTTGTATATTCAAGCGTTCCTGAAAATCTTCCTGCTTTGGAAAAATCCAGTTCTTCATTTGCTTTTTTAATCCAGTTTTGCATTCATACTTAAAGGGTTTGTTTCACAACCCGCAAATAAAAAAACCACCATAGAGGAAGGTACTGATAAGTTTTTCATAATAACTCCATCTTTTTTTAAAAATCATGTACATTTACACATTCTCAAATAAAAAAATCTGGAATCACATCGTAAATACGCTATAGTTTTCACATGAGCATTCGCAAATTTAAAGACACACAACCCAAAATACATTCATCCGCCTTTATTGATGAAATGTCACTCGTTCTGGGTGATGTGGAAATCGGTGAAGATGCCTCCATATGGCCATTGACCGTAATTCGGGGTGATGTCAACTCAATAAAAATCGGCAGCAATACAAATATTCAGGATAACTCCGTTTTACACGTTACCCATGACGGCCCCTATAATCCTGGAGGTTTTTCGCTAACCATAGGCAACGGTGTCACTGTTGGTCATCGCGTTATTTTACACGGCTGTGAAATTGGTGATTCATGCTTAATTGGTATGGGCTCAACAGTGATGGATGGTGTAGTGATAGAGCCAAATAACATTATTGGCGCAGGCTCATTAGTCACTCCAAATAAACGGCTTGAATCTGGCTACCTGTGGATGGGTAGTCCTGCCCGCAAAGTACGCAAACTTAATGATGATGAAATAGAGTCAATAAAATATTCTGCCGCAAGTTATACAGAACTTAAAAATCAACATCTAAAATGAAAATAGATTTCTTCAGCGCCAAGCCATACGATATAACTTTTTTTGAGAAATCAAATATTCAATATCAGCACGAATTAGTTTTCCATGAATATACTCTGAATAATGAAACCGTTGAACATATAAAAAATACCCGATGCATTTGTGTTTTTGTTAATGACAAATTAAATGCAAATGTATTAGAACAGTTACACAAAAAGGGTGTTCGACTGATTGCTTTACGCTGTGCAGGTTTCAATAATATCGATATTGCTGTTGCAGACAGGCTTGGTATAACGGTAGTACGTGTCCCCGCTTACTCACCAGAATCTATTGCAGAGCACTCAATTGCCTTAATGTTGAGTTTAAGCAGACACGTGCACAAAGCATATAATAGGGTGCGTGAAAGCAACTTTTCATTACAGGGATTACTGGGCTTTGAGTTACACAACGCAACCGTAGGCATCGTTGGTACAGGACAAATTGGTACGGCTTTGGCAAAAATTCTTACCGGGTTTGGTGGCAATATTATTGCCTGTGATCCTTCTCCCAGTAACGAGTGTATTTCTATAGGTGTTCAATATGTTAACTTTAAAACATTATGCCAACAAGCCGATGTCATCAGCTTACATTGTCCATTAACACCCGACAGCCATCATTTAATAAACAGTAAAACATTGAAAGACATGAAAGAGAATGTCATGCTAATTAACACAAGTCGTGGCGCAGTCATTGATAGCAACGCTGTTATTGCTAGCTTAAAAAATAAACATATTGGCTACCTTGGTCTTGATGTTTACGAACAGGAAGAAGAGCTGTTTTTTCAGGATCTATCTGATCAGATTATTTCTGATGATGTTTTTGAACGACTACTTACTTTTCCTAATGTTCTGATTACCGCCCACCAGGGGTTTTTTACTGATACAGCATTAAGCAATATTGCTGAAACCACGTTAAACAATATTCAACGCTTTGAAAATAATAACGAATGTGCACACTGCTGTCATATTTAAGTAATAAAAATACAAAATTTCAAATATATAGAACTCTCTTTAAAAACTGCAAAATACAGAGCAACTTATTTAAACTTTTATACCTGAAGTTCTTTTCGCAACTTTACGATGACAACTTTTGTTTCAGGCTTCACGCCACGCCAAATAAAAAATGATTCAGCTGCTTGTTCAACCAGCATACCCAAGCCATCCAGCACTTTTCCTGCCTTGTGGCTTGTTGCCCACTGCATAAATGGTGTTGGTTCTGCGCCATACATCATGTCATAACAAGTGGCATTGTCATTTAATAATGTATCGGGTAAAGGAGGTAAGTCACCTTGCAAGCTTGCAGCTGTTGCGTTGATTACAACATCAAACTTTAAATCAGCAAGAGCCTCATAACCGCCGCCCTTAACATTACCTGCATCTGAAAAATCATCTGCAAGATCTTTTGCTTTATCCGGGGTACGGTTGGCAACAAATAAAGAGCCGGGATTTTGTTCTAATAATGGAACAAGTACGCCGCGCGCGGCACCACCCGCCCCCATTAATAAAATATTTTTATCTTTTAACGCGACAGCATGGTTTTTAGTTAAATCATTGACCAAACCAACTCCATCGGTATTGTCACCAAATAACTTATCACCCTCTATTTTAATGGTGTTTATCGCACCGGCACGTTGCGCACGTTCACTGCGTTCGCTAACAAGCTCCCAGGCTTCCCGCTTAAACGGTACCGTAATATTTAAACCTTTACCCCCTGTTGCAGCAAAGTTACCAACGGCCTGTTTGAAGCCCCCCAGATCAACATGGATTGCCGTGTATAAAATAGACTGCTGGGTTTGTTCTGCAAAGATTGTATGAATAGAGGGCGATTTACTATGCGAGATGGGGTTGCCCATCACCGCATAGTCATCAACTTTTTTACCAAAATCGAAAATATCCGACATATTATGAAAACATGCCTTTAAACGTGAAGAAGAAGATTATCGACATCAGTGCACCTGCAGGTAAAGTGACAATCCATGAAAGGAAGATTGTACGCACGACGGTTAAGTTTAATGCGCCAATACCACGCGCTAAACCTACACCTAATACTGCACCTACCAATGTGTGTGTTGTTGAGATTGGAAGTCCTGTACCTGATGCAATAACGACCGTTGTTGCTGCGGCCAATGTTGCAGCGAAACCACGGCTTGGTGTCAATTCAGTAATATTTTTACCTATAGTTGCAATAACACGCTTACCATACATCATTAAACCAGCAACAATACCGCCGCCACCCAGAATTAAAATCCAGATAGGCGTCATTGATTTGCTGGCAACTTCACCACCACTTTGAACAATCCCAACAACCGCTGCAACCGGACCAATCGCATTAGCAACATCATTCGAACCATGCGCAAAGGCCATGGCACATGCAGTTACCACCATTAAGACACCGAAGACACGCTCAACATTCGCAAAGTGAAAGTCTTTATCCGCCTCTGGTTTAATTTGAATTTTACGAGTGAAGTGCATACTCACAAACATCACGATCAAACCAAAAACAAATGCCATGCCATAGTTTTGTGCAATCGTTGTTTCCAGGCCAACATGTTTAAGACCTTTAAACATGGTAACAAGCGCAATCATGAACGCTGTTAAAAAGATATAGTAAGGCACAACTCGTTTAGCACTTTCAAAAGGATTACTCGTGTTCAAAATAAGTTTTTGTACGCTGCGGAAAAGCCAGTAAGAGAGCGCCCCAGCTAAAGCAGGTGAGACCACCCAGCTCATAACAATAGTGCCGACCTTGCCCCAGTGTACCGCTTCAAAACCAATACCTACTGCTGCAAAACCGACAATCGCACCAACAATAGTATGCGTCGTTGAAACGGGCCAACCAAAGCGTGAAGCAACGAGTAACCAGATACCTGCTGCCAATAATGCCGCAAGCATACCGAAGACCAATAATTCAGGCGTACTTGATAATAAGTCCGCATCGACAATGCCTTTACGAATGGTTTTAGTGACCTGGCCACCGGCTAGGAACGCGCCGGCAAATTCAAAAACCGCTGCGATAAGCACAGCTTGTTTAATGGTAATGGCGCCAGAACCTACCGAAGTACCCATTGCATTAGCAACATCATTGGCACCTATGCCCCAGGCCATAAATAGACCAAAGGCAATAGCTAAAGCCAGGAAGATCATTCCGTATTCCATTATGACTCTCCCTTAGCGCGCCAACATGAGTTCTAAACGACTGCCAACACGTTGTGACAAATCAGCCAGATCACCAATACCATCAATCACGCGATACATAAACATCACGTCTACCGGCGGTAAGTCCTTTTCCAGTTTGAAAAGTGCTGCACGCACTTTTACCTGAATCTTATCCGTATCTGATTCAATATCATCCAGAGTTTTAATCATGTCCTGAACAACCTTTACCTCTCGTCCACTAAAGCCTGTTTCAACCAACTCATCGAGTTCATTGATCGCTTTTTGTGCCTGCTTAGACGCATCAATACAACGCTGCACAAAATCCAGTAACTTCTCATTCACTTCTGGCGGAAAAGTCATTTTGCGACCGATAATAATTCCGGCAATATCTTTGGATTTATTGGCAATTTTATCCTGCATAGTCAGCACCTCGAGCAGATCCCGGCGTGAAATAGGCATGAATAAACTTTTGGGTAAATGTAAGCGCAGTTTTTTCTTTAACTTGTCCGCTTCATTTTCGAGCTTTGCAATTTTCTTTTGTTGAGTTTTGGCTTTCGTCCAGTCTTCTTTTAAAACCGCTTTAAAAAAAGGAATGAGTTCAATAATACACTCTTGAACGCTGGACATGTGGGATTGCAAAGGAGTAACGGGGGATGAGCCAAACAGGCTCGAAATGGTTGTGCGTGCCATACATATTCCTCTTGTTTTGATACTGCCTTCAGTATCAATTTATTAGTCTTCGTATGGCGCGAAGTATACAAAGAGCGCACACAATAAAACACTCTTTGTTGCAGTTTTATTTCAATTAATTTAATGCCCTAAATATTGGATTATGTTAAGAAAGGCCCGTTAAAACCTGAGTATTTTACTATTGATTTTCTTTTAACCACTTTGCCGCTGACTTGGCAAAATAGGTCAAAATACCATCCGCACCCGCGCGTTTAAATGCAAGTAAAGACTCCATCACCACCGCTTTTTCATCTAACCAGCCATTTTGCGCTGCAGCTTTTAACATGGCGTATTCGCCGCTAACTTGATAAACATAGGTCGGAGCACCAAACTCATCTTTAACACGCCGAACAATGTCCAAATAAGGCATGCCTGGCTTAATCATCACCATATCAGCGCCTTCGTCCAAATCAAGGCTCACCTCCCAAAGTGCTTCATCACTATTGGCCGGATCCATTTGATAGCTATTCTTATCACCTTTACCTAAGTTTGCCGAAGACCCCACCGCATCACGGAACGGGCCGTAGAAACCCGAAGCGTATTTAGCGGAGTACGCCAAAATTCGTGTATGGATATGACCTTCGGCCTCCAGTGCATCACGAATTTGGCCAATACGGCCGTCCATCATATCTGAGGGCGCAACCACATCAGCCCCCGCCTTTGCATGAGATAAGGCTTGTTTAACCAAAACCTCAACCGTTTCGTCATTCATCACATAACCAGATTCATCAACCAACCCATCCTGGCCATGCGTAGTGAAGGGATCCAACGCCACATCGGTAATGACACCTAGCTCAGGATACATTTCTTTTAGTGCGCGAACCGCGCGTTGCGCCAAACCATCGGGGTTATATGCCTCAGCAGCGTCTAATGATTTAGCCTCACCGGGCGTCACAGGGAAAAGAGCAATGGCAGGGATGCCTAATCCAACAATTTCTTTCGCATCTTTCATAAGCTCATCAATCGAAAGCCGCTCAACACCCGGCATAGAAGCAACCTCTTCACGCTGGCCCTGACCCTCAAGCACAAAAACCGGATAAATCAGGTCATTCACACTCAATGCATTTTCTCGCATTAAGCGGCGCGAAAAGTCGTCCCGGCGCATGCGGCGCATTCTCACCCGTGAAAAATAACCGCGTCCTGTCTCAGTCGATGGCACAATAAACTCCTGATTAAACTAATTTAACTTCTGTTTGTCATAGTGATACCTTTACACTATATATTATATATGCAGATTGCTCCTAATTTATAGATAATGGCGTTCTGTAATAACCATAAAAATTGTCGCCAAAACATTGGAGTTAACTATGCCAGCTTTGTCAGCGTTACTAAAAAATGGATTATTTGCATTCACTGTCACCCTTCTCATTAGTAACAATGGCTACGCAAATACCCCCGCTCCAGATAAAATGCTCAAATCTGCGACCAAAACCATGCTTCGCTCTATTAATGAAAGCCGTGCTGAAATTAAGCAGTCTCCCGATAAACTAACAGCACTGGTAGAAAAAATTATTTTACCTCACCTTGACTTTATTGCGGCCTCAAAACTGGTGATGGGGAAATATTGGCGCAGAGCCGAAAAAGAACAAAAAATTAAATTTATTCGCCAGTTTCGTTTATTACTTTTACGCTTTTATTCCTCTGCACTTGCAGAATATTTATCCATCAACGACAAAATACTCGACGAAAATCTTATTCACTATTTTCCCCTTGAAATAGCTGAAGGTGAAACATCGGTCACGGTAAGAGCTGAATTAAAGCCTGAGTCCGGAAAAAACATCCCCATTTATTACCGCGTCCATTTAACCAAAAAAGGCTGGAAAATTTATGATGTCTCAGTTGAAGGCATCAGCATGATCACAACCTATAAAAATAATTTTGCGACACAATTTAAAACCGAAGGCATTGATGCGTTGATTGCTTCGCTGGAAGAAAAAAATAAAGAAATGCTCGCGAAAAATAACAACCACGGCAACAAAGCAAATTAATCTGATGGCAAAAAAAACAGAACAAGAGTGGCAAAGCTGCCTCAGCGAAGAGCAATACCAGGTCATGCGCAAACAGGGTACTGAGCGTCCGTTCTCAGGAAAATATACCGACTGCAAAACCGAAGGCACTTATACCTGCGCCGGTTGTGGTGAAGATTTATTTGCTTCCGAAACAAAATTTGATTCCGGCACGGGCTGGCCCAGTTACTTTCAGGCAATAAATGACAGCGCCATTGAAGAAACACGGGATAACAGTTTAGGTATGACCCGCGTTGAAGTGCATTGTCGCAACTGTGGATCACACCTGGGTCATGTTTTCCCGGACGGCCCACAGCCCACCGGCTTGAGATATTGTATTAATTCGGCCAGCTTAAATTTGAAAGAAAAAGATTAAATTCAATATTTTTCTGCCTCCCCGCTTATTTATTTCAAGCTAATAATTAAAATGATAACGGCTTTTCAAAAAACAGCCTGCCCAAAAGAAATATTAGCAACGGCTTAATTATCTTATTTGGTAGCAACATCTCCTCTATTCTGCCATGATACTGGCCAGTTTTATCGATAATAACCGTGTCTATTTAAAAATAACGATAATGAAAAAATAAAATGGAACAGGCACTTTTACTAATACAACGACGCTTATTTTTTGTCACCCTTGCGAGCTTTGCGCTGACACCTGTTATCGGTTACAGCACCGCCAGCGTATTTAATATGGTGGAACTTAAAACACTGCTGGCAGGCAAGTCTGGCGTTATTTTAATTTCTACTTATTGCATATTACTACTTTGGTGCAGTATTCATTTTAAAAATTTTCTGAAACCCGTAATTGAGTGGAAACTAAAAAATCCGGAAAATAATTTTTTACCGGAAGAACTGAATACACAGTTACAAAGTTTTGCCAGTCGTTACTGGATGTTTTTTTTGCTCTATGTTTTATCCATACCAACGATACATCATTTACTTCTACAGTCATCAGGCCAGATTGTTGATGCTTCTACCTTATTACATTTTATACTTTTACAATTAACCATTACCATTTTTGTTGGAATACCCGGCTATCTTGATAGCTTATCCACTTTAGGCAAACTTGCCCGCTTCTCTGATCTGTCTAATATTAAAGTGGGTATGCGTACAAAAATGTTGCTTATTGGTGGCTACCTGCCCTTATTAACCAGCTCTATTTTATTAAAGTATTACTGGTGGCAAACCGGGTTCATTTCTCTTGAAGTCATTATGGCATGGGCGCTAATGGGGCTAGCTATTATTATCGCAACGCTGGTTTCTTATCGTAGCCTGACGCAATCACTTAAACCGGTTGAAATGGTCACAGCAAATTCCGGTGCCATAAGCTATTCAAATTTAGCAAAACAACTACAGCCACAGTCTAATGATGAGATTGGATTCTTAGTACAAACGCTTAGCCGATTATTTAATCGTTTAAGTGAACAGGATCAATATGTGCAAGCTATTGTGGAGCATGCGGCAGAATGTATTATCGTTATTAACGAAAAACAAAAAATTGAAATGTTTAATCCTGCAGCGGAAAAACTCTTTGGCTTTAGCTCCGCTGAAATTCATCAACAAAGTCTTACCTGGTTATTACCTAAAGTTACATTGCCAAAAGAAAATGAAGCTAAAAATAATGTTCGCCAGGACATTGCCGCTTCACATCGTAATGGCCAAAAGTTAACTTTGTCAGTCCGTATTAGCCATATGACAATGAATAATAAACTTTATTATATTATTCTTGCTGAAGATGTCACAGTACGTAAAACCACCGAATTACGCTTACAGGAAGCAGAAGAACGCTATCGTAATTTAGTTGTTACCGCACACGACCTGGTCTGGAGTATGGATACAAAAGGTAACTGGACTTACCTCAATGCGGCTTGTTTACATATATATGGTTATTCTGCCGAAGAGCTTTTACATACACCCTTTGCTGATTTACAGGTAGCCGAATCAAAAGAGAAAGATACTCATGCCTTTAGCTCAGTTATAGCAGGTAATGAATTACTTGGGCATGAAACAGTTCACCTGGATAAAAACGGTCAAACAAAACATTTAAGTTTTAATGCCTGCCCCCATTTCAACGCCGATGGCAGCGTACAATATATAACCGGTACTGCCCGGGACATTACAGAACAAAAAGCGTATGAAGCAGAACTCACATACCAGACACAACATGATAAATTAACAGGTTTAAAAAATCGTTCCTTCTTCCAGCAAGAACTGGCAGGCTTAATCAATCGCTTGCCCCGCAGCAATGAACACTGCACTTTAATTTACCTTGATCTTGATCAGTTTAAATATGTAAACGATACCATTGGTCATGCTGCCGGCGATGAACTGCTTATTGAAGTCAGTCAGCTCTTAAAAAACAAGTTACGTGATGGCGATCTGTTAGCCCGCTTTGGTGGTGATGAATTTACTATCCTGCTTTATAATACCGACGAAGATGCTGCAGAAGTTGTTGCTCATAACTTACTTGGCTTTTTTGACTCTTATCGTTTCTTCTCTAACAGCCAGCTATTTAATATAACCTGTAGCATGGGCATTACACACTTAACACAACAAACAGTCTCTGCCGACAGCGCCTTATCACATGCAGACATCGCCTGTAATATTGCTAAAAAACAGGGCCGTAACTGCTTCCATGTTTATGATCCCGCCAACAAACAAGTTGACGGCATGACAAAGGATATCGGCTGGGCTGCCCGGGTCAAAAAAGCCTATGAAAATGATCACTTCTCATTAGTTTACCAACCCATAGTTTCTATTCATCACGGTACAGTTAAAGATTACGAAGTATTATTAAGAATGAGTTTAGACGATGGCCAACATATTTTACCGAGTGGATTTATACCTGCGGCAGAACGGTTCGGACTCATCAATCATGTTGATCGCTGGACCGTTAGCCGTGCTATGCATGCTCTGGTTAAACTGCACAAAGAAAATCATAATATTCATTTTGCAATAAATCTCTCTGGCCGTGCTTTTGAAGACAAAGAATTGTTGCCCATGATACAAGGCATTCTCGACAACACTGGATTAGAACCTTCTTGCCTTACCTTTGAAATTACCGAAACAGCGGCGATTGCCAATATTAATGCTGCAAAAATATTTATCGCAAAGCTAAAAGATATGGGCTGTCAGTTTGCGCTGGATGATTTTGGTACCGGCCTTTGTTCTTTTGCGTACTTAAAAAATCTACCCGTTGATAAACTAAAAATCGATGGCTCCTTTGTGAAGTCTCTCGACACCTCAAAAGTTGACCGCGCAATGGTGCACTCCATGAACCAAATCGCTCACGCTCTGGGTAAACAAACAATTGCCGAATTTGTGCAAAATGAAAAAACACTGAATATTTTAAAAGACTACGGTGTTGATTTTGCTCAGGGACATTATCTTGGCAAACCACTTCCTACTATCGACACAAAAAAAATTATCACTATTAGCTCAGATACCCTTATCTATAATTAATTTACCATACACTAATATAGAAGCAGCAACATTTATTTTCTTCACCTGTTTGGGGGAAGACGAATTAAAAAAAATATGATTAAATTCTGATATAAAAATAATCTATAGAATTAATATATAGGGAAGGTTTAACATGAAAATTTTTATTAGCTATTTATTGTATTTTTTATATATAACAACTGCCTATGCCGGAGACATCGTTTCGCAAGCACCGACAGATCCTGAACCAGCTGAAAAATATGTTTTTTATTTGCACGGTTCTGCTGAAGAAGAAGATGGTGAAACAGAAAAATACTCTGCCGCTGTTGATGCGATCGCAGAAGGTTCCGCCACGGTTATTTCTGAAGTCCGCGGAGATACCGATCCCAACAATTATGCCGAAAAAATAAAAATACAGGTTAGCCATTTACTTGGCAAAGGTGTTCCCGCTAAAAATATTTATGTCAGTGGTTTTTCCAAGGGTGCCGTCATCGCATTAGCGGCTGCCGGAACAATAAATAATCCGGACATTAATTATATTTTATTAGCTGGCTGCTCTGAATTTTTAAATGAAAAATATAACGTTGATCCGACAAAAGCAGTAGGACGAGTATTTGTTATTTATGATTCAGAGGATGAAAAATTTGGCTCATGTGATGGCACCTTAACGGCCTCGGGCACATTAAAACTGGAAGAAGAAGAACTTGACTCGGGTAAAGGCCATAAAGTTTTCCGTATTCCAAAAGAGAAATTTATTTCACAGTGGCGTGACCCTATGCTGGAGTGGGTAGATAACTAAAAATTAACTTTATAAAACTAATAATAAAGAGGTAATAAAATGAAAAAAACCGTACTTTTTGCTTTATCTGGCTTTATGTTGTTTAACACTGCAATCGCTGATGAGTTTTTAAGCGAGACAGAAATTAAAGCTTTATTTACCAACCATTCATTTGATGTACGAAATGAAGCCAAAGGTAAAGATCTAAAAGGCTTTGATAATGAAGATGGCGAACATTACATCTATGTCCCATGGAAAGACAAAACATTTAAACGCAAGTGGTGGACTGATGGTGCAACCCATTGTACCAGCCATAAAAAGCGTGGCGATAGCTGTAAGCAGATGAAAAATATGGGTGATGGCGTTTATCACGGTATAACGGATGGTGAACATAGTCATACCTTGCGTAACTTCCGTGCAGGCCGTGATTCAGATATTTAGTTTTTAACTGATACATAAAAGCGCCATGATAATCTCATGGTGCTTTTTATTTTAAGGATTAATAAAATAAAACTGCACTCTCTTTTATTTATTACCAGTTTTACTCTGCTCACTGCATGCGCTGAAACCGGTGTATTAACAAAAAAAGAAATGGTCATTCAAAATAAAGCCGACACAGTTGTGTCTAACGTTTATTTGATCATGATATGAGTGAAACAGCATCATATAATGTCAAAAAAGATGGATCGGTGGTGATAAAGTTTGCAGAGTCTGTTTCGCAACAAAACTATACCAAAATCGTTGATTTACTACGCTCAAATAAAGCCGTGGATAGTGTCTACGCAGAGCAAAGCGGTGCAGGGTTTGTGGTATACCTTAATCAAGTATAACGGTTTGTGTCTCACATAAGACCCCATGATGATTCACTTAACCATCGCGAGAGTTCTTCACTGGCTATAGGTCGAGTAAAATAGTAACCCTGGCTAATATCACATCCCAGAGTCGTAAGCATATCGTGTATTTCTTTACTCTCAACGCCTTCGGCAACAACTGTCAGCCCCAGATTATGTGCGAGATCGATAGTGGAATGAACAATTACGGCATCGTCTTCATTTGAAATTAACCCATAAACAAATGACTGATCAATTTTTATTTCGTCTACCGGTAATTTTTTGAGGTAAGCGAGAGAAGAATAACCTGTACCAAAATCATCTATTGATAAGCCGAAACCCATCTCGTGTAACCGTTCAAGTAATGCGATAGCACTTTCAGGACGAGACATAATGGCAGATTCAGTTATCTCCAGTGAAAGTTTATTAGCACTAACCTGGTGAGCATCCAACAAATTTTGAATATAATAAGGCAGGCTGGGATCAAGTAAGTTACGTGTTGACAGATTAACGGCAACACTAAGATCAATTCCGGATTGAGTCCAGGATTTAATTTGTATAATCGCCTCTTCCAACACCCAAAGCGTAAACGGACGAATCATCCCTGTTTGCTCAATCATAGGAATGAATTTTTCGGGAGAAATCATACCCTCTACAGGATGCGGCCAGCGAGCGAGTGCCTCTACACTTTTTATTTTACCTGTCTTAATATCAATTTTAGGTTGATAATAAAGCGCCAATTCTTTATTGCTAATCGCACTACTTAATTCTCCATAAAGTTTTAAACGCTCCAAACTATATGGGTCATCTTCAGGATTATAGATACAAAAACCTTTGACATCACTCTTGGCAATATTTGTTGCAATGTCTGCATGTCGTATTAACTCTTCAGGCTCCTCGCCATGTAACGGATAAAAAGCAATACCAATTACAACTTCAATATCAAGAGGCGTCTCTTCAATAATGACAGGCTCTTTAAACAACATTTGAACTTTATCTATAGCAATATTTACGTTTTCAATACTGATACCCGGCATGACGATAGAAAATCCAACTCCACTGAGGCGTGCCACCGTATCTACTTCACGTAATACTTTTCTTAAACGAACCGCCGTTTCTTTTAATACAAGATCTCCGTTTTGATGCCCCATCACATCGTTTATTTCTCGTAAACGAACAATATCAAGATTGAGTAGCGCAAGTGTTGACTTTTCTCGTCGCGCTATTTTTAACGCATGTTGTAGACGATCATGTAATAAAGAATGGTTAGGTAAGTCAGTTAACGCGTCATGCAATGCTTTATGCTCAAGTTCCTCAACATACTTTTTCCGTTCACTGATATCCTGAATAATAGCGGTAAATATCGGTGGCAACTCTTCTTTTGATATTTGCAGGCGCACCTCAACCGGATAGCACGTACCGTCTTTGCGTTGATGTAATGTTTCAAAATCAACCTGCTTAACATCATCATTAGATAATGGTTCGATCAAAGTATAAAACTGATCCCGACTTACTTCAGGCTTAATATCAACAGGCGTTAGCTGTTGTAATTCTTCTATTGTGTATCCAAGATTTTGAAGTGCGCCTTTACTTACATCAACAAATTTAAGTGAATCTGCATTAAAGGTATAGATTTCATTCCATGAATTTTCAAAGAGATTACCCATACGTTTTGATAACATAGCGGCTTGCCGCAGCTCAGTAATATCATGAATAATTTTTGTAGTATGTTTAATATTTCCAACACTGTCATACTTAAATTCACACACGTCTCTAAGATATTTAATTCGCCCGTCAGACATTACTATTCGATAAGTAATATCATAAGGATCATCATTGTCACGTGAATTATCTATATGTTGTTTTACTCTGGCACGATCGTCAGGATGCACAGCATTAATAAATGTTTGGTAAGAGACAGGAGAATCAACCGGATCAATTTCAAATATATTATACATTTCATCAGACCATACAAAACTATTAATTTTTATATCCGATTCCCAACTCCCCATATGTGCAATATGCTGGGCATGCGAAAGTTGTTCTTTGCTTCCCTGAATATTAAGAATAGACGTTGCAAGTTGTCGTTCTGTACGAGAAAGCGTAAAGTAGAAAAAAATAAAAATTAAAACACCCATAAACAACGAACTGCTAGCTACGTTGATCATCATTTCCCGGGTACTTTGAATACGTTGACTCATATCACGCCACAATACCATTCCCCCAACCGTTCGTTGGCTTGCATCCCTCAGTGGCAGAATGCTGCCCCATAAAGATTGCCCGCCTTGTTCTAATTTAATGTCATTTGTGAATAAACTATTTTTTTGTTGAGATAGAATTTCACTCAGGCCCTGAGGTAATTCATTCAACGTTTGTGAAACAATGACGCGATTTGGAATATAATTCCAGTCAGTCTTTCGACCAAGCAGTTTCATACCAGACACCCAGTCCGCCTGATGCAAAAAGTTTTTTTCAATAACGACCAACAAACTAACGTTAAATATACGTTGCATATCCTGAATAACAGGATCGATTTCTTCACCCAGCTCAACATAGCCTAATAATTTATCTTTCCTCCATATTGGAAGTACTGAACGAAAGGTAAACGTCCCTAAAGGCCCAAGTTCTATACCAGAAAATAATTTTTTGGTTCTTTCGGCTCCAAGTGCCGTGAAACGTCCGATGATATCGCCGTGTCGGGAAGGCTGGTGGACACGCAAAATATTTATACGCCGGTGATCATGAAAATAAAAATGTGTAATATTATGACGGGTTTTTAAGTTTTTAAAAAAAGGTTGGGATAATTCTAATAATTTTTCACGATCATGCTTTTCCAATGCATAACTAAATTTAGAATTTGCTGCAATAACATCCAGTATAGAACCCAGTTTATGTGCACGTTCTTTTAGTGCGGCCTGATAATGTCCTTCAATAGACTGGACACTCCTCTTCAGATCATCCGCCAGATGTTCTTGTTCATCGTAATAAGTACCAAAAACGAACAGGCTTAACACCGTAGCCAGAATAAGCACCAAGGGAAGCAGAATGCGTATTTTCAGGTTGTAAACGTTCATACAAGTATTCCTTAACCCGGAAAAGGGGAGTTATTTTTAGTTATTTATCAGCTTATCGAACAATAACATATAATCTGAAGGGAAATTAAGGCAAAAAAGGCACATCACAGGGAATATAAGCTTGGCCGCCATACAATAACCAATATGAAGCAGACAAATTACACAATTAAATTGGCATATTCCATGACCAGCCACTTACTGCCAGCGTCATCAAAATTAACTTGCACTCGTGCGTGGCGGCCCTCACCTTCATAATTCAGCACGACGCCTTCGCCAAATTTCTCATGGCATACACGTTGGCCTAATTGAACAGGCGCGGCCTCTTGTACGGCTTTTTCTTTATTTTTGGAATACACATCAGCATACGCCGATGTGGGTACAGCGCTACCCTGCATACGCACTTGTTGCGTGAATTCATCAGGTATTTCTGCAATAAAACGTGAGGCAGGCGCATATTTTTCTTCACCGTATAAACGTCTTTTCTCGGCATGAGTAATAGTTAACTTTTCCATCGCGCGCGTCATGCCAACATAACAAAGACGACGCTCTTCTTCTAACTGAGCACTTTCTTCTGAGGAACGGCTATGCGGGAATAAGCCTTCTTCCATACCTGCGAGGAATACTTGCTTAAACTCTAAACCTTTTGCTGAGTGCAGGGTCATTAACTGCACACAGTCTTCACCTTCATTGGCCTGGCCATCACCGGCTTCTAATGATGCGTGAGAAATAAAGGCGGTCATTTGATCAACCTCAGACTCTTCCCAATCATCCTGTTCAAAACTACGCCCGGCATTAACAAGTTCATCCAGATTTTCAATACGGTTGCGACCTTTCTCACCTTTTTCTTTTTCATAATGAGCGATCAAACAACTTTGATGGATCACATGTTCAATTTGTTCATACAGCTCCATGCCTTTAATGTCGGCTTCGCTCTCATTAATTAAATCAACAAATTGTTGTAGTGAACTGCGCGCGCGCGAGGTGATCGTGCCTTGTTCGATTAATTGCAAGGTTGCATGCCACATTGAAATATTATTTTCACGCGCACAACTACGAACAAGATCAACCGTTTTATTGCCAATGCCACGTGTTGGTACATTAACAATACGCTCAAAAGAGGCATCATCATTTTTCATTGCAATTAGTCGCAGGTAGGCCACCGCATCTTTGATTTCCTGACGTTCAAAGAAGCGCAGACCACCATAAATCCTATAGTTCGTACCGCTTTGCATTAATGCTTCTTCAAGCACACGGGACTGCGCATTGGAACGATAAAGAATCGCATTCTCCGTTAAAAAACCACCCTCATCTCGCCAGTCTATAATTTTACGTACAATATATTGCGCTTCGTCAATTTCATTAAAAGCACTATAGATCTCGATCAACTCGCCATCACTACCTGCTGTCCAGAGTTCCTTTCCCATACGATCGGTATTGTTTGCAATTAGTGCATTCGCTGCGCCTAAAATATTTCCTGTGGAGCGATAATTTTGTTCTAAACGAAAGTTTGAAGCATTTTTATAGTCTTTAGAAAACTTATAAATGTTTTCGATTTGCGCACCGCGCCAGCCGTATATGGATTGATCATCATCACCCACGACAAAAACATTTGCAGTATTACCCGCCAGGATTTTGATCCAGGCATATTGAATCGTATTGGTGTCCTGAAACTCATCGACAAGAATATTTTTAAAGCGCTCCTGATAGTGTTGCAGGACATCGGGGCGTTTAACCCATAACTCATACGCGCGCAGTAGCAACTCGGCAAAATCAAGAGAGCCATTACGCTGACACATGGCTTCGTATTCACGATAAATTTCTACCATGTGCCTTAAGTACATGTCATTATTATGCTCAATATTGTGCGGGCGCAGGCCCTCATCTTTTTTCCCGTTAATCCACCACTGTGCTTCACGCGGCACCCAGCGCTTTTCATCTAAACCCATTTCACGAATCACACGTTTTAGCGCTCTGTGTTGATCTTCAGAGTCCATTATTTGAAAGGTTTGCGGCAATTCAGCTTCTTTCCAATGCGCACGTAATAAGCGATGGGCAATACCATGAAAGGTTCCCACCCATAATCCACTGGAGGGCATACCCAGCAAATTCTCAATACGGCCGCGCATTTCTGCGGCTGCTTTATTGGTAAAGGTCACGGCCAGAATGCCATACGAAGAAATATTTTCAGCCTGCATGAGCCATGCAATACGGTGTACCAGTACGCGGGTTTTACCGCTGCCCGCGCCGGCTAAAACAAGAATATTTGAAGTCGGCGCACACACGGCCTGCCGCTGCGCATCATTTAGAGGGTCGATTATATAAGAAACATCCATCGAAACATTCTAACAAATTGTGGCTTTAGATTGCGGTTTTAAATAAGAAGTATTGATGTTTGATATTATGAAAAAAACAATGTAATTAATATGAGAAAGTTATTGCAAGTTAATAAAAAATACATATAGGATAAAGGATGACAACAGCAAAAAAAATGGCTTTTGAACAACGAATGCAAGCCTTGCGAGACAAATACTGTCGTCAACTCCCTGAAAAATATAATGAAATTGAACGCTGTTGGGGGCAATATCTCAATGATTTAACCGGCGAGGAGCTAATCGAGACGTTTTACCGCCTGATTCATACCTTTAAAGGGACGGCTGCAACATTTAATTTTAATACCCAGGCAGATATTTGCTGTAAAATACAAGAAGTTCTTTTACAAGAAAAAGATCAACACTCCAGCCTAACAGAAAATAACATAGAAAAAATTCAGGCTTACCTCAATGAGCTAAAAACCAATATCAGTGCACCGGCTAAACAATCGCCTGATTAAAAGACGCTTTACCGATATTTTCACACTTTCAGTATTAAGATCATTTTAAAACTTAAATAAGATAACATTAGCCACACTTGCCATTAAACTAACAATCCAATATGCGAATGCGTCTCTCATTAAAATTTTATTTTGCACTGCTATTATTTTTAACCCTTGTCTCCAAATCTGTTTTTGCAGAAGAACGTCTCCTTATTCCAACGGAGACTGAAAATGAAATAATCACAACGATTTATAAAGCAGAAGGTAACACCCTGTTTCTCTGGCTCTATTCAGAAGCCGGACCACAAAAAACGGAAGAAAAAATAATACGTGAACTGGTTAATAATAATATTGAAGTCTGGCGCGTCGATCTTTTTTCTTCACACTTTCTCCCCATTGCCGCCAGCAGTATGGATCGCATTCCCGACTCTGACTTTAGCCGGCTTATTGAGTATGCCTATCAAAAAACAGGGAAAAAAATTATTCCTGTCACAACCGGCCGCGGAAGCTTACCGTTATTAAGAGGGGCGCGTCTTTGGCAAACAACATTCCCAAAGAGCACTGCTTTAGCGGGCGTTATTTTAATGAGTCCGAAATTTTACATTGAAACACCCGAGCCGGGCGTTGAGGGGAAGCTGCAACCCATAGTTGAACAGACAAACTTACCCATTTTTATCTTGCAGCCCCAAAAATCACCCTGGTATTGGAAGCTCGATAAAACCATACCCGCCCTGGAAAAAAGCGGCAGCGATGTTTTTGTTAAGCGAATAAAAGGGGTGCGTGATCGCTATTATTTTCGTCCTGACGCAGACCAATATGAAAAAAAACTCAGCGCACAACTGCCCAAAACATTAAAGCTGGCAGCAAAATCTCTCATTGCTTTACCTTATAAAAAACGAAAAGCAGTTACTTCTCAGGAACAAAAACCCAACATTCAAACCGGTAAAAAAGAACGAAGCTTAAAACGCTTTCGTGGTAACCCAAACCCGCCCGCTCTACGCTTATCCGACCTTAAAGATAATATCGTCGACTTAAAAGATTTAAAGGGAAAAGTGGTGCTGGTAAATTTTTGGGCAAGTTGGTGCCCCCCCTGTGTTCATGAAATGCCATCAATGCAGCGATTACAAAATCGATTATTTTCTAAAGGTTTCACCATATTGGGCGTTAATATGGCAGAGGATAAAAAAACGGTACAGCAGTTTCTCGACACAAAAGTCGATGTTCAATTCCCAATTTTATTTGATAAGGATGGTGCGGCGTTAAAAAGCTGGGGAGTTTTTGCCTTCCCAACAAGCTATCTTATTGATAAAAAAGGAAAAATAAGATACGCCATATTTGGTGGTGTTGACTGGGAACAAGCAAGCATTGTCCAAAAAATTGAACAATTAATCATTGAATAACTGTTTGCACATGTAAACAAAAGTAAAAAACTATATTTATGCACTAAAAACACGGGAATATTAACTAAACTTAATAGTAACGATAAATGAGGCTTTCCCCTTCATGCCAACAGCAGAAATTCAAAATTTAGTCGACAATGCCAGCAAGCTCATTACGCTTCCACAGGTTGCAATACGTGTGAATGAGATTGCCAACGATCCTGAATCAACCTCAGATGATATGGCTGCCGTTTTAACTCAGGATCCCGCGCTTGTTGTACGCATGCTAAAAATCGCCAACAGCGCTTATTACGGTTTATCTGCAGAAATTGAAACCATTACCCGTGCCGTTTCTGTACTAGGCACCAACAAAATTCGCGACCTTGTTTTATCTTCCTCAGCAAATGATACTTTTGAGGGCATTCCCAACAATTTAATTTCTATGCATGATTTTTGGCACCATAGTTTATACTGCGGTATCCTCGCTCAAATCCTGGCCAAAAAAAGCAAAAAAGCACACGGCGAATCTATTTTCATTGCCGGCTTACTACATGATATCGGGCAATTGTTAATGTTTAATCAGCGCCCGGAAAAATCACATGAAGCTATTTTATTATTAATGGAAGGTGATGAAGAGTTAGAATCCTTTGAGGTCGAACGGCAAATATTTGGTTTTGACCACATGCAAGTTGGCGCCGCTTTGGTCGAAAGCTGGAAACTACCCCCGGTACTCAAAGAGTGTATCGAATTCCATCATGAACCCGATAAAGCAAAACAATTCCCTGCTGAAGTCGCCTTAATCAACATCGCAAATTCAGTCGCTGTCATGGCTGACTTTGACTCTATAAATGAAGACGATGAAATCCCCCAAATAAACCCTGCATCATGGTCGTTAACCGGGTTAAGCAAAGAAGACTTACCTGCTGCAATCATAGCGGCACAAAGTGAAATAAAAGAAGTTGAAGCGGTACTTTTCCCTGAAAAATAACGCTATGATCGTTCTTTATTTTTTACAGTAATTTTCTTCGAGTTTAATTTCCAGGCCTCAATTCACGTGGATGCTTTAATCAACTTACCCTATTTTTTACCTTTAATTTTTTTCGCTATTGCCTTTGCCTATTCTTCAGTGGGTCTTGGTGGCGGCTCTTCATACACTGCAGTGATGTTACTTGCCGGCATGAACAGCTTAACCATTCCACTTGTTTCACTTACTTTAAATTTATTTGTTACCAGTATTGGCAGTTTTAATTATATTCGCCATAAACATGCCAAGTTAAGGTTGTTGCTACCTTTTATCCTTACCTCAATGCCAATGGCCTACCTGGGTGGCGCATTAAAATTAACAGCAGACATGTTTTACCTCATCTTATTTTTCTCTTTATTATTTACCGCAGTTCGCATTTACCTGTGGAAAAGCACAACGCTCGACTTAAACTTAAGCCAACAAGCAAAGATTATTATTTCTCTTATCGCCGGAGCACTTTTTGGCTTTATCGCCGGCACCGCGGGAATCGGTGGTGGTATTTATTTGGTCCCTTTAATCATAATTCTTGGGCTGGGGACGCCAAAAGAAGCCGCTGCATGTGGCATTATTTTTATTTGGCTTAATTCATTCTCCGGGCTTGTCTCACGCTTACAATATAACGCCATCGATTTGAGCCAATACTTTCCCCTGATCATTGCAGTTATCCTTGGTGGCTATCTCGGCTCACACATGGGAGCTACTCGATATTCGGCAAAAATGATGGAAAATATTTTAGGGATAATCATACTTGCTGCACTTCTCGTTCTGTCCAAAAAACTCTTTGAAATTTATTTTCCAGTTTCCTAAAAAAAGCCCGCCAATTTAAACTCTGGAATAAATTAAGTGAGCAAAATCTTGTGCAGGTTCACATATTGATAAATTTTATATTGGGTAGACACAACAACAGCGATACCCTCCAGCTTATTACGTATAAAAATGAGGCTTTTTATGAAAAAATTTATTTTCTTAAGTATTATCATATCGGCATTAAGTTTATCTGGTTGCGCATCCAAAGTTTATAAATCAGAAGCATTTCAGAAAAAAGGCAAGTTTGCATTGGTCCAGGTAACGGGCCAAACAAGTGGATTCGGTCTGGGCACTAAAGAAGATAAAAAACTACTCACTACACTCTCATCGGTTATATACAAAGAGCTTAAATCAACCAAACATTTTAGACTTATTAGCCCCAATAAAGTTAAAAAAAATCGCACTTACCGACGCTTAAAAACGGATACCTCTGAAAGTTTGCTTTCATTAAAAACCGCGAAAGGCTATAAGAAATTTGATCCACGCGATCATAAAAAAGACATGGCACGTTTATTTAAAGAATTAAAAGTTGACGCCATCATCATTGTGTCCGCCGGCTACCATAAAGTAAATAGCGGCTTCACTCTTTCAGGTCTTTTGCCTATACCCGTACCTGTCTCCGCCGGCAAAGCTAATGGAAAACTAACTTTAAGCATCGTAGCGACAGATAAAAACAATCAAATTATCTGGTAAGACTTAATCGAAAAAGAGACAGAGGGCGTTGGGCAGTTCATGGGAATATCCAACTTCAACAAGCTCTACCCACAGCTAATAGACATTTCAAAATTAGCCGCCAGAGAGGCCGTCACTAACTTAAACAAAAATATCACAATCGCCCGTAAATAAGTCGCCGCACTAAGTAAAAGGCACGGGATATAAATTATTCCGTGCTTTTTTACTTTAAAAGTTTTGGATTGATAAAAACGTTCCTGGTAACTAAAAAGCCGTTTTGATTGCTGGTTGCTTTAACTATTCTCCCTCTTGATACGAATTTTTTTTTGGCACAATAACAATAACCTCTAAGTTATTGAATAATCTCTATTTAGTGTAATTTAATTTGTTCAGGTTCGCGCTCAGGTGTACAATCAGCGCTCTAATATTCTTCAGCATCCCCGTTATTACACAATTTTCATTGAGGAGCTCATCTTGGAACAATATCGAGGCACCACAGTCCTTTCTGTACGACGCAACAACAAAGTTGTCATTGCTGCCGATGGCCAGGCAACACTGGGCGATACGGTGATGAAAAGCAATGTACGCAAAGTTCGCCGTTTATATAACGATAAAGTTATTGCGGGTTTTGCCGGCGGCACCGCCGATGCCTTCACTTTATTCGAATATTTTGAAGCCAAACTCGAAAAACACAATGGTCAGCTCGTTCGGGCTGCCGTGGAAATGGCAAAAGACTGGCGCACAGACCGCACTTTACGCCGTTTAGAAGCGTTACTTGCTGTTGCCGATGCTGAGGCTTCTCTGATTATTTCCGGTAATGGTGACGTAATAGAGCCAGAGCATGGCATTATGGCAATTGGCTCTGGTGGAAATTATGCCCTTTCAGCCGCGCGTGCACTGGTCAATCACACCAAATTAGACGCAAAAGAAATTACCACCGAAGCCTTGAATATTGCGGCTGATATCTGCATTTATACCAATCACAATTTAGTATTTGAAGAACTGGAATTTTAAGTATGTCGCAAATGACACCCCAAGAAATAGTAAACGAACTGGATAAACACATTGTCGGCCAGGCAGCCGCAAAACGCGCCGTTGCCATCGCACTAAGAAACCGCTGGCGCCGCAGCCAGGTTGATGAAAGTTTACGCAATGAAATCACCCCTAAAAATATTTTAATGATCGGCCCAACCGGTGTTGGTAAAACTGAAATTGCACGCCGCCTGGCAAAATTAGCACGCGCCCCGTTCTTAAAAATTGAAGCCACAAAGTTTACCGAAGTCGGTTATGTGGGGCGTGATGTTGAATCGATTATTCGTGACCTGATGGAAATTTCTATCAAGCTTACGCGTGAGCACGCCATGGTGGATGTTCAGGCTAAAGCAGAAGATGCAGCAGAAGATCGTATTTTAGATATCCTGTTGCCGCCCGCCCGTGATACCGGAGCCGATGACACAGATAAAAATGAAAATGCGACACGACAAAAATTTCGTAAAAAGCTACGCGAGGGCGACCTCGATGAGAAAGAAATTGAAATCGAAGTAAACCCTCAACAAATTGGCGTAGAAATTATGGCGCCACCCGGTATGGAAGAAATGACCAACCAGTTACAGGGCATGTTCCAAAACCTGGGTCATAACCAAACAAAACGCACACGCAAATTACCAATCAAACAAGCTTTTAAGCTTCTGCTTGATGAAGAAGCGGCAAACCTGATCAATGAAGAAGAAATTAAAGAAGACGCCTTAAAAAATGTCGAACAAAACGGCATTGTCTTTTTAGATGAAATGGACAAAATTGCAAAACGCGGCGAAACCAGTGGCACGGATGTTTCTCGTGAAGGTGTGCAGCGTGATTTACTGCCTTTAGTTGAAGGCTCAACTGTAACAACAAAATATGGCATGGTAAAAACGGATCATATTTTATTTATTGCATCAGGCGCCTTTCACTTAACCAAACCGTCTGACTTAATCCCTGAACTGCAAGGCCGTTTCCCTATCCGGGTGGAACTGGATGCCTTAACCTCAGATGATTTTATGCGTATTTTAGTTGAGCCTGACGCCTCTTTAACGGAACAATACCGCGCATTAATGGAGACAGAAGGCGTTACCTTAAGTTTTGTTGAAGAAGGTATTCGCCGTATTGCGGAAACTGCATTTCAGGTAAATGAACGCACGGAGAATATTGGCGCACGTCGCCTGCATACAATTCTTGAGCGCTTGCTTGAAGAGGTTTCATTTACCGCATCCGAAAATAGCGGTTCAGAAATTAAAGTCACTGCAGAATATGTGGATGAAAATATTTCAGAACTCGCGCAGGATGATGACCTTAGCCGGTACATTTTGTAACCTCAGGAAATTTTACACCCTGCTGCCGTTATATTTTATAAAAGTAATTTAGGACACCAATTTAGGACATCGAGATGATTAAACCAACAGACATTAAACTTCACCAGGCTTCACACATACTTGAAGTTGTTTTTAGTGATGGTAAGACCTTCAACTTACCCGTTGAATATTTACGCGTACATTCACCTTCTGCTGAAGTACAGGGTCACGGCCCTGGTCAGGAAGTTTTACAGTTTGGTAAACAAGACGTCAACATCACGCAAATTGAAATGATTGGCAACTACGCCATTCAACCTTTCTTTGATGATAACCATGACACCGGCATTTTCTCCTGGGACACACTTTATGAGTTAGGCGAAAACTACGAAGAAAACTGGAAAAATTATCTGCAACGTTTAAAGGATGCCGGTAAAGAACGCCCTGAACCGAAGCACGCCAGCTAATAGACACTACGTTTTTTCATAGATTGCGGTATAGTTAAGCCATGAAAGATGACACAACACATTTTGGTTTTGAGCAGGTTGCTTACGACGACAAAGTTAACAAAGTCGCAGGTGTATTCCATTCTGT
>Ga0316207_10001355_pt1 | contig 30803 bp, 25 predicted proteins | sample 6weekpyrite_MG_FD_204943 | JGI IMG/M metagenome (GOLD analysis project Ga0316207, IMG submission 204943) | Microbial mat bacterial communities from mineral coupon in-situ incubated in ocean water Damariscotta River, Maine, United States -... | ecosystem: Environmental > Aquatic > Marine >...
CGTGCTGTTGGAAAAACACTACGTATAGAATTAGTATGAATTAGCTAAGCCTCTAAGCCCCCACATTTTCTCAACATGTGAAAATCCTTTGTTTATCATTGGGTAATTTATACTTTTAACCCTATATCCATCACACATAGCTTCAATGGCGCTATATCCCGCCCATATTACCAATTATTCGCAATTTCTAGTTAATCAATAAACCTAATACATACAGCATTCTTTATATTTTGATACCATTGTGATTCCACTGGCGTTAACGTTTTTCATCATACATCCCGCCGTTTTGCTTAACGGCATGTAATTCGGTGCTGTGATAATCATAATGCGGTCCATCATTTTCAAAATCAAAACGAAGACTTCTACTATCATTGCCATTAAAAGCGATGTCAATTAACCACCAAAAGATTAATTTCAAAAACCAACGACCTAATGGAAAGCTCATCAAGATAATAAAAGTTGCGGAAAAAAATATAAAATCGAGCATGAGATAATCTCCTATAAATTAACGTTTTCCCCAATGTTCACGAAGCCATATCATTGGGGAAACACGGTTTGCATGGGTAGCCTCAGTTGTACGAAGCTTACCTTTCACAGTGCAATACAATGAGTATAGAGCCGGATTATCCCCCTCGTCGATAGATAACCATATATTCCCACTGAGAGGTTTTGTCTTTATTGGATAAAAACCTTAAAACACGATGATAATAAATGACTTACAAACATTTCGAAAAAAGGTATTTTTCCATGGATTGATTATTTAAAAACCGATCAAAAGCAATATATGGTTATCTATTGTTTTCTGTCCCTGAAAAAAGGAGACTGAATTCATCGTCATATTCACGGTGTATCAATGGAAAAACTGGAAAAATTTACGAGTAATCTAAAGTATATTATGTGCGCCCTACTCTGCTTAATTAGTATGGTACTTACAGGCTGTTTCGCATTAAGTTTCAGCGCTGTGAACAGCAGCACAGGCAATAGCGCGTTCATTCTCTGGTCCCCTATCCTGCTACTCGCCGTGGGTATTGCCCTAGACCTTTCCAAGTATATCTTTTGGGCGGTTCACAATATGAAATGGCATCAAGCCTATAAATTACTCGCTGTCATCTTAATGTTGTTTTCCTGGATGGCGTCAGTGGCCTTTTTTATTACTAGTGAAGATGAAAAAATATCGTCGTATCGAAAGCAAACGGTAGAATATTTAACCTATCAAACCCAGTTAGCAGACCTAGATCGCAACATTGAAGCACAAAACCAATTATTAAATAATCGTCTGAGTAGCCGGTTCCATGATCAGTGGGATAAAGGTGAAATCATTACACAAGATATTCAAGCATTGCAGCAACAACGTAAGGCGTTAATCGCAAAAGAGCAAAGCATCGGGATTCGTGAGGCCTACAACCACTTGGTGTCGCTGGCATTTTTTAATGCCATCGCAACAATGACAAACATCGATAACAATACCGTGAGAAATATTTTTTACGCGATATTAGCACTACTTATTGAAATATGCGCTTTGGGACTCATTGGCGTCTGTCGGATAGAAAAAAAGACCCTGCCTTCGGTAGTACCCTCCCCTTCCCTCGTCCTTCAAACTTCAGAGCCTATTGATCAAATGGATAATTCCCAGTTAATACAAGATTCGCCAGAAATTATTGAAAATATCGAGACATCACGGCTAATTGAAGATATTAAACAGGGTTCTGTTCCTCCGGTGTTTAATCAAATCAAGGCAATGAATTATAATTTAAGTCAAAAAGATATCCGGTTAACACTTCAAACACTTAAGGAAACCGGCATTCTAAAAGAAGGTGCGAGGCGGAGTTTAGTATTGGCTTAACTATTAGCTTAGGCTCCGTTTTTACCCAGATTCGTCCTTCATAATTAGATATTACTTACATTATGTTCAAAGCGCTTGAAACATAACCAGTATTATTAATATCATATGTACGGGCTATCTATGTAAATGCATTTACAAATATAGAATAGGAAGATAAGTATTTCATGACGTTAATTAAGAGAGAATTGATAATCCTTTAGTATTAAAAACCACAAAAAAAAGGTAAAACTATCTTTTCAGTGTATTCACATTTCAAAAAAGCAATTTTAATCCAATCTTTTAATACATAAACACTTGTTAAATAACGCATTTACGTTATTTAAAATGAAAGATTGATCGCTTTTAGTTTTTTAAACAATTAATAAAATTATAAAAATAAAAGTAATATTTATTAAAACACTAAAAACAAAATCGTCCACAATCACAATTAAGACATATGTTTTTTCTTTGTAAAAAATAAATCTTTGTTATTTTGGCAATCATTTTTGATACCCCCTCCCCTGTTATATTTGACTTGCTTTTTAAGTTAATGCCATTGTGTCCCTGGTACCCCAACGTAAACGAAATATTTGAAAATAACTCTCTAAATATGGTTTTCTTAACATGAAAATTTACATTAAAAATATGGTCTGTGGTCGCTGTATTCTAGTAATTCAATCCATAACAAGGGAAATGAACTTATCACCAAGCTCCATTGTTTTAGGAGAAGTGGATTTCAGTGAACATCCACTAAATAGCAAACAATTTCAATTATTTAAAAAACGAATTGAAGCTTTAGGATTCGAGCTAATCAATGACAAGAAAAGTCGTCAGATTGAGACAATTAAAAAAACGATAATTGAACTGGTCAATAATTATGAACTGTTACACCAAAATAAACTTTCTGACTATCTAAAAAACAAACTTCACTATGACTACAATTATTTAAGTAACCTTTTTTCTTCAGTCGAAGGTATTACCATTGAACAATATCAAATCAATCAAAAAATAGAGAAAGTAAAGGAACTACTCATTTATGAAGAACTAACCCTAACCGAGATATCCTATCAGTTAGGTTATAGTAGTGTGTCACATTTAAGTCGACAATTTAAAAAAGTCACCGGCCTTACCCCTAGTCATTTCAAACAGCTTAAAGATGCTAGGCAACGATTACCTTTAGATAAGATATAATTTCCACTGCTAAAAGTCACATTTAGTAGATTAACTGTAAATTCTGCAACATATTTCTAAAATCATATAACCGGAATTCACTCTTCATTTCGTAAGATAGTTATACATTCTTATTAATCAATGGAGTTTTATCATGGAAGCCCAAAATATACGATTATCCATTTCCGGCATGAGCTGCGCTGGTTGTGTATCAAGTATTGAAAAAGCCCTTGCCTCGGTAAGTGGCGTATCTGAGTCTGTAGTGAATTTCGCGGAACAAACAGCGACTATCCGGGGCAATATATCTTCGCAGGCGTTGATTAAAGCGGTAAAAGACGCCGGTTACAATGCTGCCGAGTTAATCAACAGCGAAGCTGACCAACTTGAAGAAAAACAACAATCGGATTTAATTCATTATCAACAATTAATCAAGAAAACAATGGCAACAGCATTGGTAGGTGTATCACTTTTTGTTGCAGGTATGAGCAATAACTTACCGGCTTTAGATACGCTCGGATCACAAATATTTTGGCTGCTCACTGGGTTTTTAACCTTAGCCGTTATGATGTATTCAGGCAAACATTTTTACACAGGTGCATGGTCTTCATTTAAAAATCATAACGCTAACATGGATACACTAATTGCCCTGGGAACAGGTACGGCGTGGCTTTATTCAACGGTTATTGTATTATTTGCCGATTATTTCCCTGATCAGGCACAACATATCTACTATGAAGCTACCGCCATTATTATCGCTCTCATCAATTATGGTGCGGCTTTAGAAACCAAAGCAAAAGGAAAAACCTCAGAAGCAATTAAGCGTCTAATTGGTTTGCAACCTAAAACAGCACGCCTATTACGAAACGGCGTGGAAATCGATGTGCCCATTGAAGACGTGGGTTTAAACGAAACTTTGCGTATTCGTCCAGGAGAAAAAATTCCGGTTGACGGTTTGTTGATTGATGGGCATTCCAGTATTGACGAATCCATGTTAACAGGCGAACCCATGCCGGTACAAAAAAAGATTGGTGATACCGTCTCTACCGGTACTATTAACAAAACTGGCTCATTTTTATTTAAGTCAACACACATTGGTAAAGACACTGCACTGGCACACATCATAGAAATGGTTCGCCAGGCACAAGCCAGCAAACCCGCTATTGGCCGTTTAGTAGATAAAATCGCTGCTATCTTCGTACCAGTAGTATTGATTATCTCTGTTTTAACTTTTCTATTATGGATTAATTTAGGGCCATCTCCCGAATTCACTTATGCCATCGTTGCCACCATGACGGTTCTGATTATTGCCTGCCCATGTGCGCTGGGGCTTGCAACACCTATCTCCATTATGGTTGGCGTTGGCAAAGCTGCAGAACACGGCATACTTATTCGTAATGGAGATGCATTACAGCAAGCAGGAAAAATCACGACTGTGGTATTAGACAAGACCGGTACTGTCACCGAAGGAAAACCTGCAGTAACTGAAGTTATTACATCCAATAACTTTAGCGAGGAAGAGAGCTTGCGATATGCAGCTAGTGTAGAAAGTGCTTCAGAACACCCATTAGGTATCGCGATCGTTGAAGCCGCTAATCAGCAAAATATTGATCTGCTTGAAATTCAAGATTTTCAGGCAGTGTTGGGTAGAGGCATCAAAGCTAAAGTTCAAAGTAAAACTAATATAAAAAGTGTTTTATTGGGAAATCGAAAATTCATGTCTCAAGAAAACATCGACACTCAGCGTTTTGATTTGATAGCAGACAAACGGGCTGCCGAGGGGAAAACATCCATGTATCTCGCTATTGATGGTTTTGCCGCTGGCTTGATAACGGTTGCCGATCCTATCAAAACCGATTCTATACCGGCAATTCAACGCTTGAAAAATTTGGGACTTAAAGTAGTGCTTTTAACCGGTGATAATGCAGCAACAGCGAAAGCAGTTGCAAAAACAGTCGGCATTGAAAAGGTTATCGCTGAGGTACTACCGGCTAATAAAGCTCAGGAAGTTATTTATCTGCAACAAATGGAGGAAATTGTCGCAATGGTCGGTGACGGTATAAATGATGCCCCTGCTTTGGCTGGCGCAGACGTTGGTTTTGCAATCGGCACGGGAACAGACGTGGCCATTGAAAGTGCTGACATAACTTTAATGCGGGGTTCACTGCACGGTGTTGCCGACGCGATCGAAATATCAAATGCGACAGTGCGTAATATTAAACAAAATCTATTTGGTGCTTTTGTTTATAACACTTTAGGTATCCCGATAGCAGCAGGTATTTTGTATCCAATAATGGGTCTGTTGTTAAACCCAATGATTGCTGGCGCAGCAATGGCTATGTCATCAGTAACGGTCATCAGCAATGCGAATCGTTTACGTTTATTTAAACCAGGCGCCAATATTAACCTCGCAGGAGGTAAAGCATAATGATTTTTTTTAATTTGATTGGACTATCATTCATCGGACTCATTGTTTGGTGGTTTTGGTTAGCCAAATGATTGAGTTCCCTGCATGTTATCGATAATATGCAGGGAATTAGTGCTCTAATGAGTAATAGATAGTGAATAGAATTATTAACATTTAGTGTCATGGAAAGTAATATTAAATAAGGACAATATACATGATCATTTTACTTTATTGTCATTGAGAAAAAATCTTTATCATGTCTCATCATTTGCTATCTCGTAATGTTTCTGACATCCAATCCACAAAAACCCGCACCCTGGTAGACATAAGTTTAGTATGAGAAAAAACTAAACTCACAGGCATAGGTGGTTCCTCAAAGTCAGACAGTAGTATTTTAAGTTTTCCTTTTTTTACCAGCGGCTCAATTTGATAAGAGAGAAACATCCCAATCCCAAGACCAGCAACGCAGGCATCTATTGCAGCGGGTGCCTGGTTGCAGCCGAAGGCACCTTTAATTTGAACGGACAGTGGTTTACCATTTTCAAAAAATTGCCATGTCAATCCTTGTGTTAACCCAGTAAAACGCACACAATCACGATTTGAAATTTCTTCTGGTCGTTTAATTTGTCCTGTTTTTTTTAAGTATTCAGGGCTGGCACAAACCACCCGACGAATTTGTCCGACAGATTTTGCAACCAAGGAAGAATCACCAAGATGGCCAATACGAAATGCGACATCAATCCCCTCTTCGAGGAGATTAACCACACGATCCAAAAGCAATAGATCCACACTGACTCGATCATAACGTTGTAAAAAACTGGTGATAGCCGGTGCAATGTGCATCTTGCCCAACATCACTGGCGCGGTGACATTGATATGGCCACTTGGTTCGCGCCGTTGTGCGCTGAGCGCTTGTTCTGCATCTTCAACATCAGCAAGGATTTGTCGACACCGATTCAGGTATTGTCGACCCTCATCGGTTAGGGCGATGCGCCGAGTGGTGCGATTAAGCAACTGAACATCCAACGTTTTTTCAAGTGCAGCCAGGGTTCGAACCACCGATGACAAAGACTTGTCTAGCGCCTCCGCTGCTGCAGTTAAGCTGCCTTTATCAACAATTCGTACAAAAGTTGTCATCGCTAACAATTTATCCATAAAACAAGATTACTCCACTTTTTGCAATAGTTAAATAGGTTTTTATGCATTTATTCCACTTTTCAAATCATCCAAAATTGCCTCATACGGTGTAGCTAGCACCACCGTAAGACAAAAATTTTACTATTAATGATTAAACACTGTTTAAGCAGAGTTTATAAAAAGGAGCGACAAAAATGAAAGCAGCAATAATTGTTTTATCAGACCCAAAAGGTGGCGAAGAAGCTTTGGGTCGAGTTTTCAACGCACTGGCTACGGCGTACGATTATCAAGAACAAGGCGATGAAGTGAGTGTTTTGTTTCAAGGTGCAGGGACTCGCTGGATTGCAGAACTGAACAAAACAGATCATCCCGTTCACAGTTTATTTGATGCGGTTAAAAATACAATAGCTGGTGTTTCTTGTGGGTGCGCTGAGGTTTTTGGGGCTACCGAAGAAGTAGAAAAATCGGCGTTTGACTTTATCAAAGACAATGCCGTACCAGGGACGGCAGGTTTGCCTAGCTTACGCAAACTTGCTTCCGAAGGCTACACCGTATTGACCTTCTAAAATAGCTAAACCGGATAGATTGACTCATCAGCGTCATTTGTCCGGTTCCGCTTTTTTGTAATAATAAAGGATTTGTGTCATAAGTATAAGTAACCTCTATCATGAAGGCGAACTGGCTACTCAACAGCGAGCCAATGAAACTGAAATGGCTCAAATGAATGGCGGCGCGGTAAGTAAAACAATCCTTGCTGGCGCATTGCGATTTATTGAACAACAGCCAATGGCGATAATCGGTAGTTTAGACCCTAACGGTCATGTTTGGGCTTCGATACTTTTTGGCCAACCAGGATTTATACGTGCCTTAGACAATCACACACTGGAAATTGATCTTTCACAACCACGTTCCACTAAAGACGATCCCCTATGGATCAACCTGGTTGAGAACCCAAATGTCGGCCTTCTTATTATCGAGTTAGGTTCTCGCCGTCGGTTCCGCATTAATGGCAGGGCAAGAAGAATTTCTCTTGAGCAATTTATTATTGATGTTGAACGTGCATACCCCAACTGCCCCAAATATATCCAACGCCGACAGTGGAAAGTATCTACTAGTCAATATCAACTCACTACACATTTAACCTCAAGCAAAAAAGGAACGGAACTCAATGAAAGTCAGAAAAAATTGATCGCCAACGCAGATACCTTCTTTGTCACAAGTGCACACCCAAATCATGGTCTAGACGCTTCTCATCGCGGTGGTCATCCGGGTTTTGTGCAATTCATTAAAGATCAGCAACTCCGTATTCCTGATTTTTCGGGCAATAGCATGTTCAATACCTTAGGGAATTTTACCAGTTATCCCTATGCAGGATTGGTCTTTATAGATTTCGAGCGCGGCGGCCTGTTACAGCTGACTGGTGAAGCGGAGATTTTATGGGATATTGACGACCCATTAGAAGAAACTGGAGGCACTCGGCGCTACTGGCAATTTGAAGTACTAGCCTGGCAAGAATGCTCACTTCCTTTTCATCTTGATTGGGAGCTATTCGATTATTCACCTCATATTCCAGAACAGCGTCATGAGTCCATTGCCAATAAATCTTTATCTCTCAAGGTTGAACGAATACATCTTGAAACCGAACACATCAAATCCTTTTTACTAAGCTCAGTAGATGGTGGGACATTACCGGACTTCACTCCCGGCGCACATCTACGCGTTAAAGTGCAATTACCTGACAATAGTTTTACAGAACGCCACTATTCCCTACTTTCCGATGCCAACAATAAAGAAGTGTACGAAATAGCTGTACTGGCAAAACCTTACGGCCGCGGTGGCTCGTTATATTTACACGAGCAGACCAGGGAGGGCGATATTTTAGAATGCCATGTACCAAAAAATGACTTCCCACAGGCAGCTAATGCCAGGCACAGTATACTAATTGCAGGTGGTATTGGTATCACCGCAATTTTTTCCATACTACAAAAGTTGGCTTCGGAAAAACAATCATTTGAATTGCACTACAGTGCTCGAACTAACGCAACACTGGCATTGCGCGACAGGATCGATAGAATCGCAAATGCCCATATTTATTTTTATGCTTCCCATGAACCGCACAGTCAACGCATGAATTTAGAAAATGTATTATCAACGCCTGAATCCGATGTGCACGTGTATGTTTGTGGTCCACATCGCATGATCAGTGTGGTACGTGAAACGGCTGCAAGGTTAGGTTGGGCGCCATCCCAGATTCATTTTGAGAGTTTCGGTACTCAGCTCACAGACAACGACCACCCTATTCGTGTGAATCTGGTCAAATCCAATCTATCACTCACAGTACCTAGCAAAAGCTCCATTCTCGACGCATTGATTGATGCCGGTGTCAACATTCCACACGGTTGTAAGCGAGGTGAGTGTTCGATGTGCGTCACACGGGTCTTAGATGGTGTACCAGATCATCGAGATTTATGCCTTAGTCCGGAAGAAAAATCTACCTCTATGTGCATCTGTGTATCTCGAGCACTGGGGGAAGAATTACAACTTGATTTGTAACGAGGAGGTCTTGATTTAAAACACCGTTGGTAGACAAATTAATTACATACTAATTCCCCGCCTAACTTGTCCAACGGTAGTTGAAAAAGTTTTTTGAAACACTCGTGAAAAGGCAGCTTCAGATTTATATCCAACAAGATCCGCGGTTTCTGCAACACTTTTTCCCTCGCTTAATTGAGACCAGGCGAGCTGCATACGCCACCAGGTTAGATATTGACTAACCGTCCAACCACTCACTGATTTAAATATTTCAACAAACACCGTACGCGATAATGCCGCTTCTATTGCCAATGTTCCCAGTGTCCAGTGTTTAGCGGGCTGTTGATGAAAAGCGTTTATTGCTTTACTTAGACGCTCATGTGAATACAAAGCCAAAAAACCAAAATGGTCTGGATTTTCCACCAAATGCTGGCGTAGCGCATAGGTAAATAACATTTCTGACAGTTTATCTAGAATGGCCCTTGATACAGTATTTGGAGATAGGCATTCCGCTAAAATCATATCAAATAAAGACTGCATCCACGGTGCATCACTATCATGTGAAATGATAAAAACAGCCGGTAACTCATTAAGTAAATAAACACTACTTTTATGATGAAACTGCACTTCAGCGCATAACATTCCGGTACCCGCTTCAGTACTGTCGAGAAATTTCGCCTCTTGATAGGAAAGATGTTTTTGTTGTCCGGTTTGCAACGCGAGAGGTGTCATACTATGTGCCAGTTCTTTTGGAAAAATAACAAGATCACCACATAACAATTCTGTTTTCAGATGTCCCGGCACATCCAACAAACAACTCCCCCCGGTTACCAGGTGAAAACAAGTCATTCCAATGCGATGCTCATTTATCACCCAGTCTCCACATACTGTGGCGTTATGGTATATCTCTGCATCCAGGCGTAATAAGCCCAATAACTCTGAGAAAGCATCAGTTCCGGTCGATGGAGCATGTATTGCGGTTTTATTGGCATTCATCGTTCAAGTATATCAAGTAATATCTTTATTTCAAGAGACATAACACTTAAATAAAGGAAATTAACGATGACTACTTTTACTCACTACACACCTGAAACAGCAACCGGCGACGCAAAAGAAATACTTACTAAGATTCAAGGTAAATACGGTTTCATACCCAATTTATTCGCTTACATGGCCGAAGCACCAACGACAGTTGAGGCCTACTTAATGCTAAACGACCTAATTTCAAAAACATCACTCAGCCCCGCTCAACAACAAATCGCGTTGCTTACCGTCAGCGTTGAAAATGACTGCGAATTTTGCACAGTTGCCCATCAAGCGTTTGGAAAACTCAGCAAAGTTGATCAACAAACGTTGAAAGCAATTGTTAGTGGCGATGACATTGCAAATCAAGAAGACCGAGCGTTAATCATATTGACCAGATCAATCGTAAAAAATCGTGGTCGATTAACACAATCGGAGATGAATGATTTCATTGATGCCGGTTTTACTACACAACAAATCTTTGAAGTAATTTTGGCTGTAACCATTAAAACACTTTCAAACTATATTAATCATTTAACATTACTAGAACCGAATAAAGAGTTGCTAGCGATGCTATAAAATAAGGAATAGAAATTAAGAAAAATATTTATCACACCGTTGGTAGTATAAGCACTACCAACGTGATTAAGTTAACAACAAAGTATCCGTGAGAATAAATGGTGTATGGGGTCTGTATTCTAGTCATCCCATTTATCAGTGAATTTGCACAAAATAATAATCTTAAAAACCCATTTAGATTTTTTGTTGAATTATCGCAGCAATCAATCTGGATTCCAATATGGGTGTACTATTTAATGATCGTAAATATGGCAAGTGTTGGATTCCGAAATAAACCTTTAGCCCAGATTATTTTCGTAACTTTTATGTTTTCTTCGATGTTAATGATGGGACTATATTCAAAATTTGGCTTTGAACGAATCCTCGGTACGGGATACGTATTATGGTTTCCTTTACTTATCTGTATAATGACAGAAATCCCAGCTACATTAGAACCGTTTAAAAGTTACTTGATCATTTTATCACTTTCCATCGCTATATCATTAGTTTTTGACATTATCGATGTATGGAAATTTTTTGCGAACCGGAAAACTTCTTTACAACAACATAAAAGAGTCAGTGATAATTAGCCACGAGAAATTCGGATGCGCTGGGTATTATAAAAATATCTAGCGTATTACATTTTGTAAACAATTTAAATTCCACCATTCAATTTCTAACCATTTATTATCACAAAAATAATCATCACCAAAACGTACTCAAGTGAATTAATAATTTTGGCATTTCAACATCGTTAGGCGCTATTTTACGAGGATATAAACCTCCATTTATGTTAATACGCGTTAACATAAGGCCTAATAAAAAATTAACACCTTCCCCCCAAGTGCTTGTTAATTACACTAGTGGTCACCGAGTAATGGAAAATAATCTTTAAAATCATTTCTAAACGTAACTTAAAACAAAAATGAGTTTCGCTTATGTCGCGCAAACGGACAGCTTAGCTAATATTTTTAATGACTGGCTAGAGATTCATCGCGGCCACTAATAATTTATCAACTGAATAAACGGGTCAAGTTCCCGTTGGTCACAATTTGTCACGATGGCCATGGGGCAATTGAGTAATCGCAATAGTTTACGGGACATAGTCGATAATTTATCTGCACAAACGCACAGACTCTATCATTTAGGCAGTGCAAAACTGACACGATCCAATCTTTCGCGCATCAACGAAGATAAGCCCTATCAATTATACGAGGCACTGTTTGGTCGATTGCTCAGTCGCTGTAAAAGTGTGTCTCCAAAGCATAATTTTACGTTCAAGAATAAGCTATATTCATTAGATTCATCGACGATAGACCTTTGCTTGTCTGCTTTTCCATGAGCAGACTTTCGCACAACCAAAGGGGCAATAAAACTGCATGTTGGCTTAAATCATCACGGCCTGATACCAGAATTCGTCACAGTTACTGAAGGTAAAAAAAGTGATATTGAAATGGGTCGAAGAATAGATTTCTCCAAAGGAAGTATTGTTGCAATTGATCGCGGTTATAATGATTACCAATGGTTTAACCAGTTGACTAATAAAGGTATTTACTTCGAACTCGCCTTAAAGCAAATGCGCAATCTCGCGTAATTAAACGCAATAGCGTACTAAAAAACAAAGGGCTGACAAGTGACCAAATCATTGAATTTACGGGCACACAAGTCGTAAAAAAATGTCCTGTTCAGTTGCGCCGAATTGGCTACAAAGATCTCGAAACAGGTAACCATTATGTTTATTTGACGAACAACTTCAAGTTGGCAGCAAAAACAATTTCAGAGATTTACAAAGCCCGCTGGCAAGTGGAACTATTTTTTAAATGGATTAAGCAAAACCTAAAAATCAAAACGTTTGTTGGGACATCAAAGAATGCTGTATTGACCCAAATTTGGATTGCGCTTTGCCTCTATTTGATACTTGCATTTATTAAATTTCAATCTGCGATAACGCAATCTATGCAGCAAATATTACGACTACTCCAGCTTAATTTGTTTGAAAAACGAGATTTAATGGCGCTTCTTAAACAGGAGCATAGTCGCTCTAACCAACCGCCAGATAATCAAATGAGATTAATATGAAAGTTAACGGGACAGCAGTGATAAATCAACTAGAAAATAATACTAAGATAATTATAAAAATACTGACTTTCCAGTGTGGTTACTGCTTTTTAAATCCTATTTAAAACATCGCTAATATGGCCACTTCCAGTCCCTGATCTCCGGCATATCTTGTCCATATTTACGAATATACTCCTTGTGCTCAATTAATTTATCTCGGACTTTTTGTTTTAGATATGCTGCAGAATAACCCAGTTTAGGTACACGATTGATGACATCGGTTACTAAATGATAACGGTCCAAATCATTTCGAGCGACCATATCAAACGGCGTCGTTGTGGAGCCTTCTTCTTTAAAACCGCGCACATGCAAATTTTTATGATTCGTCCGACGATAGGTTAATCGATGAATTAAAAAAGGATAACCATGATAAGCAAAAATAATAGGTTTATCGGTGGTGAATAGGGTATCGAAGTCCTTATCCGACAAACCATGAGGGTGTTCTTCTTTGGGTTGAAGGGTCATGAGATCTACGACATTGATGACACGAATTTTTAGTTGCGGTATTTCTTGACGTAATAAATCAACTGCAGCCAGTACTTCAAGCGTTGGTACATCTCCTGCGCAGGCCATAACCACATCCGGTTCTCCTTTGTGGTCATTACTAGCCCATTCCCAAATGCCGATGCCAGCCGTGCAATGTTTAATAGCTGCATCCATATCCAGCCATTGATGCTGTGGTTTCTTACCGGCAATAATTACATTAATAAAATTGCGCCCACGTAAACAAAGATCAGTAATATAAAGCAGGCAATTTGCATCCGGTGCCAGATAAACTCGAATAATATCCGCTTTTTTGTTAACAACTAAATCAATGAATCCTGGATCCTGATGGGAAAATCCATTGTGATCCTGGCGCCAGACATGAGATGTTAATAAATAGTTGAGGGAGGCAATGGGACGACGCCAGGGAATTTCTTTGCTGGTTACTTTCAGCCATTTTGCATGTTGATTAAACATTGAGTCAATAATATGAATAAAAGCTTCATAACATGAAAATAAACCGTGCCGTCCGGTAAGTAAATAACCTTCCAGCCAGCCTTGGCAGGTATGTTCACTGAGAATTTCCATTACTCGTCCATCCGGGGCTAAAAAATCATCTGCCTCAGACCGTTCAGCCATCCAGGCACGATTTGTCACTTCAAATAAGGCACCCAAACGATTAGACGCTGTTTCATCCGGCCCCATGACGCGGAAGTTGGAATTTTTTAAATTCAACTTCATCACGTCACGAATAAAGTATCCCATAATACGTGCGGATTCAGCGAAGTCTTGCCCAGGTTTGGTAACATCAATCGCATAATCTCGAAAGTCTGGCATTATCAGGTTTTTTAGTAAAGCGCCGCCATTGGCATGTGGATTAGCGCCCATGCGTTTATTACCTTGCGGTGCAAGCTCTGCAAACTCAGGCAAAAAAGTTCCGTTGTCATCAAACAACTCTTCGGGTTTGTAACTACGCATCCATTCTTCCAACAATTTGACATGTTTTGGATTAGTTTGCGTGTCAGAAAAAGGCACTTGATGTGATCGCCAGTAATCTTCCGTTTTTTTGCCATCAACTTCTTTGGGGCCGGTCCATCCCTTTGGGCTTCGTAATATAATCATGGGCCAATGTGGACGGGTTGTAACACTGTTGTAACGCGCTTGATGTTGAATTTCCTTAATTTCGGCAATCACCAAATCAAGCGTATGCGCCATTTGTTGGTGCATAAGCTCTGGATCAAATCCTTCGACAAAATAAGGCTTGTAGCCATAACCAATAAACAAACTTTCCAATTCTTCATGGCTTATCCGTGCCAATACGGTTGGATTTGCGATTTTATAACCATTTAAATGTAAGATGGGTAATACAGCGCCGTCGGTAGCAGGATTAAGAAATTTGTTTGAATGCCATGCTGCCGCCAAGGGTCCGGTTTCCGCTTCGCCGTCGCCTACTACACAACACGCCAACAAATCAGGATTATCAAATACTGCACCATAAGCATGCGATATGACATAGCCTAGCTCGCCTCCTTCATGGATTGAACCCGGTGTTTCCGGTGCTACGTGGCTGGGAACTCCACCAGGAAATGAAAACCGCTTAAATAGCTTTTGCATGCCTTCTGCATCGCGAGAAATATTGGGATAAACTTCACTATAAGTGCCTTCTAAATACGTATTTGCAACCAGCCCCGGACCACCGTGACCAGGGCCTGTCAAATAAATAACATTTAAATCATTGAGTTTGATAATTCGATTAAAATGTACATAAATGAAATTTAGACCTGGTGTCGTGCCCCAGTGTCCTAATAGCCTTGGTTTAATATGCTCAACTTTTAACGGTTCTTTAAGCAAAGGATTATCATAAAGATAGATTTGACCAACGGACAAATAATTGGCTGCACGCCAATAGGCATTTATTTTATGTAACATTTCAGCATCAAGGGGATAATGCTGATTTTCACTTTTCGATTCATCTTTCATATTCATTCCCTAAATATAAAAAAAGCTGGAATATTATTGTCTGATTATTGTGGTGAGTGTTTATTAATGTTTAACATTTATTTGGAGCTTTTTATTAACAATCATTTATACTAATACTGAATAGTTTAGCTAATTTAAGTCATAACATGAAAAAATTTTTAAGGAATCAGTATAAATATTATGTTTATAGTTCTTACCACAACTAAAAACCTACGAAAAAGATATGTTACTACTTATCATTAATGCTGGAAGTTCGAGTATTAAACTTGCCCTATATGAGTGCACAACGAAAAAAATTTGTTCCAAGATCGAAAAACATTATGATTTAAAAAATCAATCCATTGAGCTTATTTTGCCCCGATTTTTTGAATTGATAAAATGCGAGGAAATATCCGCCATTGCCCATAGAGTGGTACATGGTGGCCCCAATTTTTCTCAACCGTGTATCATTGATAATGACGTTATTAGGGCAATAAACGAGGCGACCATTCTTGCGCCATTGCACAATCCAAACACACTGCAAGCTATTACTTACTGCAAGATTTGCTTTAACAATGACATACGGCAAGTTGCAGTATTCGATACCGGTTTTTTTTCTAATCTACCGGATGTTAGTTCTCACTATCCTATACCAAGAGAACTTGCGTTAGAATTTAACATACAAAGATATGGATTTCATGGCCTCGCCCATCAGGGGATGTGGCAACGTTGGAATGAACTAAATAATAAAGATAACAAACAACGGGTAATCAGTCTTCAATTGGGTTCAGGATGTTCAGTATCCGCAATTCTCAATGGGCAGGTTATCGATACTTCTATGGGGTTCTCGCCGATGGAAGGACTTATGATGTCAACCCGCTCAGGCGACCTTGATCCCGGAATTGTTTTTTATCTGCAAAAAGTTGGAAAATTCGATCACTTAGCGATGGAACGAATATTAAATAAAAAAAGTGGTTTGCTGGGAGTCTCTGGCGTTAGTGATGATATGCGTGTATTACTCAACAGCAATCAGGCAGAAGCAAAGCTGGCCATAGCCATGTTCTGTTATCGGATTCGTAAATATATCGGCGCTTATGCGGCTGCGCTTGGAGGATTGGATACCATTTTGTTTGGCGGAGGAATTGGGGAAAATTCACCGGAGATTCGTCATTGCGTACTGGAAAATTTTCAATGGCTGGGAATTGAACTAGATTTGGCCATAAACACTTCAATAAAGGCAAAATGCACTAAAATCAGCAAGGATATTAGCAGTATTGAGGCGTGGGTCATTCCTAATAAGGAATCAACCACAATTGCTGCTCAAGCATTTCAGTTACTTTCAGGCCCGAGTAAATAAAACTTCTATAACAATGAGTGTGGTTGAAGTTTTGATAAAAATTGTTACTGATTTATTAAATAGTATTCTATTCGCCACCTATTGATTATACTATTTATTAATTTTTTGTATTGTTATTTATATTATTATCTATACTTACATTATGGGAAATATTATCCCGTTCCATGCTGTGGAATAATTGTTGTTCATCTGTGAATACTTGATTATTGGAGTGAGATATTAGAGAGGATGATTCTAAATTGTGCTAACAGTTAATTAATATAAGTTGCATAAAGAATAATAGTCTTTTAAAAAAATAAGTAACTGATTGGCCTGTTTTCATTTGATAATAGATGCAGTTGATTGTCAGCCAAAACTAGCTAAAAACAAGGCTTATTATAATACCGTAGAAATACGTATATCGAAAAGTTTGTTGGATGTTATAAGTAAAAGGATGGAAATTAGAAAAGGTTGACCTCTAAGATAGGAGACCAGTATCAGCATCAAAAATAGTATAAATACAGTTCTGGCTTATACGAAAAAGAGGCAACAAGCACATGCAAAAAAGAAGTTATTTTCAAGAACGAGAAATCCCGGAACAATTAACTTCATACATTAATCTAGTGACAGATTTGCGCTGGACCTGGAGTCATACTGGCGATAGCGTGTGGAGAACCATGGATCAACAAATCTGGGATCAAACAAAAAATCCGCACGCAGTTTTACAAAACCTGAGTCAAGAACGCCTCAATGAACTGGCGAATGATTCAAAATTTTTAACGCGCATGCAGCATCTTGCTGCAGCTTACAAAGCTTATTGTGAGCAACCGGGTTGGTACGATGAGACCTATGGCGATGAAAAACTAAAAAAAATTGCTTACTTCAGTATGGAGTTTGGTTTAGGCGAAGCATTGCCTTTGTATGCCGGCGGCCTTGGAATTCTGGCTGGTGATTATCTTAAAGCGGCAAGTGACCTGGCAGTACCGGTTATTGCTATTGGGCTACTCTACCAGGAAGGCTATTTTCGACAGCTTTTGGATGCCAATGGCTGGCAACAAGAAGTTTATCCATACAATGATTCTACCAGCTTACCTATTCAACCTGTTTCTGCAAATTCTGGGGCCTGGTTGCATGTAACACTCGATTTTCCCGGGCGCAGCGTCAGGTTACGTGTCTGGCAGGCACAAATTGGAAAAGTCACTTTGTATTTGCTTGATAGTAACGATCCCATTAATAGCCCCACTGATCGTGGAATTACCAGTAAGCTTTATGGTGGTGGTCAGGAATTGCGATTGATGCAAGAAATTGCATTAGGTATCGGTGGCTGGCGAGTTATTGAAGCACTGGGATTGAATGTTGAGATTTGTCATCTTAACGAAGGTCATGCAGCTTTTGTTACCCTGGAACGAGCAAGAAGTTTAATGCAGGATAATAACATCGACTTTTGGCAAGCTTTACGAATTACACGGGCTGGAAACGTTTTTACCACCCACACACCAGTCGCTGCGGGATTTGACGCCTTTGATCCAGAATTAATTTTAAAATATGCGGCGGTATTTTCTGAAAAAGTGAGCGTATCTGCAAAAGAATTAGGTGCATTAGGCCGTTTGGATGCCAATAATTTTGATGAACCTTTCAACATGGCATTTCTCGCTATGCGAACTTGTATTATGGTAAATGGCGTAAGTCGTTTACATGGTGACGTCAGCCGACGTATTTTTCATAATCTTTATCCTCATTGGCCACAACACGAAGTTCCCATTACACATATCACCAATGGGATTCACGTGCCTTCCTGGGATTCACCATGGGCCGATAAAATATGGACCAAGGCCTGCGGCAAAGGACGCTGGCTTGGTACATCGGAGGGATTGAGTGATGCAATTAATAATCTTAGCGACGAGGATTTGTGGACCTTTCGTGGCCAAGAGCGTGCAGACCTGGTTACGCATGTGCGAAAAAAGCTCACAAAACATTTGTCTCAACGAGGAGCAGATCAGGATACAGTTTCCCTTGCTATGGAGGTGTTGGATCCAAATGTATTGACCTTGGGATTTGCACGGCGCTTTGCTGAATATAAACGCCCCAACTTACTTTTACACGATCAGCAACGTCTTGTCAGACTGCTAACCAATCCGGAACAGCCAGTACAAATTATTGTAGCGGGTAAGGCTCACCCACATGATGAAACCGGAAAACGATTCATACAACAATGGGTACAGTTTTGTACTCAACACGAAGTCCGTATTCACGCGGTTTTCCTGGAAGACTACGATATTGCTTTGGCTCAGGAAATGGTACAGGGAGTGGACGTCTGGATCAATACACCCCGTCGTCCCTGGGAAGCCTGTGGAACCAGTGGTATGAAAGTCCTTGTTAATGGCGGACTTAATGTATCGTCGTTAGATGGCTGGTGGGTTGAAGCATACGCTGAAGACGTTGGATGGGCGCTGGGTGATGGTCAGGAATATGACAGGCTGGACGGGGATGCTGTTGAAGCCGAGCAGTTATATCAATTGTTAGAACAGGAAATTGTCCCTATGTTTTATCAACGTGACGCAGCCGGTTTGCCACTGGCTTGGATTAAACGTATACGCGCCAGCATGGCAAACCTGGCACCACAATTTAGTACCAATCGTATGGTACGTGAATACGTTGAACAAATGTATGTACCGGCCGCTGCTATTTACCAGCAACGTTATGAAAAAAATAATCAAATAGCAAATACCTTACAACATTGGGAGCGTGAACTAAATCATCATTGGCATGAAATCCACTGGGGAAACCTTGAAGTGTTCGAGGAACAGGATAACTTGTCTTTTGAAGTCCAGGTTTATTTAGGGGATATCTCGCCGGAGTTTATACAGGTTCAATTGTTTGCAGAGCCGGACAATACAGGTGATAACGTTTCTCAGATAATGGATCGTGGTGCTTTGTTATCAGGTGCTACAAACGGTTATGTTTATTGCAGCAAGTTATTTACCCAGCGTCCTTCCAAAGATTTTACACCGCGTATTATTGCTTATCATCCACAAGCAATTTTACCGATGGAAAGCAACTTAATTCTCTGGTGGTCACATTGAAATGAATCAATTTGGAGTCGCATAATGACAGGCACAAAGACTAAATACGGAAAAACAATCGCCGCAGTTTTAATCGTTGTTATCTTAAGTGGAGTTTATTTATGGCAGTCGTTTCAAAAAGAAAATCCTCTCGAAAAATTTGCTTCTGGCAATGGACGGCTTGAGGCCATTGAATTCAATATTACAGCCAAAATCGGTGGCCGCTTGGTTAATGTCGCTGTTAAAGAAGGTGATAGTGTCGCGGAAAATCAAGTACTGGCACGAATTGACACAAAAGAACTGGATGCACAATTGCGAAGAGCTGAAGCAGAGGTGCGTCGTGCGGTTCAGGAAAAGAATTTTGCTGTAGCAATTATTGCTCAACGCAAAAGTGAACTTTCACTAACGAAAAAAGATTTAGTACGTTCTCAGGGCCTTTATGAAAACGACAATATTTCGCTGGAACAATTACAACGTGATGAAACAGCAGTACAAACCGCTAGAGCAACACTTGCAGCCGCTAACGCCCAGCTCTCAAATGCAAAAGCGGTCATTGAAGCCGCTAAAGCTAATGTTGATCTACTTAAAGTCCAGAAAGAAGACAGCATTCTCAAGTCACCGATCAATGGGCGAGTCTTGTATCGGTTAAAGGAACGGGGAGAAGTTTTAGCCGCAGGCGGTAAGGTACTAACAGTACTAGATCCGCTGGATGTCTATATGACAATTTTCCTTCCTACACAATACGCAGCAAAAATAGCTATCGGTTCCGAGGCTCGTATTATTCTCGATGGCCTGCCAGATTCTCCAATCCCAGCGCTTGTCTCATTTGTTGCACCGAGAGCCCAGTTTACACCCAAAGAAGTGGAGACTCGAACCGAGCGTGAAAAACTCATGTTTAGAATTAAACTCAAGCTGGATTCGAAATTACTAAAAGTGCGTTCCGAACTCAGTAAGACTGGTGTACCCGGAATAGCCTACATTCGCCATGATCAGGATGTTCAATGGCCAGAAGAGCTACAACAAAAAGTACAATAAAAATGAATCAGCCTTCAATTGCAAGTATCACTGCACTTTCCCATTCATACGCTGGGAAAATGGCTATTGATGGTATTAATCTTGAAATTCCTGCCGGGCGTATCGTTGGTTTAATTGGGCCGGATGGTGTCGGTAAATCAAGTTTGCTTTCCCTAATAGCTGGGGTTCGTAAAATTCAAAGTGGTGACGTTGAAGTTTTGGGCGGTAACATGCGACATAAACAACATCGCGACTCAATATGTCCGCGTATCGCTTATATGCCACAAGGTTTGGGACATAATCTTTATGCGACATTGTCTGTTGTTGAGAATGTCGATTTTTTTGGACGTTTATTCGGGCAATCATATAAAGAACGAATTTGGCGTATAGAGGAATTGTTAGAGAGTACCGGACTTACTCCTTTTGCAAATCGACCTGCAGGCAAACTATCCGGGGGAATGAAACAAAAATTGGGTCTGTGCTGTGCACTCATTCATGATCCGGATCTACTTATTCTGGATGAGCCCACCACGGGTGTCGATCCACTCTCACGTCGTCAATTTTGGGAACTTATCGATCGAATTCGAGACCGGCGTACAGATATGTCGGTTGTCGTAGCCACTGCCTATATGGATGAAGCTGAGCGCTTTGACTGGTTAATCGCAATGGATGACGGTAAATTGCTATCAACTGGCGATCCGGAAACCTTGAAATCACAAACACAGAAAAGCACGCTTGAAGAGGCATTTATATCATTGTTACCTGAGAAAAAACGTCGTGGTCATCAATCATTAATTATTCCACCACGTAAAAGCTATGATGAAAAATTCGCTATTGAAGCACACGCTTTAACACGGCGTTTTGAGCAATTTGTAGCCGTGAACCAAGTCAGCTTTTCCATTGAGCGAGGTGAAATTTTCGGTTTTCTTGGTTCAAACGGTTGCGGTAAAACCACAACCATGAAAATGCTTACGGGCCTACTACCAAGAAGCGAAGGTGAGGCGTGGCTTTTCGGCAAAAAAATAGATGCAAGGGATATCGGCACACGTAAACGTGTGGGTTATATGTCGCAGGGATTTTCTCTTTATTCTGAGTTGACGGTTAAACAAAATCTTCAACTGCATGCCCGTATATTTCATCTGTCTAAAAAATTAATACCCGAGCGCATATCACAAATGCTTAGTCGTTTTGGACTTGATGATGTCGATGACGAGTTGGCTGAAAAATTACCGTTAGGCATGCGGCAGCGTCTTTCTCTCGCGGTGGCAGTCATTCATGAGCCGGAGATGTTGATTCTGGATGAACCTACCTCGGGAGTTGACCCTGTGGCTCGGGACCAGTTTTGGGAGTTATTAATTCGGCTTTCCCGAGACGATGGGGTCACCATATTTATTTCAACGCATTTCATGAACGAAGCAGAACGATGCGACCGCATCTCGCTGATGCATGCCGGGAAAGTACTAGCTCAGGGTACTCCTGCAGAACTGGTTCTTACTAGTAGGGCAAAGAACCTTGAAGAAACCTTTATACACTATCTGGAAGAGGCTGAGCGAGAGAACACTAAAGAAACTCAAACGACTATTCAATCCAAACCAAATCAATCCAAGTCAACTCAAACACAACCAAAGGTTAATCATTCCAGGCAGCGAGCCAAGGTTTTCGATTTACGTCGTATATGGGCTTATGCACGCCGCGAAAGCATGGAAATCGGACGAGATCCAATCCGTATTTCCTTCGCAATATTTGGCCCCATTATAATATTACTTGCCTTTGGTTATGGCATTTCATTTGATGTAGAAGATATTTCATACGCCGTTCTCGATCGTGACCAAAGCCCGGAAAGCCGCTCTTATCTGGAAAATTTCTCGGGTTCTCGCTATTTTGAAGAGCGGCCCCCGCTTTATCAATACACTGATATGGAAGAACGTTTGCGCCAGGGAAAATTGACATTCGCCATTGAGATACCACCAGGGTTTGGCAAGGATTTGAAACAAGGTAGCCAATCTCAAGTGGGAATTTGGCTCGACGGTTCCTCGCCATTTCGTGCAGAAACAGCGCGGGGATATATCCTCGGAAATCATCAGTTTTACCTTGAACAGCAAAGGCGTAAAAACTATGGCGAAGTACCTGAATTATTGCCGGTCTCAATTGAAACCCGTTTCCGCTACAACCAGGAATTTAAGAGTGTTTATTCTATTGTACCCGGCACTATCATGATGCTGCTAATTTGGATACCCGCCATGATGACTGCAGCTGGTGTGGTTCGTGAAAAGGAAATGGGTTCCATCACCAACCTTTACGCCACCCCCGTGAGTGGTCTGGAGTTTCTGATAGGAAAACAGATGCCTTATGTATTTTTTGCTTTGCTCAACTTTTTAATTTTGGCCCTGTTAGCGGTATTTTTATTTCAGGTGCCAATCAAGGGAAGTTTCGTTGCCTTGCTATTGGGAACTATACTTTACGTTATTGCGACAACGGGATTGGGCTTGATGATGTCTTCCTTCATGAAAACGCAAATCGCCGCCATATTTGGCACCGCAATTATCACAACGGCCCCCGCGATTAATTTTTCAGGTTTTTTTTCACCGGTTGCTTCGCTTACAGGGGGTGGTCAGATATTTAGCCAGATATTCCCAAGCAGTTATTATCAACAAATTAGCCTGGGTACATTCACCAAATCTCTCGGATTTACAGAATTATCTTATAACTTTTTGGTGTTGATACTCTTGATAATTGTTTACCTCTTATTTAGCTTAGTCTTACTAAAGACACAGGAATCTTAAGCATGATTCACTTCCTCACCAATGTGTTTCATTTAGGTATTAAAGAACTATTCAGTTTACGTTATGACAGGGTGATGATGTTTCTAATTTTCTATATGTTCAGTTTTGCCGTAATCGACGAAGCTAAAAATGTAGCAATCGGTGTTAATAACGTGGCAGTTGCTATAGTTGATGAAGATCACTCCACACTTTCAAAGCGTATCAGTGACGCATTGCTAGAACCTTACTTTCAATCACCCGCGCAATTGCAACTTAACGAAATTGATGTTGCAATGGAAACCGCACAGTACACTTTTATCATTGACATTCCAGAAAACTTTCAAGCTGATATATTGGCCGGGCGTCCTTCAGTTATTCAGCTTAATGTTGATGCCACAGCTATGAGTGTGGCCGGTACGGGCTCGGGATACATTCAAAATATTATCAAGCAAGAAATCGGTACTTTTTCACATGGAGATCACGGGATACAATCCGTAGATATTGTTACGCGCGCAAGATTTAATCCCAACATGGAACCAGTCTGGTATCAAGGTGTAATGTCACTGACTAACAACATTACATTGCTGGCAATTTTACTCTCGGGTGCTGCGTTAATTCGTGAGCGTGAGCATGGTACAATCGAACATCTGCTAGTGATGCCACTGAGGCCCATTGAAATTATGCTCGCTAAAATTTGGGCAAATGGTCTTGTAGTTGTTATGGCAGCGAGTTTGTCTCTCTATTTTGTTGTGCAGGGCACTCTTGGTGTACCTATTGTTGGCTCCATCCCTTTGTATATCGTAGGAATGACGATTTATTTATTTGCAGTGACAACCCTGGGCATTTTCTTGGCGACACTCGCGCGTTCCATGCCACAATTTGGGTTACTCACTATGCTAGTTTATGTTGTCATGTTGTTACTATCGGGAGGAAATACACCTCTAGAAAGCATGCCCGAAACATTACAAAGCATTATGTTATTTGTACCATCAACTCATTTTGTCAGCTTGGTTAAGGCAATTATTTTTCGCGATGCTGGCATTGAAACCGTTTGGTCAAATTTCATGGCGATTGCGCTAATCGGTATGATGTTTTTTCTGGCTGCACTAGCAAGGCTTCGTAAAACAGTCACATTAGTTCATGGGTAATCAAATAAATGACAATGAGGAAAAGCACATGAATCAACATTACCTGTTTAGTATTTCATTTCTCTTATTGGTTTTTTTTTCATCCACCGCTGAAGCAGCAAAAGTAGTAAGGATTGGTATTATTACTGATGGTCCAATGGAGCAATCGGGCTGGTCTCCGGAGCAGTTTAAAAATGAGTTATTAGTGTTGACCAAGGGAGAGTTTGATATTCGCTTCCCAAAGGACAAACAGCTTGATGGTGCTTGGTCAGCTTCGCGCATAAAAACTGCTATAAAAAAATTACAAAAAGATCCTAAGGTAGATATGGTATTAGCACTGGGATATGTTGCCGGTCCACTGGCGATACTTAGCAAATCGTTACGAAAACCAACTTTTTCCCCACTAGTGATGGATGCTGGTCTTTTAGGGCTACCGAGAAAAGGCAATGCAAGCGGTGTTAAAAACCTGAACTATATCAGTGGTGAAGCAGACTTTGTTCGTGACCTAACGAGTTTTCGGAACGTAGTTGATTTTAAAAATCTGGCCGTGCTGGTTGACGAAAGCTCATTTAACGCTTTGCCGGGATTGATCAATCGGGCGCGTCAAGTGACAAAGCAAGCAGGAATTAATTTACACTTTGTCTTACAAACCCAACCTGACGAAGATCTGACGGTAAAGTTGGATCAAAATATCGATGCCGTTATCATTACAAGTTTACCACGTCTCAGTCAGGCAGCTATGCAACATTTAATCGATTCCTTGATAAAAAATAATTTGCCAAGTTACAGTCTTTTGGGTTCACATTTGGTCAAACAGGGTATTTTAATGTCGGAATCTCCGGATTCTGACTGGGCACGACTGGCACGTCGTAATGCATTAAATATACACGCAGTATTACGTGGAGAATCTGCTGCAAGCCAACCCGTCACTTTTAAAAGCAAACGTCGTTTGACAATTAATATGGCTACGGCACGCGCCATTGATGTTTACCCGCGTTTTGACGTTCTTCATGAGGCTGTATTACTGAACGAAGAACCTAAACCTACCGGTCCTTCATTGTCTTTATCAGCAGTTGCAATAGAAGCTGTTAGACTCAATCTTGACTTGCGTGCTGCTGCACTGGGGCTTGATGTTGGTAATACCAATATAAAACAAGCACGCGCTAAATTGTTTCCTCAAATTAGTGCGGGTATTACGTATTCACACATTGATGATACCAGTACCGTCGTTAAAAGTGGGATAGTAGCAGAACGGGCCACTACAGCGGCACTCACACTAACTCAACTAATTTATTCAGATCAAGTAAATGCCAATGTGGAAATTCAACGCTATTTACAAGTCAATCGAAAGGCAGTATATCGTCAATTGGAATTAGATATAACGTTAGAAGCCACTCAAGCGTTTCTCAATTTACTTAAAACACAAACTTTTGTCAGCATTCGCAGAGATGAATTAAATTTGACTCGTACTAATCTGGAACTTGCCAGGGACCGGCAACGTCTGGGTGTTGGTAATCCTGCAGAAATCTATCGCTGGGAAAGCGAACTGGTAGCTTCAAGGAAAAAGTTATTAAGTGCTCAAGCAAAACTCCAACAAATACGTGATGTCATCAATCGCATTTTACACCGACCTCTTAAGGAATCCTTTATAGCACGACCTGCTACCCTCGACGATCCCAGTTTGTTAATTAGTCGTAAAGAGCTGTTTGAGTATGTAAAAAATGATAGAGCGTTTGAATTAATGGGCGATTTTATGGTGAAAATTGGTCAAAACGCATCGCCGGAACTGGCAGGATTGAAGGCCTTAATTGCCGCCAATCACCGAGAGATTAAGACAAATCGGCGAAAATATTGGTCGCCCAATGTGGCTTTACAAGGTGAAGTTTCAAATATCATAAATGAAGATCGCGTTGCTGGCTTGTCTTCGGAAGGTGAAACCAACTGGATGGTTGGCCTTAATGTTTCATTGCCACTCTATGAGGGTGGTGCTAGAAACGCAAGTCTGTCTGGTAGTCGATTTAAGCTTGACCAACAAAATACTCAGCAAGACGCAATACGCGAACGAATTGAACAGCGTATCCGGTTTAATCAACACCAAATTAGTGCTTCTTATCCGTCTATTCAGCTTTCAAAAGATGGTTCAACCGCAGCGAAAAAAAACTTAAACCTGGTATCAGAAGCTTATTCTCGTGGCGTAGTGTCTATTCTTGATTTACTGGACGCCCAAAATGCAGCACTGATTGCTGATGAAGCTGCAGCAAACGCAGTTTTCGATTTTCTCGTTGACCTCATGAATCTACAACATAGTTTGGGGCGTTTCGATTTTTTTGTTGATGATAGTAGCTTAGACGATTTGTTTGATCGTTTGAAAGTGTATATTGATAGCGGTGGAAAAGAATAGTCTTGTGCTGTTAGGTTGTATAATAAATCCGATAATAGAGGAAAAAGTAATACCTGATTAAGAAGAAAAAACGATATTATTTTATCAGAATATCTAATATGAAAAAAATAGATGTTTTACAAGCAACAATAATAAGGAGTTAAAAAATGGAAAATGTTGAAAATTTATTGAAAACTTCAATGGCGGAAATAGAAAGGGTACTCAATAGTAAAACAGTTGTTGGAGACCCGATCACCGTGGGTGATGTCACCATGATTCCCCTGGTTAGTGTGGGTTTTGGTTTTGGCGCAGGTGGCGGCAGCGGTAAGGGAGAAATTCCCTCAGGTGACGCAAAAGGAGAAGGAGAAGGTGAAGGCGCAGGAGCTGGCACTGGTGGCGGTGGTGGAATTAAACCCGTAGCAATGATTATTATTGACAAGAGCGGCGTCCGTGTTGAATCTATAAAAGGCGGTGCATCTTCAGCATTTGAAAGTGTTGGTACCGCAATTGGTAAAGCATTGCAATTTGAAAGCAAACAGAAAAACACTGAATAAGCAGTGATACTACTTTATTTGTTCATCAGTATGTTAACACTGCTGATTTTCAGTCTTTTTGTACCTGTAGATATTGAGTTTACTTATGATAACCAGGTTCAAAAGAAAGCAAATACACGAGTAATATGGTTGTTTGGTTTGATCAGCTTTAATGTCGGGATACCAGCTAAATCGAAGTTTAAAGTAAAAACGACAAAGGTAGTGCGATACACTGTTAAAAAACATAAGAAAAAATCTGACAGATTGAAGTCAGTAATAGTAGTTTTACAAAGTAGAGGTTTTGTAAATCGCGTTATTCAATTAATGTGTGAGATAATTGATGTCGCAGAAATTGAACGTCTGCATTGGCGCTTAGGGTTTGGTTTAGATGATCCTGCGGATACCGGGCGTCTTTACGGATTGTTGTCACCGGCTTTTATATTTATGTATGCCTGCCCTCGAATTCATTTTTCATTTGTGCCACTATTTGGTCGAGTAGCACTGGAGGCGAATATAAATGCTGCTTTCCACATAGTCCCCATGAAATTTGTTTGGGCTATTTTACGTTTTATATTTTCCGTAGAAAGTCTTCGAGCTATCAATGCAACTATAAAAGCAAGTTAACTATGAATAAAAAATGCCTTGGTAATGTCATTTGTATCGGTAATTTTTCCATCACTCCAGTGGAGCAATTACGCATAACGACCAATCATTGCAGTAACGGTGTTTCTTTCTCAACAACGTATGAACCATTGGGTATTGTTATAGAATGCGATGGGATTCAATGGGCTATTGATATTACCGGTAGACAGGTCTCAATGACTGATTTGGTTTCTACCGGTAAATAGTTGAATAGCTTCAACTTATCCTCCAGTGGGGCACATCTAGGAAAAAACAAGTAATAGTGTAATCAATCAAAAAGTTAATAACCTAGATAAATCGACAATCCATAACTTGTGATGCGGACATCAAAAAATTGGCCAAATGGTGAATGGCCTTTATAGCCCTCCAGCATTACTCGTATACGACGATTTCCTGAACCGGGTCTGCCAAATTCGAGCCCGACCTTTGCTGTTATATCTGGTTTCCAGTTATTACCTTCAAACATAGAGAGATTGACTCCACCGATCCAGCGTCCATTAAACAATCGGGATTGCGTATCATGAAACTCCATGCCATACTGCAATGCGATATTATCGACACTGCTGGGTTCGATATGTAACAGATAAGCACCACCACCGTAGATGCGCCACATGCTCCATTCATAAGACACTAGGCCTTCAAGAAATTCCATACTAAAATTAATACGTTCCGGTGATGCCTCACTAAGCAGATATTCGTCACCAAGATGTGTACTCTGATGTAATCCTAATAGACGATAGGACACTGCGCCGCGACGGTGAGTAGTCGAAAGCCCGATGGCGTAGTCAGCATTGATCAAATCCCAGGATGGCGAATCCATATTAAATTGAGCAAAAATGGCACCGGTAAGGCTAAGTTGCCACTGATGACCAGACGTGGTCTGCCATCGCATTAAACCGAAACTTTCACCATAGCTTACCACCGCCGCAGTAAAGTGACCCAATTGGCCACTGCTATTGGTTTGGTGTAAACCAGTAGAAAACTGCGCTTCTTTTACGTCTGCTACCAAAGGCTCAAACAACTCACCAATTGGAAAAACAGTTTTTGTGATATGTTCATTCGCTATAGCTGGAGCTCCACAAATGAACACAATAATAAGCGATCCATGGAAAACGAATAATAGAGCCGATATTATTCGGCACAATAATACTTGTATCATTTTTTTGAAATCTTCACACATCACTTGGAACCAGATAATAGTGAAAAAAAAATTTACTGAAAACTCTCAATGACCCATAAGTCATAATACGCTTATTAAACTATATATTTCAATAGAGATCTTGGGGTGATCTGCACCGGAGATCGGCATTTCATACAGGAAATGATTCTAAAAATATGTGAGGGTATCCTGCTTTAACATTAAGTAATTGCAAATATAAGAGATTACGACTTAACAATGATTGAAAGAAGTTCATCACTTCCTTAAACATTAGGTCGACATATAGTAGACTGGAGTCCATCTATTTTTAAGAACTTCCTTAAACTTATAAAAACTAGTGAATGAGGTAAGCACTCGTGGCAGCTAAAGTAGCTTCAAATTGTTCATTAAATATTCTATGCCCAGCATTATTGATTGTAATAATTTCTGTGTTTACGAACAGTGGCACATGGTATTTTTCTTGGAAGGAGGGACCCGATATTCATGAACGCACTTTATATATCATGAATTGCCTATTTGTGATGTATTTACGTATTTCTGAAATTGTTGCTAATGAACAGTCATTACCAACCATGAGCGATTATAAAAAAGATCAGGATGGAAACTGGTGGTTTCATGTTACTGGCAAAGGCAATAAATCAAGAACGGTTACCGTGAGTAATGACATGTTGAAAGCATTGAAACGGTATCGAAAAAGTTTAGGCTTAACCGCCCTACCCTCACCTGATGAAAATACGCCGCTCATCACGAAACAACGCGGCAAAGGACCGATTACCAGTACCCGTTATATCCGCGAAATTGTTCAACATTGTTTTGATATGGCCTATCAGCGCATGAAGACCGATGGTTTAGAAGATGATGCCGCCGATTTACGTGCGGCGATGGTTCACTGGTTACGCCATACGGGTATTTCAGAAGATGTAAAAATTCGCCCCCGTGAACATGTCAGAGATGATGCGGGGCATTCATCCATGCAAACCACGGATCGGTATATTGAAAGTGATAATCGCGAACGGCATGCCTCCGGTAAAAGGAAGAAGATCAAAGATATCTGACGCTGATTTCCTAGCTTTGTACTCTACCGCCCTCTTCGGGTGAAGATTCATGTTCCTAATGGTAAATTATTTCAATACCTGTTATTAGTAATCACACTTATATAAAATGTACGTGAGTGAATACCCATGATGGCTAGTAAATATTTTATATTTTTCAACAAAAAACACATTCATTTCCTAATAACACTAAACATTATTGACTGATTTTACAATAAGTTATGTTTTTTAAGTTATATAGTTAGTGATTTAAGATTAGGACCAAACACATCTAAATATTTAATTTAACTGACCGCCATCTTTATAATGAGCTTTCGTTACATATAGGGGATGTCCCTGGTACCCCATATATAACAGGATACGTGAGAAATTAAATCTTCCTTTCTTTACATGCTATTATTTCTCACGCAGGAGCTCTTTTAATTTTCGCAGACACAATAATGTCGACTGTTTAAGTTATTTAAGAAAATTACAATGAGTAAAAGAAAAGTCATCCTCCTCTCTGCAATTATGTCTTTACTAATTGCCGT
>Ga0316207_10001356_pt1 | contig 30773 bp, 29 predicted proteins | sample 6weekpyrite_MG_FD_204943 | JGI IMG/M metagenome (GOLD analysis project Ga0316207, IMG submission 204943) | Microbial mat bacterial communities from mineral coupon in-situ incubated in ocean water Damariscotta River, Maine, United States -... | ecosystem: Environmental > Aquatic > Marine >...
CGAGTGGTGCCTTCAATGAATTGTGGAACTTCTTTTTTTTCAGCTATGGCTACGCCTGCCATAAAAGTTGTTGCTAGTGACACAGCAATAATTTGCTTAAACAGTTTCATTTTTTAACTCTCCTAATATTTGATCGTCACATCATTGATTATGGAATGCGAAAATCATGGTTCGCTTTTATTAAAAGCACTGACAAGTAAACTTTCGGCCTGTTATTTGGAATCTTTAAGGGCTTAGTGAAATATTGGCGTTATTAGGCGTTGATTGAGCGAAAATCGTTCGATATGTTGCCAAATTACTGTAATCGGGCAATTAAATGTCGACGCATTTTTTTGACTTAATCAGATAATGGTTGCAAATGGTGATTACTTATAAAGTATTTTTGTCACTCCAATGGACACGCCACAGAGTGCGATGAGTATTTGTATAGGGTAGGTGCTTGAATAACCCGTGTCCTTGAAAATCAAGAGAAAGGAGCAAATTAGTAAACTAAACAATAATATTTTTTGCTTATTACTGCTAAAAACCCATTTTTGGGTGAACGATGCTGCGATTAGTGCGATTCCCCAAACCAGCAGTATTCCCCCGCCAATATCTAAAGGCCAGTGCACACCTACTGCAATACGTGATATAGCGACAAGAAAAGCAAAACTCAGAATAATTACACTCATTATATGATGCTTGGAATAGAGAATCATTAATGCAGCTAAAGCCATTATGCCTGTTATGTGACCTGACGGAAATGCAGGTGAGATTGGTGTTCTTCCTAAAAGCATAATCTCACCATGTCCGAGAACAAGGCTGGGTCTAGCGATATTGAATCCCCATTTCATAGTGAAAACTGTGACGACCCCAATAAGCATAGCGGGTAAAATGGTAAGCGCAATTTTTGGATTGAAATGAATGAAGCTTAGTCCAATGCACAAAATAACCAACGGATCACCGAAAATTGTTAAAGCAGGCCAAAACCATTTGCCAATACCTAAACTCAAGCTATTGATATAAATAAATATTTCTTTGTTTATATCAAAACCTATGACAATTGCCATAATGGCAATTCCAAGTAGTGAAATTGGATAGGTGTTACGAACTGAAATTGTTGTTAAATCGAATAATAGAGAACTCAGCCAGCTGAGTTAGTTTCAACAATAGCGTTATCTAATATTATGGGCTGATTTAGTATTTTATCATCGTATTCGAGCTGGTTATTGTTGAGTTTTATACGGTTTAAGGCAAACCAACTAATCGCGATCGGATAAATGATATGTTCTTGTTTTTGAACACGTTCTGCCAACGACTCAGTAGTATCTGTCGGCAAGACAGGCACTTCACTTTGAATAATAACAGGACCACCATCCAATTCAGGTGTTACAAAGTGAACACTAACGCCATGAACTTTGTCTTTATTGTCTAAAACACGTTGATGGGTGTTAAGGCCTCGGTATTTGGGTAGTAAAGAAGGGTGAACGTTTAACATTCGACCTAAAAAGTGATTGACAAAACTTTCACTTAATATTCGCATAAACCCAGCGAGTACCAGAAGATCGGGTTGGTATTTATCAATACTTTTCAGTAATGCTTGATCGTAACTTGATCTGTCAGGAAATTTTTTATTATCGATTATTTCAGTAGGTATGCCTGCTTTATACGCTCTTAATAAACCGTATGCGTCTGGTACATTACTGATGACAGAGACAATTTCAATGGGTAAAGTCCCGTCGTTGCATTGATCAATGAGTGTTTGTAGGTTGGTACCAGAGCCTGAAATTAAGACAACAACTCTTGTTTTATTCTGCATGCTCATCTTTTATTCCCTAATTGCATTATTTTGCACTTTAGAGTCCTGTTAGGCTTCATTGTTTATTACTGGAATTCACGAGTGTTCATTCTGGCCGTACTCAAATGGTCACATATATTCGTATGTTCGCATTTTCCATGCATCAAACGCCTTGTTTTAGAGTGAAATATAAACACGTTGAGTAAATATATCCTTAAATGATAACTTTAGGTTGAGCTTGTTTAGCTTTTTCAATATTTCCAATGATGTATGCGGTTTCTCCCAGTGCTTCAAGCTTGTTTAGTGCTTTACTTGCTTCTTCCTTGGCAACGCAGATTACCATGCCGATTCCACAGTTATAGGTTCGATACATTTCTGTAGTTTCAATATTGCCATTTTCTTGTAACCACTGAAATACTTCTGGGATCTGCCAGCTGTTTTTATCGATGACAGCGTTGGAATAATCAGGCAGTACGCGTGGAATATTTTCCAATAGGCCGCCACCGGTAATGTGGGCCAAAGCATTGATGGTGACTTCATCTTTCAGTGCGAGCAATGATTTTACATAAATGCGGGTTGGTTCAAGCAAAGTCTCGCCAAGTGTTGAAGGGCCAATTTTTTGATTCAAATCTGCATTAACATGGTCTAATGTTTTTCGAATGAGAGAATATCCGTTGGAATGTGGGCCTGAAGAAGCCAGTCCAATTAACACATCACCTGCTTGGGTATTGCTGCCATCAATGATTTGTTCCTTTTCCACAATACCGACGCAAAAACCCGCTACATCGTAATCATCTCCGCTATACATGCCGGGCATTTCTGCGGTTTCCCCTCCCGTAAGTGCCGCGCCGGAGATTTCACAGCCTTTAGCGATGCCGCTAATAACACTTGCGGCGGTTTCGATGTCAAGTTTGCCTGTGGCATAATAATCAAGGAAGAAAAGGGGTTCTGCACCCGTAACAATAATATCGTTAACGCACATGGCGACTAAATCTATTCCGATTGTGTCGTGTTTGTTAAGTTCTAGCGCCAATTTAAGCTTGGTGCCTACGCCATCTGTACCAGAGACCAATACCGGTTGTTTGTACTTATTTAGTGGCAGTTCAAATAAGGCGCCGAATCCACCAAGGCCGGAAAGTACTTCTGGGCGTCGGGTTTTTGCCGTTAGTGGTTTGATCTTTTCGATTAATTCATTACCAGCGTCGATATTTACGCCAGCGTCTCGATAATTTAGTGATGAACTTTTCACGGGATTGGTTTTCTCTTTAAATGGTGGTCTGGATAAATCGCTTCTTATTTAAGTCGAGATTATACCCTAATGGAAATATATAAGAATAAACAATATGCTGAATATCGCATCTGTATGTTTTTTGCTATGATAAACAGACTTTCATTTGCCTTGGAAAGGTTATTTTTTGAACAATCTTCTAGCTAGGTATTTACTGCTCAATCTAAGTCTATTTTTTATAGGCTCAGTAAATGCTACAACACTCGCAAATTTATATGAAGTGTCTGTGCCTGTTTTTTCTCAAAGTAACAAAGAGCGTAAAGAAGCAACGACAAAAGCGTTCGAGGAATTGTTGATACGAGTTACCGGAAAACGCGATGTGCTTAGTTTGGAGTCGAGTCAAAAATTGTTAACAAATTCTCGAAGATTTGTTCGCAGCTTTCGTTATGAGGAAATACCTACTTCTGAAGTCTTAAGGCAGCAGCAAAACAAAGTTTCAGAGGTGTCTGATGCTAATCAATCCACAGATGAAATAGAAGATGAACAAGAGCAATCTCAGCCTGCGCAACAAATTGTTGTTTCTTTTGATGAAAAAGCGGTTAAAAATAGCTTATGGAAATCCCAGTTGCCGGTGTGGGGAAAAACTCGGCCCAATACTTTACTTTGGTTGGCAGTCCAAGATCATGAGCATCGGAAAATGCTTGATGCGAGTGAAGCAACAGAAATTTTAGCTTTACTGAAGCAGCAAGCTGAAAAACGTGGTGTACCACTCACTTTCCCAAATTTAGACCTAGAAGATCAGGTCAAGATCAATGTAACGGATGTTTGGGGGGCATATAAAATTCCAATTGATGATGCTTCTTCGCGGTATCAAGCGGAAGCGGTCGTTTCTGCGCAGTTATTTTTGGATGATGCTGGAATGTGGCAAACGCGCTGGCATTTATATCAATCAGGTGATGAGAGTAGTTGGACTTTCAGTGCACCTCATTTAAATGTTGTGATTTATGAAAGTATTGATCAATTGGCGGGTGCACTTGCTGAACGTTATGCGCAAGTGTCTAGCGGGCAAGACGATAGTCGTTTTCTTATTCATATCAGTGATGTTTCCAATTTAGCAGATTATGAGAAAATAAACCGTTATCTGAATACATTATCAGTGGTTAAACGTGCAGAGTTGACACAAATACAAAATGATGAACTTATCTATGAATTGGAGTTAAGGAGCAACCCCAGAGCGTTGAAACAGGCAATTGCCTTAGGAAAAACCTTGTCTGCACAGGAAGATCCTTTTGCTGTTGAGATAGATGTCAATCGTTTAAATTATCGATTAAAACCATGAAGTATCGCGATATTCCAAATATGATATGCGTTTTTCGCATTTTACTGGTCTTCCCAGTGATTTTATTCATCCTCGATGAAAATTTTTTGTGGGCTCTGTCGGTGTTTGTTTTGGCTGGTGTCTCTGATGGTGTGGATGGCTTTCTGGCGAAACACTTTCATTGGCAATCACGTTTAGGCTCTATACTTGATCCTGTCGCTGATAAGCTTTTGCTTGTTAGCACATATATAACATTAACCTGGGTGGGTTTGATTCCTCTTTGGTTGTTATTGGCAGTATTCGTCCGAGATATTATTATCGTAATAGGGGCGTATACCTATCATGCTTTTATTGGCGAATTTAAAATGGCGCCAAGCTTAATTAGTAAGTTAAATACAGTAATGCAAATATTATTAGTCATGACAATTCTAAGTGTTCAGCTGACGGAAATTCCATTTTCAGTTATTGAGTCCATGGTGTTCTTTACATTATTAACCATAATATTAAGCGGTTTGGATTATGTAGTTGTGTGGGGTAAGAAAGCTTATCTCGCTACTCATAAAAATCACAATGCCCATGACTGATTCTAAACGATGGTTCATTATGGCTGGCACCTTGATTGTTGCAATCTTGGTTTATCTGCTTACACCGGTATTAACGCCATTTCTTATTGCCATTTTGCTGGCGTATATGGGTGACCCCATGGTGGATCGTTTAGACAAAAAAATTCCGCGTGGTATATCTGTACTTATTGTGTTTGTCATTTTGAGCACGTTTATAGTTACGTTAACGTTTATTCTGTTGCCGATGATTGAGAATCAGTTAAGTAAGTTCGTTATTGCCTTGCCACGTTATTTGGATTGGGTACAACTTACTATTGTGCCTTGGTTGTCGAGTAATCTGGGTGTTACAGATATTGGGCTAGACTTTTCAGAAATTAAATCTTCCATTAAAGAGCATTGGACAAAAGCTAGTGGAGTCGCTGCAGGGTTCGTTGCAACTGTTTCTCAATCGGGGATGGCAATTGTTGGCTGGCTGGCAAATATCGTACTGATTCCGGTTTTAACATTTTATTTGCTGCGAGATTGGGATATTTTAGTTGAGCGAATTCATGAGCTAATACCCCGTAAATTTGAGCCAAAAATTGTTCAGCTCGCTAGTGAGTCAGATGATGTTTTAAGTGCTTTTTTACGTGGACAGTTAATGGTAATGATTGCATTAGGATCAGTTTATACCTTTGGCCTCTGGATGATTGGATTAGACTTCTCGTTGTTGATTGGCATATTAGCAGGCCTAGTGAGTTTTGTTCCGTATCTCGGTTTTGTTGTTGGTGCGGGAGTGGCTGGTGTTGCCGCATTAGTGCAATTTCAAGATGTATTTCAACTACTCCCTGTTCTGTTAGTTTTTGGATTTGCTCAATTACTTGAAAGTTTTTTGCTAACACCCTATATAGTGGGTGATAAAATTGGCTTGCATCCTGTTGTTGTAATCTTTGCGGTGTTGGCAGGTGGTCAGTTGTTTGGTTTTATGGGTATCTTATTGGCGCTACCAGTTGCCGCTGTAGGTATGGTAATTTTGCGTCATGCACATGAACATTATTTGCAAAGTCAGCTCTACACGGGTTCGAAATAAATATGTTCCAGCTTCCCCTTTCTGTTGCTTTGCGCGACGATGCAAGTTTTGATAATTTTTCTATCAATAATAACGAATTATTAATTAGTAAAATTCAACAGTGTATTGGTCAAATAACGAGTGAGGGTTCGATCTTTTTTTGGGGTGAAAGCGCGGCAGGGAAAACACACTTATTGCAAGCTGCTTGTGCCAAAGCGGCTAATTCAAATTTAAATGCTGCTTATATTCCATTAGCACTAGCTCATGAACTGGATGTAAAAATATTAGATGGCTTGGAGTCGTTTGACTTGATATGTATTGATGATGTTGACCTGATCGCAGGGCAAGTCAACTGGGAAAAAGCCATATTTGAATTATATAATCGGGCGTTTGAAAGTCACTCGCAAGTTATGATTACGGCAACACATTCTTTAAAAGAGACGCCGTTACAACTACCTGATTTGATATCTCGCTTAAGCTGGGGGTTCGTGTTTCATTTGTTAGCTTTAACAGATGATGAGAAACCAATGGCATTACAAGCTCATGCAAAGGTCAGAGGTTTTGAATTGCCCGATAATGTTGCAACATATTTACTTAATCATTATCCGCGAGATATGAATGTTCAATGTGAATTATTGGATGAATTGGACAAAGCTAGCCTTACCGCACAACGCAAATTATCACTTCCTTTTGTTAAGCAGTGGCTGGATTCTATAGCAACGCCATCTTTATCATGAACTTAGAGCAGTTAAATAAGCGGCAACGTGCCGCTGTGAAATATATTGATACGCCTTTACTTGTTCTCGCCGGTGCCGGTAGTGGTAAGACAAGGGTTATCACACAGAAAATTGCCTATTTAATTCAAGAATGTGGGCTTAAAGCTCATAATATTGCAGCGGTAACGTTTACCAATAAAGCGTCCAAAGAGATGAAAGAGCGCGTTGGTCAAATTCTTGATAAATCAAAATCCAAAGGCTTAAAAGTTTCTACTTTTCATACTTTAGGGCTAAATATTTTAAAAAAAGAGCATAAGCTTGTAGATTTGAGATCAGGGTTTTCGATATTTGATAGCCATGATGTTTCAAGTTTAATTAAGGAAATTGTTCATGTAGAAGTGACGGATGATTCGGATCAAGTGCAACAGCTACAATGGAAGATTTCAAATTGGAAGAATGCGCTTATTAGTCCCGAAAAAGCGAAATCACTAGCGGAGGACAAGCTTGACGTGGTTTGTGCCAACGTTTATGAGCGTTATCAAAAAAGCTTGCTAGCATATAATGCTATAGATTTTGACGACCTTATTTATTTGCCTGTTATATTGTTTCAACATAATCCTGATGTATTAACTGCGTGGCAAAATAAAATTCGTTATTTGCTCGTAGATGAGTACCAAGATACCAATGGTTCTCAATATGAATTGGTTAAATTGATTGTTGGTGGTCGCAATTGTTTAACGGTGGTGGGTGATGATGATCAATCGATATATGCCTGGCGAGGTGCACAACCCGAAAATTTGGTGCAACTAAAGACAGACTACCCAAGTCTAGATGTCATTAAATTGGAGCAAAATTACCGTTCTATGGGGAGAATACTTAAATCAGCTAATCAGCTGATAGGAAATAATCCACATGTTTATGAAAAAATGCTTTGGAGTGATAAAGGTTATGGAGACCCGATTCGAGTTCTGAAATGTAAAAACGACGAGCATGAGGCTGAGCGGATTGCCTCTGAAATTTTGAGTCATCGTTTCCAGAATAAAACAGAATATTCCGATTACGCAATATTGTATCGGGGGAATCATCAGTCAAGAGTGCTCGAAAAAGCTTTACGCGAACAACGTATTCCCTATCATATTAGCGGTGGAAGCTCATTTTTTGAAAAGCCAGAAGTTAAAGATATTATGGGATATTTGCGGTTAATGGCTAATCCTGATGATGACGCAGCGTTTTTACGAGTTATTAATACACCACGACGAGAAATAGGTGCAAGTACCTTACAAAAACTCAGTACTTATGCGCAAAGTCGACACTGTAGTTTGTTTCATGCCTGTAGTGAAATGGGTTTGCAAAATGCCATGTCTGATCGTGCATATGAAAATTTACATCGCTTTAACCAATGGCTATCTCAAAAAGCAGATCAATTGCAACGGGATAAGTTACCGATTGTTATTCGAAATCTTGTTAGCGAGATTGATTACGAAACTTATTTAATTGATAGTAGTAAAAGTCAAAACGTTGCTGAAAAGCGAATTGAAAATGTTAACGAGTTACTCAGTTGGATAGAGCGTTTACCTGTTGAAGCAGAAGAAGATCAATCGATTTCTGATGTTGTGAGTTATATGACATTGATGAATATATTAGAACGCCAAGATGACGATGAAAATGGTTCTGATAGCGTAAATTTGTCAACTTTACATGCAGCAAAAGGCCTTGAGTACCCGAATGTTTTTATCATTGGTATGGAAGAAGATATTTTGCCTCATAGGGCAAGTTTGGATGAGGGGAATATCGAAGAAGAACGCCGTCTTGCTTATGTGGGTATTACTCGAGCACAAAGAAACTTAACGCTGAGCTATTCTAGAATTCGAAAACGTTATGGTGAACGCACGGAAACAGAATACAGTCGTTTTATTGATGAGTTACCCGAAGAAGATCTACAATGGCTTGGCGGAAAAAGTGATACAAATCCAGAAGAGCAAAAACAGCGTGGTACAGCTCATCTTGCTAATTTGAAGGATATGTTAGGTAGCTAGTTATTTAATGTCCGATAAATATTCAAAATTGCAGACTTTAGTCATTGTAATTGGATTTTTGATTATTGTTGTTTTGGGTCGGCACTTGTTTATTCAGCCTTTACCTGGGTTTTAAAATTATAAACATGGCTATATTTCAATTTACGGAGTTGGAATAAATTAGTTCCGGGGATTTAAATATTAGTTGTAAAAAGAAAGGAGATTTTTTTATAAATTCTTGTTAGAATTCAGCCAACCTAAAATCACTGAGATGGCCCTAAGTCTCAGGTTGTTTTTTAATCATCGCGCCCGTAGCTCAGCTGGATAGAGTAACTGGCTTCGAACCAGTTGGTCGGGAGTTCGAATCTCTCCGGGCGCGCCAATAATTGTAAGAATAATTAAGTTCATGAGCCTCAATCTACATTATTAGGGATGAGAACTCCCGACTTAATAGGCAGTTCGATAAAATCGTCGGGAACGATTTTAATCATCGCACAGCGATGACCCGAAGGGCGAAGCGCATGGATGCGCGAAGTAATCTCTCCGGGCGCGCCAATAATTGTAAGAATAATTAAGCTCATGAGTCTCAAACTATATTATTAGGGATGAGAACTCCCGACTTAATAGGTAGTTCGATAAAATCGTCGGGAACGATTTTAATCATCGCACAGCGATGACCCGAAGGGCGAAGCGCATGGATGCGCGAAGTAATCTCTCCGGGCGCGCCAATAATTGTAAGAATAATTAAGCTCATGAGTCTCAAACTATATTATTAGGGATGAGAACTCCCGACTTAATAGGTAGTTCGATAAAATCGTCGGGAACGATTTTAATCATCGTACAGCGATGACCCGAAGGGCGAAGCGCATTGTTATTTCTTTGAATCACAAACCTAATACAATAGAGTCATTTAATTGTGAATTTATTGTATTAATTTTTTCTTACGTTTTCAAAACCAAACTTCATCCGCTACTATGTCCCTATTCTCAGAAGAAGAACAAATTATTCGTACAAAAACAATAATGAGTTTATTGAATAGTTGGAATCTTTCAGCAAGAGATCAGATTAGTTTGTTAGGTCTTCCGGATTCGATAAAGGCACGTCATATACAACGCTACCAACAAGGTGAAATATTGCCGCAGTCAGAAGAATTAAATGAGCGTTTAGATCATTTGTTTGGCATAGCAGATGCGTTACGAACGAGTTATCCTCATAATGAATTAATGGGCGCTTTGTGGTTAACCACAAAGCATCGTCGCTTTAACAATAAAGCGCCAGTTGAAATCATGTTAACTCAAGATTTAGCGGGTTTAATTTTCGTAAGATCACATCTCGATTGTGCTTTTGATTGGCAACAAGACCACAAAAATCACCATTAAAACTTCGATTAAATTTAGAAATTAGTATTGTTTATAACAATTGTATTCATTAAATTACCGGGCGTGTTTTATGCTTGTTAATTTAGTGTCATCTCAAATTAGTTCTGATTGATTGCCTGATAAAATTAATAGAGTGGAAATTGTTATGAAATATTTTTCAAAACGCTTTACTTCTATGGTGGGCGCACTGGGAATTGTTTTGCCACTACATGTATACGCAACCAATGGAATGAACCTTGAAGGCTACGGTCCTGAAGCGACAGCTATGGGTACGGAATATAGTTCGACCAGTTGGATGTCGAATCCTGGTCAATTGGCTACCTCCCCAAATTTAATTAATCGATCTCAAGTGGGTGTTGGTCGAGTTATACTTCCACTAGTTGTTTATCTGAGTGACAGAGTTTCGATTGGTGGCAGTGTGGATTTTGTTTGGGCAGGAATGGATTTGAAAATGGCTATGAGTGAAACATAATATTCAAAATATAGCTAATTCATCAATGCAAACAATTGGTACTGCGCAAGGGTCAATGCTTGCCGCTGATTCTTTTGGTGGTCTTTACGAACCCTTTGGTGGTGTAGGTGTTCAAAAAAATGCATCATGCTTATTTTGATTTTTCTGACGATAGTGATTTTACTGGTGAAGCGATGGGGACTGGTTTTGCGGGTAAAATTGGTATTGCAATGCAGTTGACAAAAAAATTGAGTCTGGGTGCAACGTATCATTCAAAAACTAAATTAACTGACCTTGAAACAGATAATGCGACAATGAGTATGGCAATTAACGCCGACAATGCTGTACTGCAGGGGCAAAATCCAACAGGTAATTATACAGATATGAATGTTCCGGTTACCGGTAAAATAATAGTTAACCACTTTCAATGGCCAGACATGATCGGAATTGGGGTGGCGTTGCAGGCAACGGAAAGATTATTACTTGTAGCGGATGTGAAACGCATTGGTTGGGCGAGTGCAATGGAAAACTTTAGTATGACTTTTAAAGCTGATTTTACTACGGCAAATGGCGGCTTTGGTGGCAAAATACTAGACGTAGCACTATATCAGAATTGGGAAGATCAAACAGTTATGGCAGCAGGCGCTGCGTATGATGTAACAAAAGAATTAACTGTGCGTTTGGGTTACAATCACGCAACAAGCCCTATTCCGAATGAATTCTTAAATGCTTTATTTCCTGCAATTGTTGAAGATCATATCACGGCAGGAGTTGGGTATACGTTTGGTGGATCAAGCGTTGATTTGTCAGTTCAAAAAACATTGGAAGAGAAAAACACTAATCTAAGCGACGGCTCGTCGATTCCACTAGTTACTTCAGCTCATTCACAGTTCAGTTGGCAGTTGATGTATAGTAATTTGTTGGCCGTAATATAAAAAAGGCGCTATGAATATTTCATTCATTCGTAATCATTTTCAATATTGATAGTAGGACTTTCTTCTAAATCCATTATCAAATATTCCTGATGAGTATTCCTCATAACGATTACCCCTTTTCGGCGTTCCATGCTGTCGCTAGTGAATTCAAAATTAAAATACCTGACAAAATAGTAAGTATTAGTTGTTGATTTAATAAAACCCAGCTTCTTTAAAGACACAGTGGCGTCTAACAACTGAACGTTTTCACGTTTACATGCGAGTATTGCCAATTTCTCTGCATGCTCGCGCGCTTGCATGGTTTTCCACCAGAAGTGAGCGATTAAAAAAATAAATATGCCGTAGATTATATCGGTAAGTTCCATATTTTATGCTTTTGCTTGATAGTGAGAAATTGTAACATTAGATGTTTCACGAGAGATTAATATGGCTGATAAAATAATTTACAAGTTAATTTTGTATCCAGTAAGCACTGATTATGTGCCCAAGAGTTGGGTGAATATTAAGCTAAGTCTGAATCAGGCAGGTTTTATTGGCAAATCAATTTCGTCTATAAATGAAAGTTATTATGTGGGTGATAATTTTCTCCAGCTGATTACTTTTTTAGGTTGTTCCCCTCATATACAAATTGAACCTGAGGATGACAATAATGATAGCTATTGTCGTATAGTTCTGAGTGAATTAAATGACAATATTGACTTTAGATTTTTAGCTCGGGATGTTATTGCACGATGTCCCAAGTGTAGAAAAAAACTGGATTCATGGTCAGATTGGCTCAATCAGTGGAAGGAATCTTCAAGTGCAGTTTTTGTTAGATGTGAACACTGTGATAGCGCTTTGTCATTATTTGATTTAAATTGGCGTCATAATGCAGGTTTCGCAAGTTGTTTTATTGATATCTGGAATATTTACCCTCAAGAAGCTATACCAACAGAGGAATTACTATCGATATTATCTGAGGCTACGGGAGAAGAGTGGGATTATTTCTTCTCTGATTAAGAATTTGGCTTTGTTTTTTCTGAGTTCTTTGTTTCAGGTAGTGTTTCTTGTTTTAAGGCTGGTTGATTTTCAATAGCTGACTGATTAATTATACTTTTATCAGAAGTCTCAGATTCTTGTTTAATTTCTTTGTTTGTGTCAGATTTGTTATTTGATGTTTTAGTAGTTATTTTTTTTAATTGATCAATTTCAAGGAGATGTTTTTTTTCTTTGTTCTGTAAATGAATTAAATCCGCTGTCATTTTTATCAATTGATTGTTTCTGTCAGCCAGGTCTGTTTTAGTCTTTTCTAACTCTTTGTTAAGTGATGAATGACTTTCTTCTTTTTCTTTCAACTCTTTTTTAATTGCTGCAATAGTAGTGGCACTATTTTCGTTACTTTGTTTTTCATTGATTAACTTTTCGATTATTTTAATAAGAGATGAAACTTGTTCGTTTATTGGTTGATCTCGAAAATCGGAATTATCAATGGTTTTGCTAATATCTAAAATTCGATTTTCTTCTGCGATAATGATGGTTTCTGGAGATTTTTTATATTGCTTTTGTAGTTCTATTACGCGTTCTGTTACATTTAAAGCATGTTTAGCTGCAAATATTGCCGTTTCGCTTGCTTTCTTTACACTTTCGTTGTTGTGAGGATCTTGTGAAATCAGTGCTTCCGACTCTTGATAAACAGTAACTGCATTAGCATAAGTTTTAGGGGCAAGCTTAAGTGCTTTTTTTTGTTTCGCTTGAGCTTTAATTTCATCAGCTTCGTGTAGAGCTGCATATTTTATACTTCTTACCTCTAACGCAATGAACTTTTTTAATAGCTTATTTTTATTCTTCTCAATCTTGTTAGCTTTGTTTTTCTCAACTTTTACGGTTAAAGCTGTTAGTTCTTTTTTTAGAGTTTTGTAATCTTTTGTAAAGACTTTAGGTGTTTCTAATTTAATAAGATTACGATGAACAGTTAATAATTCGTCCAGTTCGGATTCTACATCTTTTTTCTTTGTGTGAGCTTTCGCTAATATACGATCAGCTTTAGCTATTTTGTGGATGATGTCTACTTTCTTTTTCTTTTTCTCGATATCTTTTTTTGCCGTGTTAAAGAGTGTTTCTGCCTCTTTATAATGGCTGGGAGTGTATAAGGGTAGATTTTGATCTTTTGCTGTTTGTATTTGTTTTTCTAGGCTGCTAAGCGCTTCGTCAGGTGTCATAACGTTATATTTTGCTATGTCATCATCGGTTACTTTTACTGATTTGCTAACACCAGACGCACATGCGGTGAGTAAATTTAATATGAATAGTAAGATTATTAACTGAGAGAATGACGCTAGTGTAGAATTGTTCGTCATGAAAATACCTTTTTGCATATATTGTTTTAGATTTATAGCCATTTGTTACTAAAAATAATATTCAACGTATAAGATTGAGTTACATTTTAAGAATTCTTCTGGCTATTAGTTGTTTGGCTAAGCGTTATTAATACAGTAAAGCGAATTAGATGAGTATTACATCGGCCGAAATGATGGATGTTTAAATAAAAGTACTTTCTCTGGAGATAGGTTTGTTGTAGTTTAGATGTTTTCTAAATATTAATAATGACTGAGTTAAAAGCCAAGTTCTTCAAGGCGAAAATTAACAGCTTGGCGTTGTTGAGCAAATAAAGTGTTGTTTCGAGTGAGAGATAAGAACTCTCGATAGGCGTATACTGCACCATTTCTATCCCCAAGCGCATCGTTAGAGTATGCAATATTTAGAATAATTTCAGGCGCATTTGGTGATAGCGTTTGTGCTTTATGGAGAAATTTTAATGCGGCAATGTGGTTGTTTTTTTCTTGTGCAATTATCGCTCGTTGTGTCCAAAGTTGGGGGATTTCTGAATTGAGCGCTAATGCATTTTTAAAATAATCATCCGCTTCATTGTATAATCCCAGGCCTAGTTTGGCGCTACCGATCCAAAATAATACTTCCCAATTGGCTTTATTGTTAAATAGCACTGGTCGAAGAGTTAAAATTGCTTTTCTATAATCTCCACTGATAACTGCTTCTTGTCCCAATAATATACGTTTTTTACTGCTGATTTTTTTTGGTTTTATAACTGTTTTAGTTTTGAGTGGTATCGTGGGAGGAGTTTTTTTATCAATAGATTTTTCTACGATAACTGGTGGATTGCTTAATTTATTAATTTTTTCTTGAATAAACTGTTGCGTACTTTTAAAGGGTTTTGTACCAAGCAATTGCTCAATATTTTCCATTGCATTTAATGAAGTGTTCTCGTGATATAATGCGAGCGTAAAATAGGCTGGCTTTCCTTTAAACAATCCTTGTATAGAAAAGGCATCTATTTGATTTTCGTAAAGTTTTTTTAATGTGTTTGAAGCATGTTCCGGCACGCGATTTATCATAATGGATATAATGGGCATTTTGGAATCTTGTTTAATAAAACCTTGTTTCCAATGTGTTATGGCTTTTTCTAATCCTTTGTCTTGAAATGCTTGTTTTCCTATATCTAACCATTGGGGGTTGTGTTTAGGTGTTGGAGTGATATTTTGTGTCTTGACGGGCTCTTCGATAATAGAGAGAGTGGTGTTTATTGGTATGGTTTTTTCAATTTCATTTTCTGTTTCATTGTCAAATGTAGAGAGGAATTCTTCATCAATTTCTTCCGATTCTTCAAGTGTTATTTGTCCAATCGTAGATTTGATCTTAGATTCGTTTACCGTTGTTACATTAGGAATCGATGTTGAATAATCAAATTCTTCAGAAAATGGCCCTTGTTCTTGAATAGATTTTTCATATATCCAATAAATATTGAAACACAATATGATGACAAGTCCAGCAACGAATAATTTTGTGTAAGACTTTGAGTGATACTCATCATCTGTGGTTTGTTCATGCCCTTCATCAATAGCAAAAGCACCAGTGGTATACTTTTCCTGCGATTCTTTTCTGTCTGATTGTACGCGTTCAAGTGCATCTACAATAATACTCATTTTATTGTCACCTATTAAGAACTTCACGTGCCGCCTTTCGCAAAGTGATAACACCTACGAAAAAACGTTTTTTAGAAAATGCCGCAAGTAAGGCTCGGTCACATATTTGATTAATTCGTCTTGGTGCACCCCGGGAATACAAGTAAACCAATAACATGGCACTTGTTGAAAAGTGAAAATTCCCTTTAATTTGGCTGTTTTTAAGACGGTATTTTATGTAGTCGATTGATGCTTTATAGTCTAATGGCTGCAATGTATAGCTAACGCTGATACGTTGCGCTAAAGGGCGCATTTTTTTTGTGGCTAGTGTTGCTCTAAGTTCAGGTTGGCCGACTAAAATTAATGACAATAGCTTTTCTTTTTCTGTTTCAATATTTGAAATTAGTCTTAAGGCTTCAAGTAACTCGGGGTTTAGTCGGTGTGCTTCATCGATAATAATTGTAGCCCGTTCACCTCGGCTAGCAATAATTAGAAGCGCTTTGTAAATTGCATCGTGTAATTGACCGGTCGTTCTTGCTTCAGGTTTTATTCCTGTTAGATCAAAATGAATGGCACGTAATAAGTCATTAATGCTTTGTAGTGGATTAAAAACATAAGCCGTTCGGACATTTTTATCACACTGACGAATTAACTCTCTACAGAGCAAAGTTTTACCTAATCCTACTTCGCCAGTAATTAAAGTAAAACCACCGCTATACAAGCCATATTGCATGTGTCCAAGAGCGGTAATATGATCATTATTTGGAAAAAATAATTCAGTATCCGGTGTGATATTAAACGGTGAACGTTTAAATCCTAGCGAATGATAACAAGTAGTAAGATCCATCATAAGACTAACCTCGGTACTAGGAAAATGATGAGTTCTTTTTTTGAATTAGTTGAATAATTACCTTCAAATAATTTCCCAACAATGGGAAGCTGTGCGAAAAAAGGTACTTGGCGGTCAGTATTAGAAGTGCTCTCTTGAATCAAACCACCAAGAATAATCATTTCACCATCTCGTGCTCTAATCAAAGTGGAGGCTTGCTTAATATCTAACACTGGAGCGGTGCTGCCTTGGGCTGAGGTTACGATTTCAGTGATGCGGGTTATGACAGGAGCGATATCTAACATTATCCAGCGATCTTTGGATATTTGAGGTGTTACTGATAAAACCAGGCCTTCAGTTATGCTGTAAGGCTCGTCAGTAATATACACCTCTCTAATGCCAGTATTCGCAATGGTGCGATTTACGGTTTGTGTGAAAAAAGTTCGATCACTGCCTACTTTAATGAGTGCAGGCTGATTATTGATAATGCGGATACGCGGTTGAGAAACTACGTTCACAAAACCTTGTTCGTCGAGTGCGCTGATTAGCGCAGAAAATTTGTCATGGTTATAACCCAAAGAGAGTGTGCTGGTTTTTAAGTTCAGCCCCTGATTATTGTCTGTTATTGCATTGGTCAATGTTCCCGTAATACCTTTTATACTGATTGCGTTCCAATCAATGCCTAGAGCCTGATCGTCGCGTAAGGTGACTTCTAGAATGCGGGCATCAATTTCTACCTGACGATGTAAGGCTTGCTGTAGTGAGGCAATGAAACTCTCCGTCTCTTTAATGCGTATTGGAATATCTGTGACTTGAATGGTGCCACTTAACCGATTAACAACAAATCGCCCCTGGTCAGAGATCAGTGAGGTTAATTGAGTTTCCAACTCTTCCCAAAAAGCAAGGTTGTCATTTTGTTGAATACTCGAAGAGCTACGTTCGTTTATCTCTATATTATTTGTTCTGCTAATGGTTGAATTGTTGGTTGCCTGTCCTGTCCGCGTAAGTCTTAAATAATCGATAATAAATACTTTAGTCTGTAATCGACTCACACGAATTAGACCATCCTTCCATGCCCAGTAATAATCGTGTCTACCTAGCATCAGTGCCATGGCTTTCTTTAATGAAACATTTCTGAAGTCAACCGTAATATCACCATCGATATCTTGGTCAACATACATATCAAGTTTATATTTGTTGGCGAATTCACGAAGTGACAGTTGAATATCTGTGTCATTTTTACTAAAACTGTATTTTTTTGATGCTAGGTTAAGTGGAATACTTCCCGGAGCAGTACCAAGCGACATGCGGTTTTTCACGCCAAAGCTCTTACTAAGTTCGCTCATGTTCGCTTTTTTAACGCCGTTTTGTTTTTTATTTTGTAATCTTGTTTGGTTTTGATGTTTATTCCAGTTGGTGCCATCTAATGCTGACTTGGGTTTGTGCTTGTTAGGTTTTGCAGTGTTGACTTGAACACTTTTTTTAGCTGATGGTTTTTCTGATGTAGCGTTGTTAGCTATTTGGGTTGGAGAGGAATCGAGTGCAACACACGCTGCAAGACTTAATAATACGCACAGTAGTGCAATTAAAGAGCTATATCTCATTAATGCGCGATGTGGCATTCTATTCCAATACAAAGTCATAGCAAATTAATACGCCAATCAAGGCTGAAGCTCGAGTGTGAGCATCTAGTTAACCTATTGAATAATAAAAAAAATAAATTAGTAATCAATCAGCACTGGCGAGCGCGTTTTTACCCGACTACGCCTGGCGACCAATATACTGCAATAATATTGCCGAAAATTTGACTGTTATGAGGCGGTTTTGAAGTAATCTTTGCTCAATTGGATGACAATTGGCGCGAGCAAGGCGAGTGCAATTAAGTTGGGTAAGGCCATTAATGCATTTAAGGTATCAGCCAATAACCAAATAAAATCAAGTTGTGCTAAGGCCCCTATAGGCACCGCGATAATCCACAAAATGCGGAAAGGTATAATGGCTTTTACGCCGAGTAAAAATTCAACACAGCGTTCGCCGTAATAACTCCAGCCTAGGATGGTGGTAAAAGCAAAAATCGAAAGTGCAATGGCTACAAAATATTCGCCACCGGGGATGGTATTGGCAAATGCTAGAGAGGAAAGCGAAGCGCCAGTTTCGCCACTCGTCCAAACACCTGAGGTGATGATGACGAGCCCGGTTATGCTACAGAGAATTATGGTATCGATAAATGTGCCTAGCATGGCAATTAATCCCTGATTTACCGGGCTATTATTTGCTGCAGCTGCATGTGCAATTGGTGCGCTACCCAAGCCTGCTTCATTTGAGAAAATACCTCGTGCTACCCCAAAATGTATTGCAGCCCAAACCGCTGCGCCCGCAAATCCACCTTGAGCTGCGGTGCCAGTAAAGGCATTCGTAATGATTAGGCTAAAAGCTTCAGGGATGGTGCTGAAATTGAGCATCAATATAGCCAATCCAAAGACTACATAAGTGAGTGCCATGAATGGTACTAATTTAGAAGCGACATTTGCAATGCGTTTTATGCCACCGAGTAATACCATACCCACTAATATCATTAGTGTTATACCGGTGATTTCTTTGGGTATACTAAATGAAGTAGATAGCACATCTGCGACGGAATTAGCTTGAACAGAATTGCCAATGCCAAAACCAGCAATTGCACCAAAAATGGCGAATGCAGTCCCTAGCCAGGCCCACTTTTTCTTTAGTCCATTTTTAATATAATACATGGGGCCGCCAACATGCATACCGCGCTCATCGGTTTCGCGAAAATGCACAGCACAAACAGCTTCTGCGTATTTTGTTGCCATGCCAACCAATGCGGTACACCACATCCAGAACAATGCGCCAGGTCCGCCCAGAAAAATTGCCGTAGCGACGCCGGCGATATTGCCGGTACCTATGGTAGCGGCGAGGGATGTCATGAGTGCACTAAAAGGCGCAATATCACCTTCGCCTTTACCCGTACGTCCTTGCCATAATAATTTAAAGCCAAGTCCTAAATGTGTTAAAGGTAATAGGCGTAAGCCAATCATTAGAAAAATACCGGTGCCTAAAATAGCAATCAGCATGGGTACACCCCAAACAATGCTGTTAACTTCTTTTACTGCACTGATAATGAATTCCATGTTTTGGCCTTTAATTAAAATAACTTATTAAGAAGTTTACTGTATATACCACGAATGGCAAGTCAGAAGGTATAAGCTAAAATTTTAGTGTTTTGAGATGCTGCAGAATAGGCATAGTAATGGGTTCTAATTTACGACGTAGTACCGTGCCTACTGCATTCGTTCGAGAGAGAATATGATTCAAATTATTTTCTTCAAGTAACGATAGTTCATAAATGGCCAATTGTTTATCTAGCAAATTTTGATTATTTTTTGCCATTTTTTTAAATTCATCAAAAGCTGAATTTCTTGTTTGTCTTTCATTACGAATGTCAGAAAAATAAGCTGTAATGGCGGTTATAAAAGAGATTGCGGCATCCTGATCTGAACTTCCTGCAATAATACGTTCAAGAATATTGATAAATTGTTGCCCTTGTTGGGAGTGCAATCGTATTAATTGTTGACTATATATATTGTCATCTTGAGCCAAATTAGTTTTAACTGTTTCAAAATTTGTATGTGGGGAGGCTAAGTCAGAGTCAGGCAAGTTATCGGGAATACTTAAAATAAAACCAATGAAATAGACAGGTTTTCTTTTTCCCTTTCGCCATAGATTTTGTTTGGTATTCTCGTCGATGAGATTGTTTCGAAGTACTAAATCTACTGTGTCAATAATGTTTTTGCCTTCTTCCTCGAAGGGTAAAAACTCAATAAGAAATTCTGCTAACTCAACTGCAAATTCACTTTTTACTACATTGGGTTGATGTAACATTTGTCGAGCATTCTCAACACTTTGACTACTCCACCAGGCATATTGTGCCAATTCCATGGTAAGCCCATTGGCATGAGTGACAGAAACAACCGCTTCAGGCTCGGCGAGTTTAAGCAGCTCTGCTAAATTAGTGTCTCTCGCCTGACCCATACGTGTCCAGCGTTTCATGAACGTGGGATATCCTGCGGGAGATCCTAAAACTTGAAAAGCGAGGAATTCTCGTACTTGTTTTAGATATTTTGATTCTGAGCAATTGGGATTAAGTTGAATACTGACTTCACGGTCTTTGAGTAATGCATAGAGCATCATATTTGATTCATTAATTCGAATTGCGTTCACGTCCTGGCATAGTAAAACATTTAATCGTAAGCTGTCTTCATGAGATAATTCGGGTTCTTGATTCATATTAATTTAATTGTATCCTTTGTCCCCAGGGTGCTTTGGCTTTACCTTTGATTAACCAGATTACTGGGTGTGCAGGTTGGTCTGACGGAAATGATCCATGTCCATCGGTAAAATAAATTAACAAGTCGGGTTGGATGTCTTGCTGTTTTATCCAATCGAAAACAGGCTCAAAACGCGTGCTTCTGCCGCCGGATATTTTGAGTGGCATTTCGAAAAAATCCCAGGGTTCATAGTACCATGGGCAGCCTTTAGTAAGTTCAGCATCACAAGCCAGTAAAGTTAAGCGTGCTCTAATTTGGCCTTTGATGGCATCTACTTCAGAAGTAAACGTTTGAATTTCTTTATTTGAAATAGAACCGCTGGTATCTAATGCAACGACAATGTTAATTTGAGAGCTGCGTAAACTGGGAAAAATAATGGATTCATCCCGACGATTTGATGGTCGAGTATAGCTATAATCATCCCTAGCAAACATTGTCATATACTGTGCCAGTAATTGTTGCCAGGGAATATTGGGTTGTAACAAATGATCAACAATGCGGCTCATTGCTTCGCTGAGTTTACCTGCCATTTTTGCTTGCTGAGCGGCTGTGGCTGTTCTTCTTTGCCATAAAACGCTAAGAGATTCTTGTTCTGCTGGATCTAATGATGGTGGTGGGGCTTTTTTATTGGGATTAACAAAAGTATGTTCATTGTTTTCAGTACCGCCTTCGCTTGGTTGATTTTGGCTGGAAGCGCTTGAAGGGTCTTTTTGCTCATCATAGACATGATTGTCAATTGTTTTATCCTCACTGTTAGGCTCAATACTGGGGTATATTTCTTCTGCACTTAAATCATCAAAAACCAGATTGTGCAGAGCTCCCATGGGTGGCACTAAACCATCAGAAATTAAAATGCCATTGACAGCAAAATCACAGGCAATATCCCAGCGTGGTTTCTCTCGATGTCCTCGTCTAGCGAAATGCGATAAGGCACAATGTAGTGCTTCATGAGAAAGTATAAATTGAGTTTGCTTTAAACTAAGTTGCTCAATATATCTTGGATTGTAATAGAATTTTTTTGCATCTGTCGCAGTTGTTGGGCACCAATCAGCTTCAACCGCTGAAAGCGGCAATTGCAGTACCAATGTGCCGAGAAAAGGATTGTCTAAAACTAGACGCGTACGTGCTGCACTGAGTTTGGTTTCAATTTCATCGTTATTAATGGTATTTTTTTCAGCATTCACAGGATTTAGTCATATAACATGAGATCAGCAATCTGATTTGCCCACTGAGTAAATTCAGGAACTTGAAACATTGCTTGACCAATCGCTCGGTGCATATCAGAAACTAACATCACGCCCATTTCCCGTTGTGGAAATTGCAATGCATAATTAAGAATATTACCGTGAGTTGCTTTTGCATTTTCCGTATTTTTTTCACGAATGGCGCGCCCAACCAATGCTGAAGCCACTGCATATTGTAAATCAATTTTTTGTGGGACTTCGATTGATTCACCGCGAATAATGGCATCGATGTCGGGGAGATTTTCATAATGCTCTAAGAATGCGGATACTTCAATACCAGCAACTTCGCCAACACACGCCTGTAACGAACCAAGTAATAAGTGAGGTTTTGATTCAAACTTCTGCAAAGCTCTGTGTGCATATTCCCAAGAACGCGGTGTAGGAAATGCCACTGGATTTATCGCAGGATCAAAATCAAAAAGTAATTCAGGTCGAAATCTGAGAAAAGCAATAATTCGTTCATCAATTTCTTGAGCGTATGCCCAGGCAACCCAGTCATCTAAATGAGTATCAATTTCAAAATGTGAAAATCGATTAGCCAAGGGAGCTGGCATCGTATAAGTTACACCTCGATCGCCTTGGCGATTACCTGCAGCAAAAATTGCCCAGCCCTCTGGCATTTCGTAACTACCCAGTTTACGATCGAGAATGAGCTGATAAGCAGCAGCAGAAACACTGGGAGGTGCAGTATTGATTTCATCAAGAAATAAAATACCTTGTTCCCCATGACGTTTTGGGTCAGGTAGCATTTCTGGTACCGCCCAAATAACCTTGTCTTCCGATCGAAAAGGAATGCCTCGTAAGTCGCTGGGTTCAATTTGCGAAAGGCGAATATCGATTACCGGAACATTATTGTTTTCCGCCACTTGAGCAACGATTTGAGATTTTCCAATTCCTGGAGGTCCCCACAGCATAACGGGCGTGTGGTGTGAATCACTTGTGCTTAAAAACTCTTGTTCAAGAATAATGGAGATATCACTGGGTCGCATATAAAGTCATCGTTTTGTTATTTAAAATACCGTCAAAGCGTGAATCTAGATTTCTAGCCATTCTATTAAGTAATAAAGACTAATACCTTCGGATGAACGGCAAGGGCCGAGGACTTTAGCAGCCAATATATTTTGACTTTTATCCATCATGGCAAGCGCGTCTGCTTCAGAATCAGTAACTGTTACACAGTTTTCAGGAAAACGTTTTCTTTGTTTTCGCGGCGCATAAATCGTGGCAAATTGTTCTTGCACCAGATTCGTTTGAGGGTCTACGGAATAGCCTTTCATCTTTTCATAAACACAAATATATCTCGCAGCAATTAACGGCGGAGTTTAGATTTATGACTATATCATTATTCAAGAGTACAAAAAAGAACCCTCACAGAAATCACGTAAATAACTTGTGAGGGCTGACTGCTGGCGGGAGGGGGTGTTTAAATTATTAAAATATCAACGAGGCATAGTTGGTGGATGATTTTCGGACCAGGGTTGAGTGCCACCTTTGTGCGGCGTTAATATTTCCTGACCCCGATGGCTATGAAGTCCAACCATGTCTAAATTGCCGCATTTCGGGCATTTCTTGGTTCTAAACGTCGCAATATGAAACAGTGAAAAAATGGGCGCTAATATAATCAGCGGAATAATTCCCGTAATTACTGTGACGGCAAATGTTGTCAGCCAGATAAAAGCATCCATCGTAAAACTACTAAAATCATCGGTTATGGGTTTTCCGATGAAACCACATTCTTTGCAAATTTTGGTTTTCATGTTGTCACCTCCATTACTTAATGACACTTTAATGGCCGTTATGTCAGAGATAAGTGATAAAATCACTTATCGTGTGATTTTATTAATAGCGCTATCAATTATACAAATCAGAAAATAAGAAGGTACCTGTATTCAATCCGTTATCAAATAGATATTTACTTTTATTAATGTAAATTTTTAAGTTTAGTTAATTCGAAAGCGAATTTTTCAGTTAGGGTTAATTTGTTAAGCTTAGAAAAACGATTAGAGATGATTAAAATAATTTAGCATAAAAGTCCTTCGCTAAGCATTATTATTTTTGAATCTAATTATAACAACAAACATATTGTTTTTATTATTCCTTTTATAAATCTTGAACTTTAATAATCAAATTACTATTCTTAAAGGGTATAAAAATAAAATGTTGTATGTGTGGGAGCCCTTCTGCCTTATTGCTCCGTTTTATGATGTAGTTATAAAAAATCAATATAAAAATTATGCTGTGGCCGAATTGTTTGGCTTTCACTGCATTATTATTCGCCAATATTTTTTCAATTTTGCTTTGAAGCGGATTATTGTGGAAATACACAGCCCATGGGAAAGGGAATTAGCAATGAAAAAATTATTATTTTTTAGTTTATTGAGTGTATCGACGATTTATTTGTCGGGATGTGAAGAAACACCAAAAGGCTACAACGCGAAAAAATCTGCTTCATCCGAGTTAAGCGCATTAAATCCAAATAATGAGCCGCTACGCATAGTGTCTCGTGCGCTAGTTACGCCAACAGATGTAATTCCAGCAGGTTTGGTACCAAATCATGTTAGAGGTGCGCATTTGTATGACAATTTGCTTATTGAAGCAGAGCAGGCGGGATTAGGTGAAAACCCTTTAGCTGCGTTTGCAGTTGATCAAACAGGATTGGCGGGGGATGATGGCTGGCGATGCAGTAGTTGCCATGGGTATGATTACGAAGGACGCGAGTTTCTCGGTGGCGCTATGAACAATCTATTAGAGTTGAAAGAAGTTCGTGGAATTGATGAGCCATATGTCTATACAGCGCTTACAGTTGGGTTTGACATTCTTGTAAATGGTGTGGTGCAAAATGTTCATAACTATTCGACTATATTAACTGATTTGCAACGAGCAGACCTGGGGGATTTTACCGCTGAGGAAACTTTCGATACTCATGTGTTTTTAAAGGCAGCAGCTGGTGGGACAGTCGTTAATGCTGCGGACTTAGCGGGGTATGGTGCTGAGATTTGGAGTGGTACAGTAGAGCCTTTGCCACCATTAGACGGTAGTGCAGGTTCTTTGCGTGATGTTCAAGGAAATGCATTTGATTGTATGACCTGTCACGATGCTGCTTCGACGGTTACCGATGCACAAGTTCATGCCTTAGCGAAAACAGATCCATGGCTTTATTTTTTCCGAGTATTATGGGGATCACCACGCGCTGGGTCACTTCCAATGATAGGTGACATAACGGCCATGCCAGGTTTGTTCGAAATAATAAAGGTAAATCCACTCTATTTTGGTGAGCCAGAGGACGGTGCAGCTCTTTTAGCACATTCTCAAGCGCAACCATAAGCAAGTTGTTATTCTGCTAAAACAAGCTACGGATAATATCGTTAAGATATTATACTAGGGAGGGCGGTAAAAAGGTGGTGACGTTTAGTCACTGCCTTTTTTTACTTTGTCGTCTTGTTATCGATTTCTAACAATGATAGTGTTCTTTGATGCCGGAGCCTTTAAAGAATATATACGACGTTAAGTTTATTCGTCAATTGACTGCTGAGTTAAAAAAATCTTACCCTAAGTTTGATTCAAAAGGATTTGAGTCTCATGTGTTTAATGATTCCTGGGCGGAAATGGAATTAAAACAACGTATGCGGCATATATCTCAGAATTTAAAAGTCTTTATTCCAAAAAACTACGCGCAAAGCCTCAAAGTTCTTAAACCAGCTGCAACTAAGTTTGGTGGTTTTGAAAGTATGTTTTTTCCAGATTATGTGGAGCTTTATGGCATGGATGATTTTGAGCGATCAATGGATGCACTGGAACATTTTACGCAGTATTCTAGTTCTGAATTTGCAATTCGTCCTTTCATTAAAAAATACCCCAAAGAAACGATGAAACAAATGAATTTATGGGCGAAATCTGATAATTACCATGTGCGGCGCCTTGCCAGTGAAGGCTGTCGGCCTCGTTTGCCTTGGGCAATGGCTTTGCCAGAGTTTAAACGTGACCCAAAATTAGTTTTAAAGGTTATAAATAAGTTAAAAAATGACAAAAGTGAATATGTTCGGCGCAGTGTAGCGAATAATTTAAATGACATTTCTAAAGATAATCCAGATATTGTTATTGAAACTGCCAATAAATGGATGGGAAAATCACCAGAAACTGATTGGATAGTGAGACACGCCTGTCGAACGATGTTAAAAGCTGGGCAAAGTGAAGTTTTGCAACTATTTGGATTTTCTCATCCAAGTCATATTTTTGTGGAAGATTTAAAGTTGAATGCTCAGGTGAAATTTGATGGTGAACTTGGTTTTTCATTCTCACTAAAAAGTAAAAAGGGTGATTTAAAAAAGCTGCGTATTGAATATGCAATTTATTTTGTGAAGGCAAATAATAGACAATCAAGAAAAGTATTTAAAATATGTGAAGGAGAGTATGCGCAACCTGAGAAGACAATTTCTCGAATCTTTTCATTTAAACCCATAACTACACGTAAATATTATTCCGGCGAGCATGCAATAGCGATTATTGTCAATGGATTGGAAATGGAAAAAGTAAATTTTTCTTTGATTTAAGTTAAAAAGCCTTCAATCGTTTTATATTCTGCTCAAATATAATTCAGTTACTTTTGAAAAATTAAAAGTGGAAATTGCAAGGAAATGGTACTACTCTTAAGTATAATTAACTGGGTATTTTTAATAACAATTAATGCTTAAAAAAGTAAAAATAATAAAAACTATCTTATTTGTCCATAGTAAACGGAGTGAATAAAAAATAGTGTATAAGAATAATAATATATATTGATGTAGTGTGCGGTGTATTTCGTGCCATGTGGGAATTGGGTAAAATAATTTTAATAAACTTCTTTCGCTTGTTATTGTAAGCTTTAGAAATCATAAAGAATGATAAATATGCATTGTAGCTCTAACAGGCTACCGCTGTTATCTCCTGCCCTATTGATTTATCCCAATTATTTTTAATCTAACTTACTAAGACAATGATCGCTTGATTACGAATATTGTTTTATTGCTAGGTATCAAAAAAAATTAAAATTATCTAGCTAATCTTTGCTTTAAGCGAAGATATATGCTCGTTTTTTCTGTCAATGTTTTTACGGCCTAACCAATGTGTGGGAATTGGAGAGTTTATTATGTATTTTTTTTGTCGTTATTATCGTATATGGTTTGCTTGTTTTATCGCGTTTACTTTTATTGCATGCGAAAAGCCGAGTAAACTTGGCAGCCCAGTGCCAGAAAAATCTTTAAGCGAAAATGTATCCGGAATTCAAGATACTACGAGTCAAATAGAAAGCTTGGCCGTAAATATTCCTGAAAGTGTTTCCCCGGGTGTGTTCGATCAAGGGATTTATGATGCTTTGGGCGCAGCAGAAATAGCCTATGGTGGATTACTTTATGATAAATGGTATGTTGCGGCAGCAGATGCCGGTGCAACCACTCCAGCTACCGCACATCCGCTTTGGCCTACAGCAGCGCCACCACCGGTAGAAAATAGCTGGCGTTGTAAAGAGTGTCATGGATGGGATTACCAAGGAAAAGACGGCATTTATGGTTCTGATCCTGCTGGAATTCATTTTAGTGATATATGTGGTATTTTAGCCACGGCAAATTGCCCCTCTACTTTTACAACCCCGGATACCTTATGGATGTTTTTACATGATGGCGGAACAACGCCAGGAATTGTGAATGCTGTGGATCATGCATTTGCTGATGCATTACCAGATGCAGAAATTTATGCTTTAACAAAATTTGTCATGACGATTCGAGATGAGGCTGCTGGTGGAAGTGCCCCTGCAGATTTTATTGATAGTGACCCTGTAAGCGCTAATTTTAAAGTGACAGCGGGTGATCAAGGGCGTGGACAGGAACTCTATGGCCTGCCTTCCACATTTGGTGGCTGTAGTGAAAGTTGCCACGGAGATGATGGTGCCTTAATTGATCTTTCACCCCCAAATGAATTATTCATTAATGCAGTTGCAAATGATAATCCATGGGAAGTATTACATAAAATACGTTTTGGTAATCCTGGTACGACACCACAAATGCCTGGTATGGCGCAATATGGTTTTGCTGAGTTTGATGTTAAAGCGGCTGTTGACATCTTGTCTTATGTGCAAACTGCCTTGAATCGTTCTTATACAAGTGGTGGACGCTTATATGATAACTGGATAATTGAAACTGGTGCGGATGTTACCCAGGCGATTCCGAATCCATTAATGCAACTGGCGCCTGATCAAGCCGCGGTTAGTGCGGTTAGTGATGTGGATAGTTGGCGATGCGTTATTTGTCATGGTTTTGATTATGAGGGAGGTAGATTTGGGTTTTCTAATAATCTGGTTGAATTGAAAGAGCTTAATAGTTGGGATTCCTCAAAAGTGTTTAATATCTTAAAAAATGGTTACCGTGCTGTAGATCCAACAACTGGAAGTTTAACAATTGTTCATAAATACAGTGACTTTTTAGGCGATTTAGCACTTTGGGATCTTGCTGAATTTGCTGTAGTAAGGCTTGCAGATATGCACGAATTTATTCGTGTAGACACTGGTGGCATTCGTGCTTACAAAGCCAATTTTTCGGAGGGTGAGGCACTCTATAATGAACAAACGATTGGAACGTTTGCTACTGGGACTCAACTCGGTTGTTTGACCTGTCACGGTATAGATGGAACTCTTGCGACCCGACCAGATGGGTCTGCGACAGACATATTTAGTCTATCATGGCGTGATCCATTTAAATTCTTTCATGTTCTTGCCTTTGGTTCGCCGCGCTTGCCTACTGCGACGGCTGATAGCTTTTCGCCCAGTTTGTATGATGCAAATGTTACTGGTGGTCATATTAATGATCATGAAATTGCCGATGTTGTTTATTATGTACAAGAGAGTCTATTGACTTTGTCACCAGCAAAGGTTTTAGAAATACAAAGAAGTAAATTAGCTGGCATAGAAAAGCCATAATATTAGCAGGCTATCCAAATAGTTGGTCAGGCGTGTTCGTTAATTAATGATTTCTGATCATAATTTTTAACTTGTAAATTTTAGTGTGAGAATAATTTATGAAAAATTATTCATTGAGTATATTAGGGAAAAATCGTCTAATTTTATTATGTCTTTCTGTATTTATAGTAGGATGTAGCGATGATGCAAAAAAATCTAATGTCACCCAATCTGAGCAACCTCTGTCATGGATTGAGTCTTCTTCTAACTTAACGCCTTCAAGTATTGAAGCTAATACGTTTGATAGTGCGCCTAATGGTACAATCTTATCGCCAGTTGGTGCTGGAATCGAATTGTATAAAGGTCAATCGTTAACATTTGAAGCGATGGCAATGGATCCAGACGGTGATACTGACTTAAGTTTTTCCTGGAACTTTGGTGCTTATATACCCGCAGTATTTGGACAAACTACGACAGTTAAATTTGACGCTGTTGGTGCAATTACTGTTTTGTTGAATGTGCGGGATAGTACAGGAAATCTGGATCCTACTCCAGATACAATTGCTATTAGAGTACTTAATGAAACTGATCCAAATCCTGTGCTGGTTCCAAACCCAATTCCAAACCCCGGCACAAATCCTGCGCCGAACCCAAACCCTGATCCAAATCCGTCACCAACCCCAGATCCAAGTCCGGACCCTAATCCCGGTATTGTTGGTACACAAGAATTACCGATCACCATCGCTGTAGATAAAAATCTGAGTAGTGATATTGTTGAAGTTGATTTAGTGGCAATGGAAAGTAAAGTAGAATTTTCGCCCGGTGTGTTTAGCAATGTTTATACTTATAATGGTGTCATCCCAGGTCCGCTAATAAAAACAAAAGTGGGGGATACATTGATTGTTAACTTTACAAATAACTTGCCTGAACCAACCACAATTCATTGGCACGGTTTGAGACTGCCAGCTGACATGGATGGCTCTACTGTCGCTCAAAATCCTATTCAACCCGGTGAAACATTTGTGTATCAGTTTCAGGTATTAGACCCTGCTTTATTTTGGTATCACCCACATGTGAGAAGTAATGCGCAAGTTGAAAAGGGCTTAGCTGGAACACTCTTGGTGGAAAATCCAGATTCAGCGATCCCCGCCTCAGAAGTTTCTCAAGAAGTTATGATTTTTGATGATATTTTACTAGATTCAACTGGTCAAGTAACTGAAGCATTTAGCGGAACTCCCGAAGAAATACTACTTGAAAAAATAAATGGTCGAGAGGGTAATGTATTTTTAGTGAACGGCGAAGTAGCGCCTTCAATACCAGTAGAAATTGGTAAAACCCAACGATGGCGCATCGTTAATATTGCAAACACGCGTTTCTTGCGTTTATCTATTCCAAATGTTGAATTTACACGCGTTGGCGGCGATGAGGGTTTGTTGTATACGCCAGAACCAAACTTGAAGAGCATTTTTCTTGTCCCTGGACAGCGAGCAGATGTTGTCTTTACGCCTACTGGTGTAGCTGGAGATACTATACCTGTTATTTGGACGGATACCTCCAGAGGCAGGCACAGCATTTCTATTGTTGATGGCGCTGTGGTGATGGGTCATGACCATTTTGATGGTGTACAGCCGAATCGTGAAATTATGACGTTAAATTTAGTTGATCCTCTGGCCCCTGTAGCTGCATTTACACCACCATGGGTAATGGAGCCAGTTACAGCAATTGATACAACCAATGCGAAGTCGGCAACGTTTACGTTTTCTCATGGTATGCCAATGCCAAATGGCATGGTGGATTTTTATATCAATGGAAAAACTTTCGCAGAAATGACAGTCGATGACGCTTTGGATGTACAAAATGGTGACATTTTTATTTGGGATCTTGTTAATATGTCTGGCGGGGATCATCCGTTTCATCTTCACGGTTTCTTTTTTCAAGTCATCGAAACTATTGAAACAGATGTTGATGATACTGTGTTAAGAAAATACGCACCCAATCAAGTAGAAAATCTTGACACAGTCAACCTGCCAAGAAGGCCCGGTG
>Ga0316207_10001357_pt1 | contig 30723 bp, 31 predicted proteins | sample 6weekpyrite_MG_FD_204943 | JGI IMG/M metagenome (GOLD analysis project Ga0316207, IMG submission 204943) | Microbial mat bacterial communities from mineral coupon in-situ incubated in ocean water Damariscotta River, Maine, United States -... | ecosystem: Environmental > Aquatic > Marine >...
TCTTGCATATCAATGATGTGATTTTCTCCAAAATATTTAAGTTCGGTTGAATGGCAAAGTACCAAAATTATTTACAGACACCCTGCCATCAAGATTTTCTTAGAACCTTTAAAGATAGGACTCAAAAAAACTTGTTGTTCAGCAAGAGAAAGTTGTGTGGCCAGGTACTGTTTTTGAGAAAGTTTGTCAGTCGCGACATAAAACCAAGCATCCTCTGCAAACCACTTACGTCGCTTTTTTATTACCATATAAGAAAAACACCTAAGAAAAATTCTTATCGTAAGTGTCGGAAATACTTACAGTTTTTTAATTTTTCAGACACCCTCAACTCATAACCTACGGAAAACAAGGAAAAAATTTTTTTGGCCTGAAAAATGCAAAATACCCATTGAACATTAAAGGGTTTTGTAAAGTATCGGGACGCAGGCCTTAAACCGCAAAGAAACCAAAACTCATCTCATCGGTTTTTATAGCCATGTCCTAAACAAGGAGAGCAAAGATGAAAAACTCTAGATGGATAATTATGGCAGCGGTTTCGGCGACACTTTTATTGCCAACCGGATCTGCGGTGGCAAAATCCCTATACGTCGCCTCCAATACCAATTCAAGTGCTGCACCCATCCAGGCCTATAATATCAACCCAGATGGTACGCTCACATTTCAAGCCACCTATAACACCAACTTTGGTTGGGGTTCAGTAGGTCTGACCATTGATACCGATTCAAGTTATCTGTTCCTCACTCAGGAGGCGCGGGGGCAATTCCAGTTGGTTGATGGCGTCACACTGACTGGCGTGCAAACCATTACTGCCCCAGGTGCCAGCAATTTATCTGGTGTGGTGGTGGACCAGGACAAGAAGAAGGTCTACGCTGTTGACCGAAACACAAACAGACTTTACGTTTATTTGTGGGATCCCACCGTCCCATCCCTGACCCTCGAGGGAGGGAGTTTCAAAACGCTGCCGGGCCTTTCAAGAGCCTACGGCATTGCCCTTGATGAGATCAATGACCGCCTCTATGTGGTCGATAATCTTAGCCCCATGATGCCGGTGTACGAAACCACTGGCTGGACCCAGGTTGACGCTATACCTATTGCTCCATCTTCGGTCAGCGTAGCGGTGGATGCAACGAATGGCTTGGTATACACTTCTCGCTGGGGTGCAACCGGTATCCAGAAGTTTGACCTCACCACCCGGATCCCTACAAGCTCTCCTACTACATTCGGCATAGTCGGCTTGGCGGTAGACCCATCCAGCGGGCTGTTGTATGCGACCCATGGTTTCAGTGGCGACCAGTTGGAGGCCTATGACCCCAGCACCATTCCCTTCACCAGCCTTGATATTACCGGAGACATAGGCGATCCCACAGGTATAGCCATTCCCGGCAAGGACATCTCGTTCAATCCACTCAACCTGCAGAAAAGCGATCTCCCTGATCCCGTCGTTAGCGGCACGAATGTCACCTACACCCTGTGTTATGACAACATCCCAAATGCCAATGACGTCAACAATGTCACCATCGTGGACCAACTGCCAGCACTGACCAGCTTTGTATCTGCAACGGGAGGTGGTGTTTATGATGGCCCTAGCCATACGGTAACCTGGACTGAGGGCACTGTTGTTGCAGGCTCAGGTCCATTCTGTGACGATCTGGTAGCCACCGTCAACGCACTGCCTGGCAGCACCATTACTAACAGCGCCACCATCGACAGCGATGACACACCGCCGACCACGCGTTCGCAGGACACCGCAGTTATCGGCGCCCAGGCGTCGTGCGACACTGAGCCGGATGGCGATGTCGACATCAATGATATCCGTGCCATTGGTAGCGCACGTGGAACAATCAACCCCATGTTTGACATCGACGGCGACGGCGTAGTCACCGTGTACGACGCGCGTCAGTGCGTATTGCAGTGCACCAATCCGCGTTGCGCACCTTGAGCCCCTTCAAGCATAGCGTTACGAAATATTAATTTTAATTGGAGATCATGATCATGAACAAGAACTGGCTACTAATTCCCACCCTGCTGATGACCCTCAGTGGTACCGCAGGTGCAGTGACCCTATCACTGTCGCCATCGAGTTTGACCATTCCGGTATCCACGGACTACAGCGTTGACTTGGTTGTCTCCGAGCTGGATATACCCGGCGGAGAAGTGATAGGCGGCTTCGACGTGGATATCAGCTTCGACCCCACACAGGCCTCGTTCCTGGGTTACAACCTAGGCACATCCCTGGGGGATGAAGGCCTCTTCGAAGCAGTCGATTTTTCCCTCGGCGATCTTGGCGGAGGGTTAATCGACTTGGCTGAGGTATCCCTGCTCAGCACCCCTGATCTATTGGCAATTCAGACGGAGTCATTCACCCTGGCAACACTGGATTTCCATTGCCTGGGTTGTGGCACCTCATTGATCGAGATTATCGCCAATGACCCCATGCTGGCTGTATCGGACGGCTTTGGTCTACCTCTGCCTGTAACCATTGGTGGTGGAACTGAAGTGACCCAGGTCCCTGAACCTTCAGTTGTTCTGCTGTTGGCTGCTGGTATGCTGGCATTAGGTTTCACCAAGAGCCGAGCTAAAAACTAACAAACTCGGAGTGCTCTAGCAAAGAGCGAGGGGATGCAGCATCACGTTGTATCCCCTTTTTGTTGATAAACCGTTTATTGCAACAGAACTGCCAGAAACAAACCTGAATCTAATTCCTGTCTGATTAAAGATCTCGAGATAGGCAGAAATATTAATTCCAGAAACATCAACTCACAAGCCGCTCAATAGACCTATTGTCGTACATGAACCTGCGGCCAGCGCTTCACTCACGGCACCTTAACATTACTTCGCCTGCGATCTGGCCGTTAGCCAGGCCGCCACCAAGATCAGACTGCCACCAAACCATTCAATCGGCCGCACCACCTCTTCAGTCAATAGCTGCGCTGCCGCCGCACCAATCACCAGTTCAAACAGCAGAATTACCGCTGAACGATGCACCGGCATGTGGGTCACGCCGTACTGCACCGCTACCGTCGCCAGAGCAAAACCAAACAGACCCAGCACAACAGCAGCGACATAGATCTGGTAACCCACCTGCGGCACAGCAATATCGTCAAACATCAGCCAGGCCAGGCCGATCAGAATCGCGCCCCACCAGGCCGAGATCGCCTTATTAGCAACAGAGATTTCCTGTTTCATCCGCACCAGCACATTGGCCAAGGCAAAGGCAAAACCGGCGGAGATAGCCAGCCAGTCGGCTGTCGATTGCGGCCAGGGAAAACCCAGTTCCGGCGACCACAACATCATCAGCGCACCGCCCATCGCCACCAGCATGACGACACGGGCATAGTTGGACATCCTCTCACCAAGAATAAAATGGCCCAGTAACACCGCCCACAACGGCGACAGATAAAATAGCAACAACACCCGAACAATCGTGCCTTCCAGAGTCGCCAGCAGAAAGGCCATATTGCACCAACCACTGGCCAGACCAATACCCAGCAAATAGACAAAATGCTGTCCATACTCATGCCGATGACGCCACAACCAGGGCAAACCCAGCAGCAAAGCGGCGCCGTAGGCCACCAGCGTGGTCCAGACACCGCTCAGGCCCGCCTCGTTTAACAACCGTAGCGGATACCAAAAAACACCCCACATGGTGGCGACCAACAGCAAACTGAAAATCGGCAGCAGTTCTGCCTGTGACCTAGCTTTCATAAACGAGTAGAAATCATAATGAGTGTTATAATGCTGCGCTTTGTTACTGTCACCCGTCACCGTAGTTACGGCAACCCAAGCTAATCGTCGGCCTTATGAATCCGGATCTGAACAAACTACAGCCCTATCCTTTTGAAAAGCTGGCCAAGCTCAAGGCCGAGGTTACACCACCTGCCGAGTTGGCGCACATTGCTTTGTCGATTGGCGAACCCAAACACAGCTCACCGCAGTTTGTTGCCGAAGAGTTGTTGACTCATCTGCATGGCCTGTCCAACTATCCCACCACCAAGGGCCTGCCTGAACTGCGCCAGCGCATCGCCAGCTGGTTGTGCCGACGTTTTCAGCTGCCAAGCGACAGCATCAATGCCGAGCAACACATCATCCCGGTCAACGGCACTCGCGAAGCACTGTTTGCCTTTGCCCAGGCCGTTGTTGATCGCAACCTAGAACCACTGGTGCTGACGCCCAACCCCTTCTACCAGATCTATGAAGGCGCGGCCTATCTGGCCGGGGCCGAGCCTTACTACCTCAATTGCACTGCCGACAACAATTATCTGCCGGACTTTGACGCCGTACCCGCTGATGTCTGGCAGCGCTGCCAGCTAATTTATCTCTGTAGCCCGGGCAACCCCACCGGTGCGGTGATAAATCGCGAAACACTGCAAAAGCTGATTGGCCTGGCCGACAAGCATGATTTCATCATCGCCTCAGATGAGTGTTATTCAGAAATCTATTTTGATGAGAGCAATCCGCCGGTTGGCCTGTTACAGGTCGCTGCCGAGATCGGCCGCACAGATTACAAACGTTGCGTGGTGTTTCACAGCCTGTCGAAGCGTTCCAACCTGCCCGGTATGCGCTCTGGTTTTGTTGCCGGCGATGCCGAGGTATTGAAGAAATTCCTGCTCTATCGCACCTATCACGGTTGCGCCATGCCACCCTATCATCAGGTCGCCAGCATCAAGGCCTGGGATGATGAGCAGCATGTTCTGAACAATCGCGATCTGTATCGGCAAAAATTCGAAGCGGTGCTGGCAATTTTGTCTGATGTTATGGATGTGCAACAGCCCGACGCCGGTTTCTATCTATGGGCCAAAACCCCCATCGACGACACCGAATTTGCCCAGCGTCTGTTTGCCGAACAAAACGTCACTGTATTACCCGGCAGTTATCTGTCACGCGAGGCTCACGGCATTAACCCTGGTAGCGGCCATGTACGCATGGCACTAGTCGCGCCTCTTGAAGAGTGCATCGACGCTGCCAACCGAATCAAAAACCTAGTCACTTCACTTCCTAATACAATCTAGACCAACAACGGAGTTTTAACCCATGTCTGATCTGCAAACAATTATCGAAGAAGCCTTTGAGCACCGCGCTGACATCAACCCACGCAGCGTTGATACCCACGTCAAGGAAGCCGTGCTTGAAGCCCTTAACCTGCTCGATTCCGGCGAACGTCGCGTGGCTGAAAAAATCGATGGCGACTGGGTCGTTAACCAGTGGCTGAAAAAGGCGGTACTACTGTCGTTCCGCATCCAGGACAACTACTTCATGAAGGGTGGTTTCACCAACTACTTTGACAAGGTTGATTCCAAGTTTGCTGACTACAATTCACGTGACTTCCGCGAGTCTGGTGTCCGTGTTGTGCCACCCGCCACTGTGCGTAAAGGTTCATACATCGCACCTAACACCGTGCTGATGCCGTCCTACGTCAACATCGGCGCCTATGTTGACAGTGGCACCATGGTCGACACCTGGGCCACTGTCGGTTCATGTGCCCAGATCGGTAAAAACGTACACCTGTCTGGCGGTGTTGGCATCGGTGGCGTTCTCGAGCCACTGCAGGCCGGCCCAACCATCATTGAAGACAACTGTTTCATCGGCGCCCGTTCAGAGGTTGTTGAAGGAGTCATCGTTGAAGAAGGCGCGGTTATCTCAATGGGTGTCTACATTGGCCAAAGCACCAAGATCTTCAACCGTGCAACGGGTGAAGTTACATACGGTCGCATTCCAGCCGGTTCAGTGGTTGTCTCTGGCAACCTGCCATCTAAAGACGGCAGCTGCAGCCTCTACTGTGCTGTGATTGTTAAACAGGTTGATGAAAAGACCCGCGGCAAGGTTGGAATCAACGAACTGTTGCGCGACATTTAATTCGTAGTCCATGTAGGGTGGGCACCGTCCACCATCGAGCTATCGCTTGCCCCAATCGGTGGGCAATGCCCACCCTACAGTTATTTCATTCCCATCATAAGTAAAGTAAATCATGAACACCATCTACGGCATCAAAAACTGTGACTCCATGAAAAAGGCTATTAAATGGCTGAATGAAAATGGCGTCGACTATCAGTTCCACGATTTCAAAAAAGCAGGCCTGGATGAAAAACAACTCAAGGCCTGGGTTAAACAGGTCGGCTGGGAGGTTTTAGTCAACCGTCGTGGCACTACTTGGCGAAAGCTGCCTGAAGCAGAGCGAGAAGGTATTGATGAGGCCAAGGCCATTCAGCTAATGCTTGCCAACCTCAGCCTAATCAAGCGGCCCGTTCTAGAAACTGACAAAACCTTACATGTCGGCTTCAAGGCCGAAGAATATAATCAGATCTTTGCTTAGTATCGCCGCTCAGCTAGGGTCTCTTAAAGCGTTTCGCCATTAGGCAATAGATTATCGGCAACACTCATGCCCTTAGATGAAAGCTGCTTACGCACACACTCAGTTCTTTTTGGTCCCTGGCAATAGACCTTGATCCAAACCATCTTGCTGTCAGAATTAAATTTTTTCCAAACAGCACAGTTTTTCAGGTTCTCACACTCAGCCTCAGAGGCAACGCCTTCTACATTCAGGAAGGCGCCATTGGGTAACAGTTCATCTGGAATAAACTTTCGTTGTGTCTTTTGCTGCTTGCGGGCACATTGATCCTGTTTCGGACCACGGCAATAGCTGTTCATCCAAAAAAGTTTGCTATTGGTACTAAATTTTTTCCAGACAACACAATCTGTTAAGTATTTGCACTGATGTTCTGAATCTGTCGAAATTTTTTCTGACACAACCTATTCCTACAATTTAGTCACAGTAATAATCTATCGGCCTGAGAAACATTTCCTCAAGCCACAGCTTGACAACTTAAATACATGCTTCAATTGACCTAGGTCCAATAGAATACGTGATTGACCAAATTCACCCCTACACCGTTTTTATCAACTATCTCAGCCAAACCTTTGCCCGTAAAATAATCTGGCTGATGCTGACAGTCCTTAATCAATACAAAATTTATAAAACAAGTTTGTGTAACTGTAAATCGACTTTGAATTTATTAAAAAGTAGAAATACTTTTTTAACAGTTAGTTAGAAATACCTTCTGATATTTTTCTTGAGCCCATACCACATCACTTTTCTCAATCTATTAGCTGAACGCATAAGTTTACACAACAATAATATTCTTAATTAGCATTGAAAATTACAAACAATAAGCGCTAAAATAAACCTATGCCTTGTAAGGCTACTTGAGGGTTTTTTACAACCAATAACAAAAAGGGGCGTCCCAATGTATATGCGCAACTACAAAATGTTCTTAGGTTTTTTACTTAGAATGGCTTTACTCATTCCAATCATTTTTATGGCCTCATGTGGTAGCGAAGACGTCGCTGACTTACTGGATGATGACAGCCAGCAAAATTCAACAGATAATTCGTCAAATCCTGGTAATCAGCCGAGCAGTCCAGCGGACATTGCCGCAATCACCGACACTCAGGCGAAGTCCACGGCCACAACACTGATTAGCAAAAATCTCAACACTTCAATCTCGGCCATCGATGACGTAACAAGTAATTCAACAGCTGTTAACACCATCGCCAAGAGCCTTGGATTAGATCTTTCCGCTATTAATGCCACCACATCAGCTGTCCGAGCAACTAGAGATGACAGTTCAACAGCAGCAATTGAACAGCAGATTATCGATGCGCTTGATGCAATGATTGACAATGGTATCCGCGACGGTGCGACCATTACCTTTGATCCCGACGAAGAGACCTTATGTAATGATGCCTTGCTTGGACTTGTTCCTGATCTTGTCGAGCAAGCCGGTGCTCTCATCGATGAGGAAGACCTGGATACTTCTGATGCGATTGATGCCTGTGTAGATATGTATGAAGAAGTCACCGTTGTATTAACTATACTCGGCGATGAAAGTGGCTCACTCGCCATTAAAATGTACAACTTCACTTTACTAACCATTGGCTACAGCACCGATGAAAGTTATGCCGAATTTGACTTGGCACAACTAAAATCAATCATTGAGGCCATTGGTGATGATCAATTCCCACCTGAAGATCCAGAGTTACCCAGCACCTTTGAAGGCGTTATCCGTTTAACCAACAGCGTTCTGGGGACGGATCATGCGAAGATGAGATTGTCATTTGAAGAGAGCATCAATATTGTTGATGATTCAGATGATAGTAAAACCAGCATCTTGCTGAGTAAAACTGACAAAGTCATCGAGCTTGAAGCAAACGGTAATGACAACACTGCATCTGCTGAAATTGCACTCGCGGCTATTGAAGCACTGTTTCCCATCGATGATGTCAATGAAGTTGAACAAGAAGCCGAATTGTTCATCAATGGTCTTACCCTGCGGGCAGATTTGACCAGTGGCGGTGATCAACTGGTAGTCACAAATATCAGTCTTGGTAGCAGCCCTATGCTATTCAACATTGTTGACCTAAGCAGTTTCATTATTACTGACGATCCAAAAGATATGGAACTGACTATGGAAAGCTTTGGTTTCAATATCGACGGCACTGAAGAAACCATCACTTTTAGTAGTCTGTTTAATGCTGTACTAGCAATAGACGATCGATTTGGCATCATCACCGACACTGATTTTTTTAGAGGTGAACTTGAAGTTAGTATTAGTGACAATACCGTGTTAGTGCCTAAACAAAACTCTGATGGCACCCCTGTTTTTGAAGTAACCAATGGTATTGTTAACCAGGATGGTGAAGGTGACTTCGGCTTTGGTGGCAGCTTTACTCAAGGCCAGTGCTTTACACTCAACTTTGCTGCAGTACTTTCACCTGATCTGCCATTCACATCTGAAAGTTGTTTCTAAGCAGCAACATATCTGCAAGACTAAAGGGCGGGTTTACCCCGCCCTTTCTTTTTGAAGTTAACAAAAAAGACAATTGTGCTAAGACGAGATTTCTTAAAACTATCGGGTATTTTCCTGGCCAACGCTGTTTTACCTGGTGGACTGTCAGGCTGTTTTCACAAAAACAATGTCCGGCCAGAATGCTTTCCCCAAGGCGTTGCCTCTGGAGATCCCAGGCCAAACTCTATTGTCCTCTGGACTCGTGCACTACCCGGCAATAAGCAAACGATACATAACGTCACCATAGAAGTCGCCCTTGAAGATGATTTCACCTCACTGGTGCTGCAACAGACTTACACCGCAGACGAACAAAGTGATTTCACCCTAAGCATTATCGTTCAAGACCTGCAACCAAACACCTTTTATTACTATCGTTTTATCAATGAAGCAGGCGAATCATCAATCACCGGCCGCACACTCACTGCACCCAGTAAAATAACCCAGGACTCATTTCGTTTTGCCTTTGTCAGCTGCCAGGACTACAGCCATGGTTTTTACAAAGCCTACCGACAAATGATTAACGATGATCTTGACGCGACTGAAGCTGAAAAAATTCGCTTTATCCTGCACCTGGGCGATTTTATCTACGAGACCCGCTTTGATCCGCTGCAACAGCCCGTCGATGCAACAAGCTATGAACCTATACAAAACGGATTAACAGACAGGCTCGGACAAAAACGTCAGGTGGCCACTTTTCCAGATGGCGGCAAAACCAAAACGGGAATTCAGTTCGCCGATAGCCTGGCTGATTATCGCCACCTCTATAAACAGTACCTCTCCGATCCTGACCTACAGGCTGCACGAGCACGCTGGCCGTTCATCCACACCTGGGATGACCATGAGTTCTCAGACGACTGCTGGCAAACCGAAGCGAATTATAGTGCGAAAGGCGAGAAAGGCAGTACCGACGAGCCTTCTCAACCAAGAAAGGTTGCCGCCAACCAAGCCTGGTTCGAATTCATTCCAGTCAACCTGTCACAACTGGATGATATCGACACCGACCTGCGCCATGCGGCTGAATTCCAGTTTGCACAGGTTGACAACACAGCCAACCGCTTCGTCAATGAAGACAACCTGGCCAGCAACGAAGATAATCTCAAGGCCATTCAAACCCTGACCATCTACCGCAGCTTTCGTTTTGGCGGACTATTTGATCTGCTGCTCAGCGATAACCGCTCCTATCGCAGCGACCATGCCGTGCCAGAAGAGATCACTGCCACGCAACCGGGTTTTCTCCATCCACGCATGGTGATGCCCTTGCAGCTGGTCAATGAACTTGATGCCGGCAGAACCGCAAATAACGGCGACCCCGATGCCTTTGTTATCGCTGGTGGCCCTGTGTTTAATCCACGCTATAACAGTCCGGCAGGCAGCATGCTGGGGGCACGTCAAAAGCAATGGTGGAAAGACACCCTGCTGCGCTCAGAGAGCACCTGGAAATTCTGGGGAAATTCGGTTCCACTGATGCGTTTTCTGGCCGATTTAAGCATCCTGGGAACCGGTTTGCCCGATGTTGTCATTTCATCAGACTGTTGGGATGGCTACCCATCAGAACGAAATGAACTGATGCAGTTTTTAACAACAAACAACATCAATAATGTCATCTCTCTGTCGGGGGATTTGCATGGCCATTTTGCCGGCACAGTTATGCTCAACCATGATAGTACTGACCTCAATGAAGCAACAACTGCAGTGCTGCCAGAACTGGTCTGCGGCAGCATCAGTTCCATCTCCATGTTTGCCGCCATCAAGCAGCTCTCCTATCGTGAAAACCCATCCGAACTGGAACAGCTGCTGCAAAAACTAATCAGTTATGAAACCGAGCAAAGCACAACGGCCAATCCCATCCATATAAACAACCTCAATAACACCCTGTGCAACGGAGTGTTGGCCAGTCTGGCTAGCGCAGCTAGCCAAACAGAAACAGCTCCTGACACAGACAACAGCCCCAACCCCCATATCAGATACGCTGACTCAGATGGCCATGGTTACGGCCTGATTGACGTTGCGAAAGATCAGCTCAAGGCCACGCTCGTGACGATTAATGGCATCAACCTGGACACGGGCTTAGACAGCCCAGGAAAAAAAAGAGAAGCACGTTTTACCATTCCGCATGCAAATACTGGAGAAGCGGCAAGCATCAGCGAGGCCGAGATCACAGGCACGCCCCCTTTCCCACTGATTCCCTAAAGCAACTTTTAGTTTAAAGCTGGATTATTTAAAACCGCGCGTTTCCCGAATCCGTTCATAGGCGGTACGGATTTCATGAGTCTTCTCCTGCGCCAGTTTCATCATCTCTGGTGGCAGACCTTTGGCGGCCAGTTTATCCGGATGATGCTGACTAGTCAGGCGGCGATAAGCCTTCTTAACCTCTGCATCTGTCGCCGATTCATCGATACTGAGAATGGCGTAGGCATCTTCCATTGTTGGTCCCTGATCGCGGCCGGTTTTATGGTGATGAATCTCGGCCTGGATCATGGCCTCAAGGCGTTCAAATGCATCCACCGGAAAACCGAGGCCGTGACAAATCTTCAGTAACAAATCACGCTCGGCAGGTTTTAACGTGCCGTCGGCGTAGCCAACACCCAGCTGAATTTCTATAAACATTTGAATCAGATTCAGTCGACCACGTGTGGCTTGATGCAGTTTCTGCAACACGCCATCCAGATCAAAGTCTGACTGCTTGCCCTGAGAAAATAACTGCATGGCCTGACGCTGCGCCTCAGCAGTCAAACCCATGCGTTGCATCACCTGGCGTGCCAGGGCAATCTCTTCTTCAGAGACTCGGCCATCGGCCTTAGCCAGACAACCCATCACAGAGAAGGTCGCCTCAAAAAAGACCTGCTGGGTCTTGGCCTGATAATTTGCAACCTTACGCAACAGGTAACCACCGGCAATACGTGTCATACGTTTATCAAGCTGGTGACCCAGATAGAGACCTATCAGAAAGCCCCAAAAACCAGCCAGCCAATAACCGATAAGTGCACCAAAAATCTTACCCAACACGGTTAGCTCTCCTCATTATTTTTGTGTTGTTGTTCTGCTATCAAGGCCGGCCATTCCAGGCTGATGCGCCCCAAACCCCCTGCCCTGAGGTCATGTAATAAAACCTCTGAGGCCTTGTGCATGTCAATGTGACCACCTGAACGTAAACCACCGCGTAGCCGACCGACATTTTCCAATAGCCCAATATCATCCTCGGGCAGAGATTTGAATTTATAACGTTGCATCAGCGCATCAGGATAGGCCTTTAACAGGAAATCAGCCGCATACATAGCCACATCCTGATAATCCATGGCCGTACTCTTGATGGCTCCGGTGACGGCCAGGCGATAGCCGGTATTTTGATCGTCCATACGTGGCCATAAGATTCCCGGTGTATCCAGCAATTGAATGCCATTGGCAAGAATGATCTTCTGCTGAGCCTTGGTCACCGCCGGCTCGTTACCGACCTTGGCCAGCACCTTACCCGCCAGACCATTCATCAAGGTGGATTTGCCAACATTGGGGATACCCAGAATCATGACCCGAGCTGGTTTTTTGTCCAGATTTCGCTCTGGTAGCATCTTTCGACACAGCGCCAGGATTTGCTGTGGCAATTGTTTGACCTGATTCTTTTTCTCTGCAATCAGCTCCAGAACTCTGACCCCTTCCTCCTGCTCAAAATGCTGAACCCAGGCCTTGGTGATTTCGGGGTCGGCCAAATCGATCTTATTGAGAATTTTGATACAGGGGCGCCCCTGGCGTAACTCCGCTATCGCCGGATTTTCACTGCTATAGGGGATTCGGGCGTCCAATACCTCAATGACAACGTCAATGAGAGGCATTACTTCCTTAATCTTTTTGCGGGCCTTGTGCATATGCCCGGGGTACCACTGAACTGCCATGTGTCGGCTCTAATTGACTCAATCCACTATGGTAACAAGTGGCCTATACAAATAGCCACTGTTGGCATGCGTGTTGCCGCAGTCATTATGTATAATCGCCACACTGAATAAACATAAAAAATAATAGAAGGTTAACCCGTGCCAGACAGCAACAACTCAGCAACAATCCAACTTGCCCTCGATCTCATCAGCCGAGCATCCGTGACCCCTGAAGATGCCGGTTGCCAACAAACCATGATTTCACGTTTGCAGGCCCTGGGCTTTAACGCCGAATTACTACGCTATGAAGAAGTAGATAATTTCTGGGCCCGCCGTGGCAACAGCGGCCCGTTGTTCGCCTTTGCCGGTCACACCGATGTCGTCCCCACCGGCCCTCTGGACCAATGGGATTCAACGCCATTCAAACCTGAGATCCGTGACGGAATGCTCTACGGCCGCGGTGCTGCCGATATGAAAGGCAGTCTGGCAGCCTTTGTCACTGCCTGCGAACGTTTTGTTGCCAAACACCCTGATCACAAGGGCTCAATTGCCCTGTTGATTACCAGTGACGAAGAAGGCCCAAGCATCAACGGCACCGTCAAGGTCGTGCAACACCTCGAGGCCCGCCAGGAAAAAATCGACTGGTGCCTGGTGGGTGAGCCGAGCAGCACCAACAAGGTAGGTGACGTGATCAAGAATGGTCGGCGTGGCTCGCTCGGTGCCCGTCTGGTTGTGCAGGGTATTCAGGGACATGTCGCCTACCCCCACCTGGCCGAAAACCCGATTCACCGAGTTGCCCCTGTGCTGGCCGAGCTGGCCGCTGAAGAGTGGGACCAGGGTAATGATTTTTTTCCAGCCACCACCTTTCAGGTCTCGAACATCAATTCCGGCACCGGTGCCACAAATGTTATTCCTGGTGAAGCTGAGGTAATCTTCAATTTCAGATTCTCAACCGAGCTGACAGCTGAAATTTTGCAGCAGCGGGTCGAGGCCATACTCGACAAACATCAACTCAAATACAGTATCGAATGGAACCTGTCCGGGCAGCCATTTCTGACTTCTGAAGGTGAGCTGGTCAATGCTGCTTGTGAGTCAATTCAAGAGCTTACTGGTTACCCTAGCGAGCTTTCCACCGCTGGGGGCACCTCTGATGGCCGCTTTATTGCACCGACCGGTGCCCAGGTGCTTGAACTTGGGCCTGTGAATGCCACAATTCATAAAGTAAACGAGTGCGTTAGCACTGAGGATCTGAACACTTTGTCCGATATATACGAAAGGATTATGGAGAAACTTCTCAACTAGCCGTTTACTACCAGGAAACGACAGGTGATATACCAATTTAAAGGATGCTAGCAGTGAATGACGAAAAAAGGCGTTTTAGCCGTATCAGTTTCGATGCCGATGTTCTACTCAGCAAAGACGGCCAGGAATGGCGCACCTCGTTGCTGGATATATCCCTGAATGGTTTACTGGTTAATAGCCCCTCCGACTGGCAAGGCCAGCCAGGCGAAAACTTTCACGCCGAGGTCATCTTCCCTGACAGCGGCAGCCTCATTCATGTCGAGGCTTCAGTGGCACACAATAATGATGGCAGAACCGGGCTTCAGGTCAACAACATCGATGTTGAAAGTGTCAGCCACCTACGTCGCCTGATCGAACTCAACCTCGGTGATGAAGAACTGCTTAATCGTGAACTTGTTGCATTACACTGGCGTTGATTACCGACGCTGTTTAAAAAATATCCACGGCATCAGCCAGCCGTTCAACGGCAATCACTTCCATACCATCTACAGCGCCCCGTTTAGGGGCGTTTGCCTTTGGCACGACAGCCCGCTTAAAACCATGTTTAGCCGCTTCTTTGAGCCGATCCAAACCACCCTGTACCGGACGAATCTCACCCGCCAGGCCCACCTCGCCAAACACAATCGTATCTTTGGGAATAGTGCGGTTACGCAAACTGGATAAACCAGCCAGCAACAACGGCAGGTCAGCGGCCGTTTCTGTGACACGCACTCCGCCTACCACATTGATAAAGACATCCTGGTCATGGGTGGCAATGCCTCCGTGGCTCTGTAACACTGCCAGCAACATTGCTAGACGATTCTGATCCAGCCCCACTGTTACCCGGCGCGGATTACCTAAATGGCTCTCAGTCACCAATGCCTGCACTTCAACCAACATCGGCCGGCTACCTTCGCGAGTCACCATGATGACACTGCCAGGCACCTCATCCTGATGTCGCGACAGAAAGATGGCCGAAGGGTTGCTCACTTCTTTCAGGCCGGTCTCGGTCATGGCAAACACACCCAGCTCGTTGACCGCTCCGAAGCGGTTTTTGATTGCCCGGACCATGCGAAACTGACTGCTGGTATCACCTTCAAAATACAACACCGTATCGACCATGTGTTCCAGAACCCGTGGCCCGGCCAGGGTGCCTTCCTTGGTCACATGGCCAACCAAAAACAAGGCCGAACCGCTCTTCTTGGCATAACGTACCAGCTGTGCCGCGCTCTCACGTACCTGCGCCACCGAACCGGGGGCCGATTGTGAAAGATCTGTGTAAATGGTTTGGATTGAATCGACCACCATTACCTGAGGCTGCTCCTTCTGCGCATGATTCAAAATTGCCTCGATATTGGTCTCGGTCAGCAGACGCACCTTGCCTGCTGTCAGGTTAAGTCGATGGGCACGCATACTGACCTGCTCCAAGGACTCTTCACCAGTCACATACAAGGTATTCAACTGTTCACTCAACAGTGCAACAGTTTGTAGCAATAAAGTCGATTTACCGACACCTGGATCACCACCTATCAAAACCACCGAGCCGGGTACCAGCCCACCACCCAGCACCCTGTCCAGTTCCACCTGTGTGGTAGGCGTACGCTGAACATCACCTGGGGTGACATCCTCTAAAGACTGCACCTCTGTTTTACCAAGCCCGGCATAACCTGAAAAGCGTGGATTAGCCTTGGCAGCAGGTGCGACCGCCACCACTTCAACCATGCTATTCCAGGCATTACAATCCGGGCACTGGCCAGCCCATTTGGGTTGTTGGGAACCACACTCAGTGCAGCTATACGCAATTTTAGATTTGGCCATAGGGATAAAAACAGATCAAAATGAGTTGTAAGGACAGGCCACCTCTAGCGACCAAATAATCACAGCAACTTTACCATGGAGTCTTCATGCATCGAAATAAAGCCTGGTTATCAAACCTAATCCCTATTCTGGCTACAGCTCTATTCAGCACACAGGCAATGGCCCAACAAATCCATATTGGCCGCTTTAGCAGCAGCGATCTGAGAGGTTGGCAGGAAAAGTCATTTGTTGAACATACAGAATACAGTCTCAGCCAGGATGGTGATAAAAGCGTATTAAAAGCGCAGACCTCGGGCGCTGCCTCAGGCATGTTTCACGAGATCAACATTGACCTCAACAAAACGCCCTACCTCAACTGGTCATGGAAGATAGACAACATCTATCAAGACAACGATGAACACAGCAAGGCTGGTGATGACTACCCTGCCCGGATCTATGTCGTCGTCTCCGGTGGACTGTTTTTCTGGAAGACACGTGCCATCAACTATGTCTGGTCCAGCAACCAGAGCATAGGCACAAGCTGGGAAAATGCCTACACCGGCAATGCCCGCATGTTGGCAGTTCAATCTGGTGGCGAGAAAACAGGCCAATGGCAAACACAAAAACAGAATATACGTGAAGACCTGAAACAATTATTTGGTGAAGACATCGACGAGATCAATGCCATCGCAATCATGAGTGACAGCGACAACACTCAACAAAACGCCACGGCATTTTATGGCGACATTTTCTTTTCCGCTGAATAAAACATGTATGTGACTCATTCGCTAATTGCCCCACTTCCAGAAAAACGGTTTTGACGCGAACGAAATACTGCTGCTCAATGATTTTCAAGACACTCTGACATAACAAAATTTCGTGCAGCTAGAAAGACTCAAATAAATATAATTCTATACGCCTAGTCCAAAAATGCGAAAGGCCGTAGCACATATTATTATGCTACGGCCTTTCGTTTATAGCTTGTTTAAAACCTAAGCTTCGAACGGATTTCTAAGAACAATAGTCTCTTCGCGGTCAGGCCCTGTAGAAATAATATCTACTGGCACGCCTGATATCTCTTCAATGCGTTTCAGGTAGACACGCGCAGCATCTGGCAGATCATCATATCGTTTAACGCCGACTGTTGACTCTTGCCAACCTGGCATATCTTCATAGACCGGCTGACAACCTTCCAATACATCCGCCGCCAGTGAAGATGCATCAATATGGCTGCCATTACATTCGTAGCCGATGCAAATGCGAATGGTATCCAGGCCGTCCAATACATCCAGTTTGGTAATACACAAACCGGTAACGCTATTAACCTGATTAGAGCGACGCAGTGCCACGGCATCAAACCAGCCACAACGACGAGCGCGGCCAGTGGTAGAACCAAACTCATGACCACGACGCGCCAGGTGCTCACCCATCTCATCAAATAGCTCAGTCGGAAAAGGTCCCGCGCCGACACGAGTAGTATAGGCCTTGGTTATTCCGACAACATAATCCAGACCGCGAGGCCCCATGCCACTACCAGTCGCGGCACCACCCGCGGTGGTATTTGAAGAAGTCACAAACGGATAGGTGCCGTGGTCAATATCCAGCAGTGCCCCCTGGGCGCCCTCATACATAACACTGTCACCGCGATCGCGGTAAGCATGCAACATGCCGGTGACATCGGCAGTCATAGGCTCCAGTTGCTCGGCCCAGCTGAGGCTCTGATCCATCACTTGCTGGAAGTCAACCGGGTCAGTCTTATAATAGTTTTGCAGCATAAAGTTATGGTAATCGAGAACCTCGCCCAACTTAGAGGCGAAACGTTCACGATGGAACAAGTCATCCAAACGTAAACCACGACGTGAAACCTTATCTTCATAGGCCGGGCCGATGCCCCGCCCGGTAGTGCCAATCGCCGCCTTGCCACGCGCTTTTTCACGAGCCTGATCTAGAGCAACGTGATAAGACAGAATCAATGGACAGGAAGGACTAATCTTCAAACGCTCTCGCGCCGGAACGCCCTTAGCTTCCAGACCTTCAATCTCGGTCAGCAGCGCTTCAGGGGACAACACCACACCGTTACCGATCAGACATTGAACATTTTCACGCAGAATGCCCGAAGGAATCAGGTGCAAGACGGTCTTTTCACCATCGATCACCAAAGTGTGACCAGCATTATGACCGCCCTGAAAGCGAACTACCGCCGCAACCGTGTCGGTCAGCAGGTCAACAATCTTGCCCTTGCCCTCATCACCCCATTGGGTACCGATGACAACTACGTTCTTACCACTGCTCATTTATTGATTACCATTTGTAGATAAATAGAAATTCTGGCCAAATTTATATTCAGCTCCTAAACAGGAGCCACTTCCCAATCGTTATTGCTTTGTCGCAGCACTCGGTCACAGCCGAAATCAGCTGCACCACCCTGCTGCCCTGGCAACATGGCAACCACTCGCTCACCCTGGCCACGTAATTCCGCGACCTTGGCATCTAAGCCTTGATCATCAGAAACTGGAGCAAAAATACCGGTTGCTGTTGGCACACCCTTTCGGCTCAGACTCACCAAGTTTTTAAGGTCGGTACTAAAACCAGTCGCGGGACGAGCACGGCCAAAGGCTTCGCCGATAGCATCATAACGACCACCGCGGGCAATTTCCTGACCATGGCCTGGAACAAAAGCCGCAAAGACCACGCCAGTCTGATAACGATAGCCACGGAGTTCAGCCAAATCAAAATAAAGTGGCAGATCGCCAATATGACGCTCAGCCAACTCTGCAATCTGGATCAGATTTTCCAGAGCGGCTTTAACGTTCTGACCTGCCGAGGCAAACACCTCTCGGGCCTCAACCAGCACAGAGCTATCACCATTAAGATTTACCAGACTGCGAAGCTGTTCACGCACGGGGCTCTTTACCCCCCAGTCTTTAAGACAAGCATGGATTTCTGGTTTGGCCTTGCGTTGCAGAGCTTCAAACAGAGTTACTTCCTGGTCGACACTCAAACCCGCCTCTTTCACCAATTCACGGTAAATACCCACATGGCCCAGGTCGATATGAAGATTTTCAACACCGGCCTGTCTCAGAGTTTCAACCATCAGGCGCAGAATTTCCACATCACTCTCAATGCCGGCATGACCATAAAGTTCAGCGCCGACTTGAAGTGGTGAACGTGAACGCTCAAAACCGGATGACCTGGTATGCAAAACAGGACCGATGTAGCAAAGCCGGGTCGGCACATCTCGTTTGAGGATATGAGCATCGATACGCGCCACCTGCGGCGTCATATCAGCGCTGATTCCCATCAACCTGCCAGTGAGCTGATCAATCAGCTTAAAAGTCTGTAAATCAAGATCATTGCCGGTACCGACCTGCAATGATTCCAGGTATTCCATCAGCGGTGGCATAACCAACTCATAGCCCCAAGCATTGAAGCTATCAACCAGTAAGCGACGTAATTGCTCAAGCTGTTGTGCCTGCTCGGGCAATAATTCAACTATGCCTTCTGGCAATAACCAGCGATCGTTTTTCTGTGTCACGCGTCCAACCATTCTTAATTATCTGGGTGCCTTTAACGCACCAGGCTTAATACGATGAGTCCGGCAATCATGCTCACCAGCCCAGCAATGCGCAGGGATTTATCATCCATTTGCGCCATCTGCTGCCAGGCATTACGCATGCCATTGGGGTTAATAAAGGGCAAAATCCCTTCAATCACCAGTACCAGGGCCAGTGCAGCCCACAAGTCTTGCCACATCATCGTTACCAAAAAAAGCGGGCATCAGAGCTAAGGCCTGATGCCCGGTTTCGTATTTTACCTGTTTATGAAACAAATTGCCTGGTCAGGCTATGCCGTTACTCCTTAGCCCCTTCCTGGTCACCAAAATAGCGAAAGAACTCAGTATCCGGCTTGATCACCATCACGTCCTGCTTATTTTTGAATGACTCTTTATAGGCCAACAGGCTACGGTAGAAGGAGTAAAACTCAGAGTCTTGATTGTAGGCTTTGGCATAGATATCTGCAGCCATCGCATCGCCTTGACCACGCAGTTGCTCCGCTTCACGGTAAGATTCTGCCAGCAAAACCGTACGCTGCTTATCTGCATCAGCACGGGTTTTTTCAGCGATCTCAGCACCCTTGGCACGAAAGTCTGCAGCAACACGAGCACGTTCAGCCACCATACGATCATAGACCGAGTCACTAATCTCACCCTTCAGATCGATGCGTTTAATGCGTACATCTATCACCTTGACACCAAACTCCTGCGACTTTACGTCTGCCGTCTGCGTAGCGATATCCATGATTTCAGCACGCTCACCCGAGATAACTTCCTGAATGGTACGACGAGCAAACTCTTCACGCAGACTGTCTTTAACAATCTGAGACAGACGAGTATTGGTACGAGACTCAACACCACCCATAGCAGTGAAAAACTTGGATTCGTCAGCAATACGCCATTTAACAAAGGCATCCACCACCACGTTTTTCTTCTCAACCGTAAGGAAGGTCTCAGGCTCGGCATCCATAGTCAGGACACGACCATCAAACTTTCTGACATTATTGATAAACGGTACTTTGAAATGAATTCCTGGTTCGAATTCTGTCTTCTCAATTTCACCTAAACGCAGCAGGATCGCTTTCTCCCGCTCATTAACAGTGAATAGAGAAAACATGCCCAGAACCAGTACAGCACCCAGTAGGATAATAATCCCTAAACCTTTATTCTGATCCATTAGCGTTGCTCCCGACTACGAAGTGAATCACGCTCGCGCTGAATAAACTGTTGCGCCGAACGTGCAGCTGAGCCTACCTGGCTCTCTAGATTAGAAAGGTTTGGGCTAAAACTCTGCGTTTGCGCTGGTGCTTGTTGTTGCATCATACGATCCAGCGGCAGATACATCAGGTTGTTACCACCTTCAACATCAATCATCACTTTGGAAGACTTGGACAACACCTCCTCCATGGTCTCAATATAGAGACGTTGACGAGTAACCTCTGGTGCCCGTTTGTATTCAGCCAAAATGCTTTCAAAGCGAGCAGCCTCACCCTCAGCCTGTGCAACCACCTGCTCCTTATAACCACTGGCCTCTTCAATTTGACGAGCCGAGGCACCACGTGCCCTAGGCAGAATATCATTGGAATAGGCTTGAGATTCATTGATCAAACGCTGTTGATCCTCGCGCGCCTTGACCGCATCATCAAATGCATGTTGCACCTGTTCAGGCGGTTGGGCATCCTGCATATTGACACTAATGACCATCAAGCCGGTTTGATAGTTATCAATAATCTCCTGAATCCTACTCTGTACCCCGCTGACGATATCACTGCGACCTTCTTTCAGGATAAAGTCCATATCACTCTTACCAACCACCTCACGGATGGCACTCTCAGCCGCCTCGCGCAGAGTTAAATCCGGATCACGGACTTTAAACAGGTAGTCAGAAGAAGATTTGATGTTGTATTGAATCGCAAAACTAACATCAACGATGTTCTCATCACGGGTCAACATCAGGGATTCACCAGCCACCTTGGCACTTTTACTACTGCTACGACCACCGCTACCGGTTGAACGATAACCGATTAGCACATCCCTATTCTGAGCCACATCAACCCGCACAACCTGTTCAAAGGGACGTGGCAGACGGAAACTCAGGCCTGGCTGTAAGGTGTCAACGTATTTACCAAAACGTAATACCACACCCTGTTCTGCAGGCTGAATAATATGAGCCATGTCATAGACCAACCAGGCACCAACGGCAATTGCCAGGGTCAAGCCCATGCCAGCTGCACCGCCCTTACCTAGACCAGGGCCTTTACCGCCACCGCCGTTATTACCGCTTTTCTTACCACCGAACATCGAACCAAGTTTGTCCTGCATCTTACGGACGACTTCGTCCAGATCAGGAGGTCCCTGTTCGTCTTTACGTTTGTTTCCCCATGGATCATTATCCTTCGATCCACCCGGCTCATTCCAGGCCATTTGTCTCTCCAATCAATAAAAGTCATAGGCCAGTTCAGGCATTCAGACCAGAACTGGCAATTTTAGAAACCTTATCACTTAGCCGCAAGGCCAAACTATAGATTTATAACCGAATCCAACTTGTTGTCCGCCACTAATTCACAGCCATCCTGGCGACAAAACGCTTCCATTTGCCGCGGCCAGGTAAAAATGCTCAGCAAACAATCACCATTTTCCTGCACTTCTTCAGTCTCAACCATCTCACGCTCAAACAGTTCGGCCCGCAGACGACCAGCCATGGGCGATAGTCTCAACTGATAATGCTGGCGACTACTCACTGTTCCGAAGGTCGCCTCTTCACCCCGTTCTTTGGCCTCTTGCCACTGCAAAAGTTCGGTGACAGCCTGCTTAAGCAAATCAAGGCCATCACCATTCTTGGCCGAAATCCAGACACGCAAAGGTCGACCCGACTCATCACGATCAATCCTTGGCTGCGCTTCTTCTATCAGGTCTATCTTATTATAGACCTCAAGTTGCGGCACCTGGCGGGCACCAACCTCTTTTAAAACCTCGTTGACCTCATAAATCCGCTCATGCCGGCATTCATCATGGGCATCGATTACATGCATTAACAAGGTCGCCTCCTGGGTTTCCTCCAGGGTTGAACGAAATGATGCCACCAAACTATGGGGCAGATGACGAATAAAACCAACTGTATCAATCAAGATTGTATCGAATTCAGTTTCAACATCAAATTTGCGCAAGGTCGGATCAAGCGTGGCAAACAACTGATCTTCAGCATATACATCCGCATCAGTCAGGCTGTTAAACAGTGTCGATTTACCGGCATTGGTATATCCAACCAGCGATACCGCATGAACCATGGACTTGCGTCGCGAACGACGCCTATCTTCACGCTGACGGCGCACCTTTTCTAAGCGTTTATTGAGCTGCTTAATGCGATCACCGATCAAACGCCTATCGGTCTCAAGCTGAGTCTCACCTGGGCCACGCAGACCGATACCGCCTTTTTGTCGCTCTAAATGGGTCCAACCTCGCACCAGACGGGTCGACAAATGTCGCAGCTGAGCCAGTTCAACCTGCAATTTACCCTCATGGGTACGTGCTCGTTGGGCAAAAATATCAAGGATCAGACCAGTACGATCCAACACCCGGCATTTCAACAAACGTTCTAAATTACGTTCCTGAGACGGTGACAAGGCATGATTAAAGATTACCAGTTCAGCCTTTTCTGCCGCAGCGACCCCGATAATCTCTTCGGCCTTACCGCCACCTATAAAATATTTTGGATCAGGAGCACGTCGACTACCCTGCACAATTGCGACAGGTTCAGCGCCGGCGGATAGAACAAGTTCTTTGAACTCTTCCAACTCTTCGCGAGCATCCTCAACCTGAAAATCCAGATGTACCAAGATGGCACGCTCACCCTCATTAGGGCGCTCAAAAAACTCCACTTAAATATTTACCTGATCACTAAGAACCGCCAGCGTCTTCATCACTCATTGGCAATTTGACATTTCTGGTGGGGACGATAGTTGAAATTGCATGTTTATAGACCATTTGATTGACCGTGTTTTTCAACAACACGACAAACTGGTCAAAAGAATCGATCTGGCCCTGCAGCTTAATGCCATTAACCAAAAATATAGATACCGGCACCTTTTCCTTCCGCAGTGCGTTCAAAAAAGGGTCTTGTAACGTTTGCCCTTTGCTCATTCTGACACTCTCCTTTAGTTATTGTTTATCGAGCGTACATCTTCTCACCAGCGCCAACCGCAGCGGCTCAATTTATGCGGGAACACAGTTGTCAGAAATACTAACATACCCACCCGCAATCATATATTGAGGCTGGAGTTGATGTATTTCAAGGCCTGTTCCAATAAATCTGGTGATTCACCTTCCAGCCAGGTCGCACCCTGCTCAGCCCTTAACCAGGTCAATTGGCGTTTGGCAAACTGACGGGTAGCAACAATGCCTTTCTGCATCATTTCATCATAAGCATACATGCCATCAAGATATTCCCATACTTGGCGGTAACCCACTGCCCGCATGGAAGGTAGATTCAGACTCAGGTTGCCACGCTGCCGCAGGCCAACCACCTCATCGACAAAACCTTTTTTTATCATGAGGTTAAAGCGCTTTTCTATACGCTGATGGAGGATACTACGATCCTGTGGTGCAACAATAATTTTAGCAACACGGTACTGCAACCTATCCTTAGCCGCCTCGGCATGTAGTTCGGTCATGGTCTTACCACTGATTTCAAAAACTTCAAGGGCGCGCTGAATACGTTGTGGGTCATTGGGATGAATACGGGCAGCGGAGTCCGGGTCAAGCTGCTGCAGCCGTTGATGCATGGCCATCAGGCCGTGCTGTTCAATATCAGCATCAAGTTGTGCCCGCACCTGCTCATCGGCGGCAGGCAGATCGGCCAGGCCATGTTCCAGGGCTCGGAAATAGAGCATTGTGCCACCCACCAACAATGGAATTTTTCCAGCAGCTGTGATTTCGGCCATGGCGGCCAGGGCATCGTTACGAAAGTTGGCCGCGGAATAGGCCTCGGTCGGCTCAAGGATATCAATCAATCGATGTGGCGCCTGTTGTAACTCTTGCGCTGATGGCTTGGCAGTGCCAATGTCCATACCCTTGTAGATTAAGGCCGAATCGACACTAATCAGTTCACAACCAAGATATTGTTGCAAAGCCACTGCAAGATCGGTTTTGCCGGCCGCAGTAGGCCCCATTATAAAGATGGCAGGTGGTAGAGAAGCCATGGATGAATTTTTGCTTAGATAAACCAATTCAAGAAGGTCAACACCAGCATCAACAGAAACATGCCGCCAAAGACAACGATCATCATAACCCTCTCAAGCTTCATTATAAACCTTCCCTATTTTTTTATTTTTTATAGGTTTTTCGTTTAAACAAATCACTACGGCGACTCACCAGCCGATCCAGAAACAGCAGACCTTCGAGATGGTCCAGCTCATGCTGAATAGCACGCGCCTCGAAACCGACACTGTCAATTTTGTGCTTTTCACCAAACTCATCGAAATATTCCAGCTCAATAGATTCGGCTCGAATCACATTGCCCGTGTAATCTGGCACCGACATGCAGCCCTCGCGGCCCTTGGCAAAACCGTCATAGCTGATGATCTCCGGGTTCACCATCACCATCCGACCATGCTGCTGGATCTTGGGTTTGCTGGAGACATCGACAATCACCACACGAATAAAGTGACCCGTCTGCGGTGCGGCGATGCCAACCCCACCCGGCCCGGCACGCATGGTCTGCTCAAGTTCAACAATGTAATCACGCAAGGTATCATCAAACCGCTTTACTGGTTCAGACAACTGTTTCAGACGTAGATCAGGATACTGCAGAATTTCTAACGGGGACATGCTAGGACCTAACCAATCATTGTCTCGATAGGGGTCAGCTTGGCATCCACCCCCTCTTTAATCACCACATCCAGAGCTGATTCCAGTGCTGGAATACCCTCGCCTGCCACGCCATCAATATGCATGATGTAGATTGGGCTTTCATTGCTGCCGCCAACGTCAGAATCCAGATTGACAATATTCAGACCCGCCTCAGCCAGGGCGCCAGTAACATGGGCGACGATACCGGGTCGGTCAGCACCATAAACGGTAATCTGTACATCCGGCTCGGCATGCCGATGCAGGTGGCCATCCATTTTATCTATATGAACATGCAGCCCCATGGAGTCAGCCACTGTAGACAGTATGCCCTGCAAGGATTTTACCGTGCCATCGTGGCGAACCATCATCATAATGGTAAAGCTATCGCCTAAACGGATCATAGAGGTTTCACCCAGATTACAGCCACCTTCATAAAGCGCGGCAGTAACGTGGGAGACAATGCCCGAGCGGTCTTTACCGACCACCGACAGGATATACCAGTGCGTCATATTTCATCCTCATAAAGCGTTATTTTGGCTGCAATCATATCACCCTGTCTGCCCCAGCCAAATCAATGAAGCCATGCGGCCCGTTACGCCATCACGACGATAAGAATAGAAACGTTCTCTGTCTGAATAGGTACAGCAGTGACCACCATAAACCTGCTCAACCCCCAGAGTTGCCAGCCGCTGCCGAGCCAGTAGATAGATATCCGCCAACCAACGACCCTCTACTGATGAAAGCTTAGACGGCTGAAACGCCTCGACTGCTTGTGGATCAAAAGCAATGAACTGCTGTCGCACCTCATCCCCCACTTCAAACACCTTAGGCCCAATCGCTGGCCCCAGCCAGGCCATTATGTTGGACGCAGTGATACCCATGCTTTTCAGGGTAGCTTCGATCACGCCATTCGCCAATCCGCGCCAACCGGCATGGATAGCTGCAACCACCGATCCGGCCTGATCACACAGCAGCACAGGCAGGCAATCAGCAGTCATCACCGCGCAAACTATATTCGAATCATGGGCAAAGCTGGCATCGGCCACAGGCATATCATTTACAACAGCCGCATTCACGACCTCAATGCCATGCACCTGTTTAAGCCAGACTGGCTCGGCTGGCAAATCACAATACTGTTTTAAAAGCAAACGATTACTTGCAACGGCCTCGATACTGTCGCCAACATGATCGCCCAGATTAAGACTATCAAAAGGTGATTCACTTACCCCGCCCCGCCGGGTGGTCGTGCTAGCAAAGACATTGGCGGGCGCTGGCCAATCAGGCATCAGCCAGCCAAAATCCGGCTCAGCCATGCTCTTCGGCGTCGGCTTTTAATACCTCAAGCAAACGGCTCATATCGTCAGGCAACGGCACCTCCCACTCCATCTGCTCACCTGTAGATGGATGTTCCAAACCAAGTTTAGCTGCATGCAGAGCCTGACGTTTGAAACCACGCAACATGTTGCTCATCTGCTCGCTGCTATCTTTCGGAATACGCAGGCGCTGGCCGTAGACCTGATCGCCAATCAGCGGATGGCGAATATAAGCCATGTGAACGCGGATCTGGTGAGTACGGCCTGTTTCCAGATTGACACGAATATGGGTATGGGCGCGATAACGTTGAATCACGCGATAATGGGTAATCGCCTCCTTGCCGTTATGCACCACCGCCATACGTTTACGATCCACTGAATGACGGCCAATCGGCTCGTCAACCGTACCACCGCTCACCATCACACCACAGGCCACCGCCTGATACTCACGCTTCATAATTCGCGCCTGCAGTATTTCAACCAGGTGTTTTTGTGATTTCAGATTTCGCGCCACTACCAGCAGACCAGATGTGGCCTTATCAAGGCGGTGAATAATGCCGGCACGCGGCACTTCGTTCAGCTCCGGGGCGTGATTCAACAAGGCATTGACCAGGGTGCCATCCGGATTGCCCGTACCAGGATGAACCACCAAACCTACCGGTTTATTGATCACCAAAATATCGTCATCCTCATAGACAATATCGAGCGGAATCACTTCTGGCTGCCATGCCACCTCAACCTCGGTGGTTGCCTCCACTTTCAGCAATTCTCCCCCCATCACCTTGTCCCGGGGGCGCAACTGCTTACCGTCTACCAACACCTGCCCGGCCTTAATCCACTGCTGCAAACGGGCACGGGAATAATCAGGAAAAAGCTGCGCCAAAGCCTGATCCAACCGATTACCACCCATTTCAACGGGCACAACGGCAGTAAGCGTTTCTGTTTTAGACATAACTATTTGAAAACCCGGTATTTTGGCTGGCAGAAAAAAACCAATTCTAACAATTTGCCCCCCTATTAGCCACCAGAGAAGGGTTGCGCTCAAGACAAGATTTAATGCTTATGCTAGGCTCACAACACCTTTGAAATAACTAACAAATCATCCAGCATGCGTTTAATCATTACGCTCATTACCGCCTTCTTTGCCAGTGCCTGCGCCACAATGCCGTCGCCCACCACCGAGCAAGCCAAATGGTCACCCGAACTCTATTATGGCGAGGCCCGCAAGGCCCAATCTAGCGGTGATCATAAAACGGCTATCAAATACTTCAGCGAACTGGAAATACACTATCCATTCAGCCCCTATGCCCAGCTGGCACCAATCGAAATTGGCTATGCTCATTACAAACTCAAAGAGTTTGATACGGCTGTCAGCCAGGTCGAGCGCTTTACCAGTAACAATCCAGACCACGACAATATTGACTACGCCTACTACCTGAAAGGGTTGGCACGAAGTGAACAGGCACAGATAAGAACTGGCTCAAACAATGGGGATACAGAAGCCACCATCAACACAGAGCTGGCACGACAGGCATTCAGCAGCTTTTCAAGCGTGATTCAAAAATACCCTGAAAGCCAATATCGTGATAACTCCATGCAGCGCATGAGCACACTGCGTAATCAGCTTGCCCGTCATGAACTTCAAGCAGTCAAATCCAAGCTAAAAAATGGCGACAAGGAAGGCGCCCTTCAGCTAGCCAAGTATATTTCCGAACAATACCCTAAGACAGAGGCGGCGGCGGAAGCGTTTGAGATTATCACCAGTGCATCAAGCACCGCTATTTCAGCAGACATGGCCCGTCAGTCAGCCACAGCTATGACTGACTTGCAGTCCATCAAACAAGGACAAAACAGCAAAAACATAGCGCGTGAGGAGTGGCTGCTACAGCAAAATCCAGCACATTTCACCCTACAGCTAATCAGCACCAGCAGTCAGAACAATCTTGAAAATTACATCAAGGAACACAAATTACAAGACAAAGCCGCCTACTTTCATCGCATGCTCGAGGGCGGAGACTGGTACTCACTGCTATATGGAAATTACAGCCACCGGGACGCTGCCGCAGCGGCAACCAAACAACTAAAACCGTCACTTGGGCTTGAAAAAATCTGGATTCGCCAATTCAAGAATGTCCAGGAATCGATACTAGAAAGCCTGCCTGACAATTAACAGTATCAAGGACAAAGCAACACAGCTATGCTAGGCTACAAGCGACTTAAGAACCCTATCTTAAGCTACAACAACATCTCCAGAAGTTCCGGAACAAAACTAATGTCGTCAATAACAAAACTTTTTCCCGTCCTGCTTTTAACCCTCCTGGTTGGCTGCGCATCAACCAGCAATCCAGACACTTGGCCCGCCTCAGAGTTCTATGGCCAAGCGCAGGAATCCATGTCGATAAAAGACTACCAAACGGCCATCAAACACTATGAAGACCTGGAGATCCATCACCCCTTTAGCCCCTACACACAACAGGCCCAGCTAGAAGTTGCCTACGCCTATTACAAATACGATGAACCTGACTCCGCCATAGCCGCGGCAAACCGTTACATCAAACTATACCCGCGCACCAAAGATGTTGACTATGCCTATTATTTACGCGGCCTGGTCAGTTTCGAACGTAGCATGAGCTCACTAGACCTGACTCTGGGGCTGGATTTCAGCAAGCGTCAGCCAAAAACGGCCAAGGATGCCTTTCAATACTTTGAAGACCTGATCAAACGCTATCCCGACAGCAAATATGTTAACGATGCCAAGCAACGCATGCTCGACATACGTAATAAGCTAGCACAATATGAACTGCATGCCGCCAATTATTATTTCCGCCGTGGCGCTTATCTGTCCGCAGCTAAACGGGCTCAATATGTGTTAGCCAACTATCCGCAAACACCTGCGATTCCGGATGCACTTATTATAATGATCAAGGCTTACCGACAACTCGGCATCAATGACCTGGCCGATGACGCGTTTAAGGTATTCAAACTAAATTACCCTGATCATGAAGCCATCAACAACCTGAACTAAAAACAGTTCAACCTGCCGGGCACACTGAAGGAGAAAAGTATGTGGGACTTTTTTGAAACAGTACGTCATCGTCACTCGGTGCGCAGCTATCAAAGCGACCTACCGATAGAAAAAGAAAAGCTCAACGCCATTATTGAAACTGCCTGCAGCGCCCCATCAGCTGGTGACCTCCAGGCCTACAAAATAATTGTCGTCAGCAATCCAGAAAAACGCCAAGCACTCTCTGCCGCCGCTCAGGAACAAAACTTTATCAGCGAGGCACCTATTTGCCTGATCTTTTGCGCCGAACCAGAACGGTCAGCCGAAAAATATGGCGACCGCGGCCGCGACCTATACGCCGTTCAGGATACAACCATCGCCGCGGCCTATGCCCAGCTTGCAATCGTTGCTGCCGGCATGGCCTCCACCTGGGTTGGCTACTTCGATGAAGCTAAGGTAAAAGAGATTATTGAACTCGAAGACGGACTCAGCCCCATCGCCATGCTGGCATTAGGTTACCCGGCAGAACTACCAGAACCAACCACACGACGACGACTCGATGAGATAGTCAGTTACCTGGACTAAGCAGCCACAAACTAAAACAGGGAGTCAAGGCTCCCTGTTTCTTTATGTCCAAATAAAAATTCTAAGCTAGATATGCAGACTACGTTTTTCCACCCCCAGCGCAGCTTCATGCAAGGCCTCTGATAGAGTTGGATGAGCATGAATGGTTCGTGCAAGATCTTCACTGCTGGCCGAAAATTCCATCGCCACCACCGCCTCAGCAATCATTTCTGAAGCATTTGGCCCAATGATATGAACACCAAGAATAGTATCGTCCTTGGCATCAGCAATAACCTTAACCATCCCCGACAAATCCCCCATTGCACGAGCACGACCATTACCCATAAATGGAAATACGCCCTCTTTAAAATCAACACCTGATTTTTTCAGCTCTTGCGAGGTTTTTCCAACCCAGGCAATCTCAGGCCAGGTATAAATTACCCAAGGGATAGTGGCATAGTTAATATGGCTTGGTTCACCTGCAATATGTTCAGCAACAGCGACTCCTTCTTCTGAGGCCTTGTGCGCCAACATTGGCCCACGCACCACATCACCAATGGCATAAACACCAGGCAGATTAGTGCGGCACATTTCATCGGCAACAATAAAACCACGCTCATCCATTTCAAGACCAACTTCAGCGGCATTTAAGCCA
>Ga0316207_10001358_pt1 | contig 30713 bp, 15 predicted proteins | sample 6weekpyrite_MG_FD_204943 | JGI IMG/M metagenome (GOLD analysis project Ga0316207, IMG submission 204943) | Microbial mat bacterial communities from mineral coupon in-situ incubated in ocean water Damariscotta River, Maine, United States -... | ecosystem: Environmental > Aquatic > Marine >...
GTCACGAGCAAGTGCTTTTTGTACGGCTTGATCTTTAAAGCCTTGTGTGTGTTTTTTGGGCATTTCTTATCCTCTTTCTTTTTAATTTCTTAAAAAAAGAGGCGACAGGTATTCTGTCACTCGGGGCTAATAGCTATGCGGGTGAGACTTACTTGGTTTTTGGCAAATCCAATCTACCGGATAGTTTGACCTTAAGTAGTGCCGACATCACCTTTAAAGGTTTGACCACAAATGAACTGAGTGGCTATTCCACGGCTGGAGCGGGAGATGTCAATGGTGATGGCTATGACGATGTCCTTATTAGTGCGCCGGGAACTACAGCTAGCGGTAAAATTGAAGCAGGAAAAAGTTATTTAATCTATGGTGGGATTGGCCTTGAAACTAAACTTGATCCAACTGGTAACATGAATCTTAGTGAGGCCGATGTTACCTTTAGCGGTGCAATGACTGGAGATAGTAGTGGAATTTCAGTAGCTGGAGCGGGAGACATCAATGGGGATGGTTATGACGATATTTTAATTGGTGCACCTGCTGCAGACTTAGCTGCAGGTAAAAGTTATTTGATTTATGGCGGGACTGGTTTGTCGGCAAGTCTGAGTTTGGCCAACGCTAATATCGTCACTTTTAACGGTATAGAGACGGCAAATGAAAGCGGTAAATCAGTGTCTGCCGGAGGAGATGTTAATGGAGATGGTTATGACGATATCCTAATCGGTGCGCCTAGTTCAAACACCTTTTTTGGCGAGACTTACCTGATCTACGGTAAATCTGATTTATTAACCAGCCAAGTCTTAAGCAGTGCCGATGTTACCCTCAGCGGAGTGGCGGATTCTGACGAAAACGGTTATTCAGTTGCAGCTGCGGGGGATGTTAATGATGATGGTTACGCGGATATTCTTATTGGTGACTTTGGCCCCAATACCTACTTAGTTTATGGCGGATCCGATCTATCAACCCGTTTGAGTTTGAGTAATGCTGACGTCACTCTCAATAGCACCCCTAGTGTCGGTCATTTTGTCGCGGGAGCGGGTGATGTTAATAACGATGGATATGATGATGTACTGATAGGTAGTCCTGGTATTAACGGTGATGCTGGTGAAACATATTTGTTCCTTGGTCATGGCAAATAAGTTCTGATGTAAAAACTAATGACCAAATTAATTCTGACAAGGTTTAGTCATAGACATTTAAATAAAAAAGGAAATTATCATGTATAATAATCAAACAAGTATTTCATACCAAACACCGTTACCCTTCCCCTAAATTAGTTACACATTGCCTCGCGTTTTATTTTTTTAAAAATAGAAAAATGGATATAACACAGATAATTTAACAATATGGAGTAGATGAAATGAAAAAAAGTATTTCGACACTATTTGGTTTGGCTTGTTTTTCACTAACTGTCTCAAGCTTCGCAGCACCTTATGCAGAGCTCGAACTTAAAGCAAATAAAAACAAAGATGGTAGTTATACATACAGACTCGAATTAGAAAATCAGGGACCAGTTATGATAAATGCTGCTACGCCGCCCTGGCATGTGGTTTATTCCATGTCAGGTTCGGCGCTTGATGCTGGGGGTAAACTGCTCGACGAAGATAATAACATTGTGCTGTTTGGAATTGATACAGGGCGAGATGATATTGAAATAAGTTACATCACTGATGATGACAAACCATTGCATGGCAGCGAAGAAAAGGGCTGGGCCGACAGTGATTCCGATGGTATCCCCAATCAAGTTGTCGCTTGGCATCCGCCTTTTGGGCCCTGGCCAGAAGGTACCGCCATACTACATGGCGAATCTGTTAATGTTTCGTTCCGTGCCAACGCAAAGCTGGATAAAGTATTAGTATGGGTGGGAGGCACTGATGATAATACTATTTGGGTTGATGGTCACGACATGGGTGAAGATGTGTTCGGTATTTACGATGGCACAGATGGTAAATATTTATCAACATTTTTCGAACGTCATATAAATGTGAAACATAAAAAAAGACGTGGTAAGCGACATCACGATTGATATAGCGATTATCTTTCGATATAAATCGAGTCAGAAAACAATGGTTTCAATAAATGGACTTTATTGTTTTCTGACTTGGTGATTTAATTAATCCTAGATTCCACAGTTAGATCACAATTTCTAGCACAAATAAGGGGCACCCATTTATTTGAAGTGGTAGTTCCGTGACCTGGCGCAGGAATTGTTAATGGCGATATTCTCATTAGCGTTCCCATTTCAAACTTCTTTTATAGCGAAACATATCTTATTTATGGCAAATCCGGTTTATTAACCAGCTTGATCTTGAGCGGAGTAATCATGAAAAATATTTGAAAAAATTATTTTGACATTCCCTGTCAATTGTATGTTTATAGCTCTCACAATAACTATTTTAAAATTTATTGCACCAAACTTTAATATCCATCGACTTAATGAATGAAGTATCTTGAACGGTTAACCATAACCGTTAGACAGGCATTGAAAGTAATGCAAATGCAGCTTTAGGCGACGCTTTTGTTGTTATGGTCTGCGATTATGACGACACTGATAAAACAGGTTTTTGTTAGAGCAAAGAATTAGGTAGGCACAATATTGGTTCCCTTCGTAAACGTTATTGATAGGAACCGACAAATTAATTTGATATTACCAATAAAATTACCTGTGCTCTATTTAGTAGTGATTGTGTTATCGCCCTACGCGTTAATTTGGTGTAGGTCAATGCAATATTTAGCAGATTCGAACAAAATATTTGTTTACACTAAAAAACAAGATAGATACCTGTGTAGAACAGTAAAGTTTTAATAATTGCTTAAAAGGTCACTAACTGTTCATATTAGTAATTTATTAACTAAGTTGTGGTTCATTAAAACGTCATTAAGACGTAAAATGGTTTCTCGTATATTTCATTTGGTTTTCAAAACAAAAATAGAAAGAAATAGCCGACCAAATCGTTTCAATTAATTATAACTATTCTAAATAGATTACTGGACGATTAATGTTTTATACATATGATTAAAAAAAAGAATACTAATTCTATGGCTCATTATCTACATAAATGCAAACACTTTTTTTGTTGCCTTTTATTACTCCTATTTAGCTCGAGTATCTTGGCTTTAGAAAACCGCCAGATGTCTCCACGCAGTTCACATATTGATGAAGCATCCGGCATTGAGCTTAAACGTATAAGTAGCAATACATATAACCAAGAACTAAATACATCAATCGAGTTAGTTGTTGAGTTGCTGCAGCATAATGAACCCTTGGTAAACGCCAATGTTTCCTGGTTTATCGATCAAACCCTCGCTTCATCAAACACACAACAAGGGGCATATTTTGTATCTAATGGCGCAACAAATTTAGTCGAGTTTACCACTCAAACCGATTCCAATGGCCAGGCTCGGGTAAGCGTATTCATTGGTAATGTCATAAGCCAATTTCAAATACGAGCACAGGCGAGTGAACTGCTATCAGGTAGTTTTGTCTCCCAAGAATTTCAGATAACCGCAGGTGTCGGTGCAGCAATCAACGTCGGCACGCCAGAACAAGAAATAGCAAGTACCTTAGACGCCTTATGTCCCCTGCTACAATCCAATGAATCTTCCATCAGCACTGAACAACAAGCTTTACTGAACCGATGCAAAGAATTACAAACCGCGATTGTTCAAGGCCAGACGCTGGAAGCAGCAAATGCCTTACGGGAAATAAGCCCAGAAGAAGTGGCTATTCAAAGTGCTGTGAGCAGCAGTTTTAGTGGACAACAAATGTCAAATATCGCCTCTCGCTTATCTGCAGTCAGAAAGGGAAGTCAGTCTATTTCTTTGAGTATGTTTTCGTTACGAATTAAGGATTATCAACTCCCATCTTATCTTGTAAAAGACTTCGTGAAAAATGTATTTGCTGTAAATGAAAATGAATCTGACGTATCAAGTTTACTGAGCAATAAAGTTGGGATTTTTCTTAATGGAAATGTATCAATCGGTACACGCAATACATCAAACAATGAAGACGGATTTGCATTTGATAGTTATGGCTTAACAATAGGCGGTGATTATCGAATAAAACGAAATAGTTTTCTTGGTATCGCTTTTGGACTATCAAAAAGTAAAGTAGATATTTCAAATAATGGCGGTGATTTAACGGCGAATGGAAAAAATATTGCCGTATATGCATCACATTATTTAAACCAACAAACTTACTTTGATGGCGTAGTGAGCTTTGGACACAACCAATATGAAATGAATCGAAACATCAAATTTGTATTGGCTGGTAATCCCACTGATCGTACTGCCAGCAGTAATACCCAAGGAAAACTAACAGCAGTTAGTTTGGGCGGTGGTTATGAATTAAATGACGACGCCCTGCTAATGACATTTTTCGCTCGCATGAATTACAGCAGTAGCCAAATTGATCGTTTTACTGAAAGTGGGGCTGAAGAATTAAATCTTATTATTGAAAAACAAAAAATGGACAACCTTAATAGTTCCTTTGGCGCGCAAGCGAGTTATACACATAGTACTCGCTGGGCGGTACTGATCCCATTTTTATCTTTTAGCTGGGAACATGAGTTTAAAAGCGAAGCCAATCAAATTAATGGCAGTTTTGCTGATTCAAATTTAACGTCGAATTTCACCGTGAACACGGAGAAATTGGATAGCAATTACTTTACCAGTGCACAAGGTATTAGCTTGGTACTACCACGGGGTATCTCCGCATTTTTCCGCTTTGAAACTCTGCTAGGCAGAGAGTTTTATACAGTAAATAACTTCTCCTTTGGCGGTCGTTGGGAATTAAACTTTTAATCTAAGTGTGTAATATTATGCTAACAACAATTTTAAATAAAAAAATATATTCAATTTTGCTTATTGGAATAAGTATTATTTTACTTTCTTCTTGTGGGTTAGGCACACCAGGTGATAGCAGCAATAAAACCTATGAGAAAATTGCAACGATATCTGCGCCGACGGATCCTCGTATAGTATTTCACGAAGATAAAGTTATTGTACGCTGGTCACCAGTAAAAGGCGCAAACCATTATCATGTATACTATTCTAAAAATAGAGATGTTTACAACAATATTGCTCAGTCCACAGTTAAAAGTGTTCAAAATTTAAAATCTGCGGAAGCTACCCTTGAATCATTAGAAACAAACAAAATATACTTTTTTACTATTGTTGCTATAGACGAAAATAAGAAACCCGTCTTATCGAGTGAATATAAATTTATTACTCGATTAGTTAAAAAAAGTGACTCCATTCCCGCACCCACTAATTTTAAAGCAAATGTAAACAACGAAGACATTCTTCTGGTTTGGGATCAATCAGAAAGGGTAATAAATTATGTCGTATATTGGAGTACAGAAGATCCAGGGGTTAATCCATTATTTGCCAATCAAATTACCAATATTGCCCAATTATCTTATAATTTCAAGAATGCCGTTGCGGGAAAAACATATCACTTTCGAATAAAAGCAGTAACGTTGCAAAACAGCAGTCCTCTAAGTGATGTAGTGTCTGCTGAAGTAAAAGAAATCATAAAATCGCCACACACTCCACAACGCTTTTCGGCGCAAGTTGGTGATGGTCTAGTTGCGTTACATTGGGATTCCGTGGTGAATGCCGGAGAATACATTATATACCTGGCTGAAGAGCCGGGAGTTAACGCCGACAACGTGACTTCTTTAAAGGGCGGTCAGGTCTATGCAGGAATAAGAGGAATCTCAACCAATCGACTTGGGCTTGAGAATGACACAACTTACTATTTTTCCATAGCCGCAAAAAACGAAAAAGGTACAAGCTTAATTTCAAACCAAGTTGCAGCAACCCCCCAATCCTTTAGACCTGATGTACCCAACAAAATCTCAGCCACCAGTTATAATCGAGCAATTAAAGTTCAATGGGAGGCAGCTGAAAAAGCCAGTTCTTATAATGTTTATTCCTTTGATACATCCATAGAGAACCGAGCAGCAGCAACAGTCGTTAGTTCTAGTGAACAAACAGAGTTTTTTCATGACGAACTCGATAGTGAAATATCTCATTTTTATTTTGTCACGGCTATAAATGAAGAAGGAGAAAGCGCCCCCTCTGCAATTGTGGCTGCAACGCCAAATATTTTACCCTTACCTCCCCTACCACCAACTGATATTCGGTTTTTGATAAATCAAGATACCATCGATATTACATGGGAAGAAAATAGCGCAGCTGATGAATTTGTTTTGTATTTTGCAAGTTCGGAATTTACCACAACAGATGATGCTCTAACACTACCTAGCGGCACTCAACAACGGTTTATTCGCGGGAATCAGTTTACCCAAAATGGATTATTGCCGGGCACAGAATATTATTTTGCGCTCAGTGCGGTTAATCAAGGTGGTGAAGGTGAATTGTCTTCGTTGATTTATGTCATCACGCCACAAGTGGAAGAGCAAGATTCAATTGCACCTACTATTAATAGTGAATCAAATAATTCATTATCTAAACCCGCGGCAGTTAATCAGATTATAAGTTTCCAATTATCTGAGGCTGTCAATCCAGAAAGCGTGAATAAATCAACGATAAAACTTGTTTCCTCAAACAATGAACCGTTGGATTATGAAGTACGTTTAAATGGTCTAAATGTGGAAATTATTCCTGAAACTCCGTTAAGTTATGATAGTAGTTATACCATTACAGTCCAAGATCTCACGGACTATTCCAATAATAAAATGCCAGATTCGTTTGAGATACAGGTTGATACGGAACCCGCAGCGATACCCGTCATCACCCTAATTGGGCCTGAAACCATGCAATTATTTGTTGGTCAAGTCTATAACGAACCAGGTGCAAGTGCAGAAGACTTTAATGGTTTGGATATTTCAAATAATATTGTCATTAGTGGCGAAGTCGATACGACAGAAACCGGAAGTTACTCAATAAGCTATAATGCTACCGATGAATCTGGATTAGTCGCAGATGAACAAACACGGATTGTTAATGTTGTTGCCAATAACCCACCAAGCATACAACTCATTGGCCCATCCCAAATTAGTATTGTCCAAGGCACCGATTACCAAGACTTAGGTGCTACTGCGTCGGATAATGAAGATGGGAACATTACATCAAATCTTCGAATAAATAATCCAGTAGATAGTAATGTCACTGGTAATTATCTTATCACATACGATGTAAATGACTCATTGGGCATCGCTGCTTTACAAGTTACACGGCAAGTGACCGTATACAATACGCAACCTATTATTAGTTTAAATGGCGCCGATATTCAAAATATCTCCCAGCATGATACTTACAATGATGCCGGAGCCACTGCCTTTGATGAAGAAGATAAAGACATTGCCGTTGAAAACATTAATGTGTCCGGTGTTGTGGATACTAGCAAACCAGGTGTGTACAAATTATTTTACAATGTCGTTGATTCCCATGGATTGGCGGCAGATCAAGTTTCCCGTACCGTTAATGTAATTAATGAAGCTAAACCTATCATTCAATTACAAGGTAACAACCCGTTAATCGTTTTTCTCGGACAAGATTTTGTTGATCCCGGCGCAACTGCGACTGATGAAGAAGATGATGATTTGACATCACAAATTCAAATAGCTGGCGAAGTTAATACGAATCTTGTGGGTAATTACTTCATTACCTATGATGTATCCGACAGTGGTGGTGCCAACGCGGAAACCGTTGTTAGAACTGTTGAAGTTATTGAAAACGAAAAACCAGTTATATCCATAATCGGTCAAAATCCCATACGTAGTATTCTCGGTAATACTTATGTAGATGCCGGAGCAACTGCGTCTGACAAGGAAGACGGCGATTTAACAATTAATATAATTGTCGATAATCCGGTTGATTCAAATCAAATCGGCTTTTACATCGTAACGTATTCAGTTACCGATAGTTTGGGGAATTCCGCTGACCCAGTTACGCGTAATGTTGAAGTTTATAATACTGCACCAGAAATAATTCTAAATGGTGATAATCCATTTAATCTCATCCAAGGTCAATCTTATATCGAACCGGGCGCGACGGCGAATGATGCAGAAGAGGGATCATTACCCGCTGACAATATTGCGATTAGTGGCAGTATAAATGTCAATATCCCGGGTGCTTATGAAATTTATTATGATGTGACAGATAGTTTTGGTTTGTCTGCGCAAACTGTAACGCGTGTCGTTAATATTTCCAATCCAAATCAACCAATTATCGAATTATTAGGTGATAACCCTGTAACGGTAGTCCAAGGTACTGAATATGTAGACGCTGGGGCAACGGCAAGTGATGCTGAAGATGGCAATATAAGTGATGAAATCATTACTGTTAATAATGTCAATAGTAGTGAGCTGAATTCTTACCAAGTAACTTATAATGTAACAGACAGTGGCGGTTTAGCTGCTATTGAAGTCATACGTACGGTAAATGTAGTCGCGAACAACAAACCCGTTATTAGTTTAAATGGGGCAAATCCATTGCGTCATGTTCAGGGCCAAGAATTTACTGACCCTGGTGCAAGCGCCTTTGATGATCATGATGATGACACAACTATTTCTGATCTAATTCAGGTTAGTGGTACAGTAAATTCAACCTCAATTGGTTTTTATGAATTAACGTATACCGTAACAGATAGTCATGGCTTGGCTGCAGACCCTGTTATTAGAACTGTTGAAGTTTATAACACAGCACCAGTGATCACGCTAACAGGTGATAATCCGCTTAACTTGGTGCAATACGAGAATTATATTGAGCCGGGCGCAACTGCAACTGATGCGGAAGATGATAACAATAGTTTGCAAATTCAAATTTCAGGTACTGTTAACACCTCAATTCCTGGAAGTTATTTTATTAATTACGATGTATCTGATTCTCAAGGCCTACCAGCTACACAACGCGTGCGCACAGTTATTGTCGATAATCCAAATCCACCCACTATTACTTTAAATGGTTCAAGCACGATTGAGTTGGTTGAAGGTAGCTCTTACGAAGAATTGGGAGCGACTGCCTCTGATCCTGAAGACGGTGATATTGATAGTGATCAGATTATTATTGAGAGTAATGTCAATACTAGTATTGTTGACACTTATCAAGTTAGTTATAACGTTAATGACTCCGGTGGACGAGCAGCCATTGAAGTCATACGTACAGTAAACGTTATTGCAAATAATCGACCGGTTATAACGCCACTTGGCGACACAGTGGTTAATGTTGTGTTGGGTGATGCCTATATAGATGCGGGGGCAACGGCAACTGATGTTGAGGATGATGACAACACGCTCAACATTATTACTGGTGGTTTGCCTATTGATACCAATACACTAGGCACGTATAAGGTCACATATGATGTAACCGATAGTGGTGGTGTTGCAGCAACACAGGTAACCCGTACGGTTGTCGTAAATGATCCTGCTGGCTGGGCAATCAAACTAGTCAGTAAGAATCCAACGGGTGTGCCAAGCAACGGTAGAAGCTTCTATAGTTCGGTTTCAGATAACGGCCGCTATGTAGCATTTGAATCTAATGCAAGCGACCTGGTATCTGATGATACCAATGGACTTTGGGATATCTTCCTCTATGACAACCAGACTGATAGCACAACATTAATTAGCCGAAACACCCTGGGCCTGCCAGCGAACGGTGATAGTCGTATTCCATCCATGTCAGCAGACGGAATATTTATTGTTTACACGTCCGCTGCAACCGATCTGGTTGGTACTGATACGAATGGGGCGAACGATGTCTTTCTTTACGAAATTGCAACCAGCATAACCACCAGGGTAAGTATTGATTCTGACCAGATCCAGGCAGAGGGTGATAGTTTCCTTTTTAGCAATGCAATTTCGAATAATGGGCGCTACGTAGTTTTTGATTCTCAAGCAAGCAATCTCGTGGCTGGTGATACTAATGCGTTGAAGGATATTTTCCGTCACGATACGCAGACGGGAGAGACCATACGAATCAACGTGAGTTCCAGTGGCGTTGAGGCTAACGGTTTCTCTGGTGCCACATTCACGGATATGTCTGCTGACGGGAATAAGGTATCTTTTGTTTCCATTGCCGATAATCTGGCGCCCAATGATACCAATGCGCAATATGATGTGTTTGTTCGAGATATTTCTGCAGGTACCACGACACGGGTCAGTGTCGGTAACGGAGGCATTGAGGGGAATAATACCAGTTGTTGTAGTAGCATCTCCAACGACGGTCGATACTCAGTATTTAACTCAACAGCAACAAACTTTTTCACTGGCGATAGCAATAATAATTATGATGTATTCCTTCGTGATACAGTAAGTAATACCACGACACTCATTAGTGTTAGTTCGTCTGGCGTGCAAGGTGATGGACTCAATAGTTCCCCCTTTATTTCCGGCGATGGTCGTTTTATTTCATATCCATCGAATGCCTTGAATCTGGTTGCAAACGGGGCGGTGCTTAATCCCAATGCCGCATTTCTACCTTATCTGCACGATACCTTAACCGGTGATACGACGCTCATTCTCGAGCCTGTTGCCGGCTCGGTTAGCGTTGCAGGGCCGAGTGGTAGTGGCGTCATCGCGATTAATAATGATGGCAATGCAATGGTCATGTACTCAGACGAATATAATCTTGTACCCAGTGATAATAATGCTGAACTGGATGTCTTCCTCGCCTTGAGGGATACCGATAACGATGGCCTGGGCGATACCGATGAACTAGTACTGGGTACGCAGCCATTTATTCCCGATACTGATGGTGATGGCGTTAGCGATGGTGATGAAATCTCACAAGGCAGTGATCCACTAGATTCCTTTAATTTACCAAACAACTCAGCACCAGTGATCACACTCAATGGTTCCGCTACTGTTACGATTGTTGAAGGCCTAAACTATACCGATGCTGGAGCGACAGCCACTGATTCCGAAGATGATGATATCGTTATCACGGCAAACATCCAAAATAATTCCACCGTTGTGAATACAGCTGTACCCGGCACTTATATTGTTGCTTATGATGTTTGGGATAGCGGTAACCTACGTGCTACCCAGATCACACGAATCGTAACCGTCGCCCCCAATAATACACCGACTTTATCTTTGGATGGTGATTCGGTTGTTAATGTTGTTGTTGGTGAAACTTATATTGATGCCGGCGCTTCGGCCACTGACGTAGAAGATGATGATGCCACTTTAACAAGTAATATCGTTGTGAATGGTTTGCCTTCTGATACTTCAACACCGGCTACCTATATTGTGACTTATGATGTAACAGATAGTAGTGGCTTTGCAGCAACACAAATCACACGTACAGTGGTTGTGAATAATCCAGCAGGTTGGGCTCATAAGCTAGTCAGTAAAAATAGTGTAGGTAATCCCGCAAATCAATGGAGCATAGAAGGTGCAATTTCTGCTGATGGTCGATACGTGGTTTTTAGCTCTGACGCAACTGATATTGTTGTGCCTGATACTAATGGTTTTACTGATATTTTTCTTCAGGACGTACAAACCGGAACAACCATAAAAATTAACAATGGCCTGTCTGGCGCGGAAGCAAACGGATTAAGTGATACCGTGGATATTTCAGCTGATGGTTTGTTTGTAGTATTCGAATCAGAAGCCAGCAATTTAATTGCGAATGATATCAACGGCGTCAAGGATGTCTTCGTCTATGATGTGACAACAACTGCGATCACACGTGTAAATCAATCAACAACCGGGACTGCCGCAAATCAGGGAGCATGGTCAGGATCTACATCTATATCGGACAATGGCCAATACATTGTTTTCAACTCTCATGCGACCAATCTTGTCGCCAATGACACCAACGGCATGCAGGACGTCTTTCGCCATGACAGAAGTACGGGTGAAACAATTCGTATTTCAGTGTCTACAGCAGGTGTTGAAGGAAATGAGACCACCTATGTGCAGGATATTTCGCCGGATGGCCAACAAGTGGTGTTCTGGTCACGGGCAAGCAATCTTGTTGCCGCTGATACTAATGACGTTGCGGATGTATTCTTAAAGGATCTGCAAACGGGTGAGGTTACCCTTATTAGTGTGGATAGCAATGAACAACAAGCCGTGGGCCCGGATCTGAATTTAAGTTATCGGGGAGCGATATCTGATGATGGTCAATTCGTCGTTTTCACCTCCACTGCGACGAATCTTGTACCTAACGATACCAATGGTGGACCTAATGCCTATGATGGTGCTGATGTATTTGTTCGTGACCTTATCGCTGGGACTACCACACTTATCAGCGCCAATCTCTCGGGTGTCGTCGAAAGTTCGGGTAGCTCCTCAGTGAATAATATATTTTCTGGCAATGGGCGTTTTGCTCCATTCTTTACAAACGCGCAAAACTTAACGACAGATACCACGAATCCTAATAATTTCTATATTGCCTATCTGCGTGATTTGAGTTTGAGCCAAACGGAATTGGTGTCCAAACCTCGTCCAGCTTACATAAACTCAGGGCATGCTCAACCACGGGCAATCAGTGACGATGGGAGTGTATTGCTATATGGATCTAACGATCCAACAATTGTGGCTAACGATGCCAATGGCACTTGGGATTTGTTCCTGGCGCTGAGAGATACAGATAATGATGGTTTGGGTGACGTTGACGAAGCACTTCTTGGTACACAAGTTTTCATCCCGGATTCTGATGGTGATGGTTTCGTTGATGGTGACGAAGTCATTCAAGGAAGCAATCCCTCACTATCCAGTAGTATTCCAGAAAATACACAACCGGTAATTACCCTACTGGGTTCATCTACAGTAAACATCACACAAGGTTTGACTTACACCGACGCAGGCGCAACGGCTTTTGATGCTGAGGATAGCGATATTACCGCGAGTATTCGTAGCAACATAAACATACCTACCATTGCTGGGCCTAGTTTGGTACATACTGACACACCCGGAACCTATGTCGTTACCTATGATGTATGGGATAGCGGTAATTTACGTGCAGCTCAAGTCACACGAACCGTAAACGTTGTCGCCAATAACGCACCTGTCATCTCCCTAATTGGTGACCCAGTTATCAATATTGTTTTAGGTGATACTTATACTGATATCGATGCAAGAGCAGCCGTAATAGCGACAGATTTTGAAGATGATGATGCCACGTTAACGAGTAATATTGTTGTTGGTGGACTACCAATTGATACCTCAATACTGGGTAGACACACGGTGACTTATGATGTAACTGATAGCAACGGTGGTATTGCAACTCAAGTAACTCAAACAGTTGTTGTAAATGATAAAGCCGGTTGGGCATTCAAACTCATTAGCAAGAAACCATCGGGTGATCCGGGCAATGGATACAGCACCAACGGTGTAGTATCGGATGATGGTCGATATGTTGTTTTTCAATCCACGTCAACCGATTTGGTTACAGATGATTCAAATGGTTTTCAGGATATTTTTCTTTATGATACCCAAGCTGACACCACATCACTAATTAGTCGCAACTCTATTGGTGAACCTGCTAACGCCGCGAGTTTTTTACCATGGATATCTGCTGATGGTGGATTTGTGGGTTATACCTCTACAGCGACTGATTTAGTATTAGATGATACCAATGCACAACTTGATGCTTTCCTGTATGACATCACATTAAATGAAACGACCCGAATTAGTGTAGATTCATCTGGTATCGAAAGTGATGGAGGAAGTTTTACGTTTAAAGCAATGTCAAACGATGGCCGGTATTTGGTATTTGAATCTGCAGCCACTAATCTTGTTGTTGGTGATGGTAATGATATCGCAGATATTTTTCGTCATGATATTTTAACGGGTGAAACCGTGCGAGTGAGTATAAATTCTTTCGGCGAAGAAGCGAATGGGGCCAGCCAATACGCTTTTGACCTATCATCTGACGGAAATCTTGTATTATTTTATTCGGAAGCAACTAACCTGATATCGACAGATACAAACAACTGTCCCGATTTATTTGTTCGTAATGTTATTGCTGAAACTACGTCACGAGTAAGTTTGGGAACAGGCGGGCTTGAGCCAACCGGCACTCAATGTGGATCTATATCTGGCGATTTCTCTGCTGATGGCCGCTACTTGGCTTTTGAATCTGGTGCAGATAATCTTTTTCCAGATGACAACGATAATAGTAGTGATATATTTCTACGTGATACTTTTACGAACACCACAACATTGATAAGTATCAATGCAGCCGGCGATCAAGGTGACGCTATTGATTCCTATCCCATCGTGTCTGGTGATGGACAATATGTCGCAATTTATTCTAACTCTTCCAATTTAACAATGGATGCCTTAAGCATAAACCCTAATTTGAAATCAAATATTTTTCTTTACGATTCAGTGGAAGATGATATCAGCTTACTGATAAAACCACTCTCAGGAACCATTAGTACGGTCTCTAATATTAGTTTTGTTTCGAATATTAATTTTGATGGAAGTGAAATATTATTTGCAACTGATGATTACACACTCGCAGCCAATGACACCAATGGCTTATTGGATGTTTTCATGGCTAAACGTGACACAGATAATGATGGTATTTCTGATGTCGATGAGATCGCTTTGGGCACTCACCCACTTCTTCCAGACTCTGACAATGATGGTTTTAGTGACGGTGTCGAAGTTAGCCAAGCAAGCGATCCATTAGATCCACTGAATTTCCCAGTTAACACAGCGCCAGTTATTACGTTAAATGGTTCAGATAGTATTACTATTACTGTAGCACAGCCCTACACCGATGAGGGTGCCTCTGCTACTGACGCAGAAGATAATGATGCCGAACTAACTGCTAACATCCTCAATAATGCCTCGATTGTCGATACCGCCACGCCTGGTACATACATTATCACTTATGATGTGTGGGATAGCGGAAATTTGCGTGCAAATCAACTAACTCGTACGGTAAACGTCACTCCTTAAGGTTAGTTTTATGACACACTTTATTCCGGGAGAAACAAGAAAATCGTGATTTCTAAACATTTTGCATTCCACAATTTGACTATGTTCGTATTGCTTATAATAATTTTTGCATTTTGTCTTCAATTAGAATTGGTTTCTGCTAACGAAAAAAACGAAGAAATAATTTCCACAAAACACATGGTTGAGTTAATTAAGGGAGATGACGAATATTTCCAATCACCCGATGATTCACAAATACCAAACGACAAATACGGCAACGATGTCCGCTTGGGGCAGAATATTTTTACAAAAACCACCGAATATGCCAGCCGGTACACTGGTAATGGATTGGTTTGTTCAAATTGTCATTTAAATGCTGGCAAACAAGCAAATGCCGCCCCATTATGGGCAGCATTTGGAATGTATCCCGCTTATCGGTCTCGGGATGATAGAAGCATCAATTTGGAAGAACGTATTCAGCAATGCTTTCGCTTTAGCTTAAATGGATTTGCACCAGCCGTTGATGCGCCAGAGATTCGAGCATTAATTTCATACATGCATTTCATATCCAAAGGTATTAGTGTCGGAAAACAAATGCCTGGCCGTGGATTCCCACAAGTAATGAAGACAGGTGTTGATCCCAACCCGACGCGGGGTGAAAAAACCTATCACCAAAAATGTGCATCCTGTCATGGAAATAATGGCGAAGGTCAAAAAGAGCAAGAGAACTATATTACTCCTCCGCTATGGGGAATTGATTCCTATAACAAGGCGGCGGGATTTTCAAGAATTAACTTGCTGGCTGGTTTTATTCGGGCAAATATGCCACTAGGACAAGCATGGTCTTTAACAGATCAAGAATCACTTGATATAGCTGCGTATATAAATCTTCAATTACGCCCTTGGGATCCTCGTAAGGGTTTTATTAAAAGTTTGTTTGATTAGCTATGGAATTGACAAACACCTCTAAGTTTCTGCCCTTCCTGAGTTGGATCCTAGGAATGAAACGATCCGTATTACGGTCAGATATAGAAGCGGGACTGATTGGTGCCCTATTAGTTTTACCTCAGGCCATTGCCTTGGCAACCTTAGCTGGAATGCCACCTGAATATGGCATATATACCAGTATAATCCCAGCTACCATTGCCGCACTTTGGTGTTCCTCATGGCATTCGGTATCAGGCCCGAATACCGCATTATGCGTGCTAATCGCTTTTTCAGTCGCCCCTTTCGCTAATCCAGGTACCACAGATTATATCAGCCTAGTTCTCGCGCTAACGTTAATGGTTGGAATAATTCAAGTATTGATCGGGTTTCTAAAACTGGGAAGCGTGCTGGACTTCATATCACACACTGTTATTTCAGCCATTGTGATTTCAGTTGGCATAATGACTATCATCGCTGCATCAAGCAGCTTTATTGGTGTTCTCTCAAATTTCGGCGAACCCGTCTTTATCCGCGTTTACCAATTAGTTCACGATATTCCTCAAGCAAATTTATTTGCATTATCAGTAGGGCTTGTAACAGTGCTCAGTGGACTTGTTTCTAAAAAATATTGGCGACGTTATTCTCTGGTGATTGCATTATTTGTTGGGTCTTTATTCACATTCGGATTAAATGCCACTTATGGATCAGTATCAACCAATATTGAAATGATAGGGTTCTTATCAATGGCATTATTTCCGTTTCAAATCCCTCAAATTGACCTTGGAAATATGCCTATTATATTACAATTAATTTCCAGTGCATTCGCCATCGCATTTTTAGGATTGATGCAATCCGTTGTCATTTCACGATCCATTGCCGTTAAATCTAATCAGAGAATTAATACCAATCAAGAAATATTAGGACAAGGTTTATCAAATTTGGTGGGTTCCTTTTTCTCGTCATTTGCAAGTTCCGGGTCATTTAACCGAAGTGCTGCAAACTATTCTGTTGGTGCGAAAACACCGTTAGCTGTTGTTGCCGCATCACTCTTTCTTGTTGCCGCTATTGTATTAGCCGCACCAATGATCGCATATATGCCGTTACCGGTAATTGCCGGGGTCTTAGTACTTGTTGGATTAGGGTTAATTGATGTTGGGGAAATTAAACGAGCATTAATGTCACGACAAGAATCACTAATATTCTTTTCAACGTTATCAATCGCTCTATTCATGGGATTAAATGCAGGCGTATTTGCCGGTGTATTAATATCCCTCATCACCTATCTCTGGAAAGCATCCACACCTAATGTGTCAGTCAAAAACAGTTATGCCAGAGATGGAAGACAAGTTGCGGAAGTCACTATTGATGGGAATTTATTTTTTGGCTCTTTGCGTTACGTAGAAACTATGATTTCGAATATTACTGTTGAAAATAATGAAAAAATGATCATTGTTTTGCGAACAAATCATTTAACTTATATTGACGTTCCTGCGGCCATAATGTTGGCATCAGAAGCTAGGCGATGGAAGGAAAACGGTCATTGGTTTTATTTATTTGTTGTTCAGAACTCAGCAACAAAATCACTTGAAAAATCGGGATTATTGTCTTCATTTACTGACGAAGAAATAATATACCAGCATCTTCCACACCCAATGAAAGACATTATACACCCCAACAATAATATCCACCGCCCTGAAACATCAACACAATTGCTAATTAAAGAACAAACACAACAAGTTGTCAAAGGAAAAGGAGTAAACATGAAAGACCTGGCAAAAAGACTAAGAATGACTCGACTAATCGGGCCACTATCATTGGAACAATTCAATCTATTATTGGAGAATTGTGAAATTCAAACAGCAGGTAAGAATGAGCTTATTTATACCGAATATGATGAGAAACGGCATCATATTATTTTATTACAAGGTGAAATTGAAACTCAACGTATTTGGTTGTCGGATGATGAAACTCAAAAATGTTTTTCTAAAACGTTTGTTGCACCGAAAAATATCTCGGGTGGGTTTACCTATATCAGCTCAATTTCAAATAACACTCGAGTTCGAGCACTGACAGAGATTCAATATTTGTTAATTGATGGCGCAAAAATTGACGAGATGCTGGGTTGGAACCAACAATTGTCTTCATATAATTCACTTGATGAGAATTTGCGGAAAAAAATAAGTCTCGTAAAAAATACACGAGTTTTCCAGCGATTACCCATGGATCGTGTTATTGAAGCATTTAAAAATATGGAAACAAGGAAGGTTGTAGAGAACGAAACTATCGTAACCCAAGGTGATAAAGGCGATCGTTATTATCTTATAACCGAAGGGGAAGCAGAAGTTTGGCAAACAGACCCATTTACTGACGAAACCATATTAAAAGCTACTTTAGGCGCAGGCGATTCGTTTGGAGAAGAAGCCTTATTACAAAACGGCTTTCGTAATGCCACCATTACAATGACAACGCCAGGTGAATTGCTATTTTTAGATCACGATTTATTTGAAGCACTAGTCAAACCACATTTTGTTGAAGAAATTGACGCTCAAGATACCGCGAAAATGATTAAGAGTGGACAAGCAAAACTATTAGATTGCCGATATGACATGGAGTTTGAAGATTCTAGAATCCCAGGGGCCACACATATCTCACTCGATCGAACACGATGGGATATCCATCAACTTGATCCAGATCAATTTTATATCGTCTACTGTCGTAGTGGAAGGCGAAGTCTTGCCGCCGCTTTTTTACTGAATGAGCGCAATGTTAAAGCAATGTCACTTAAAGGTGGAATTAAAGAATGGCCCTATGCTATTGATGAAACACCTCTTGAGGAAGCGCTCGTATGATAAAAACCTAGTCCGATGCATTTATAATGTTAGAAATATCTACATTATAAATTTAGATAACTTTATTATATTGGTTAGCATCGCAATCTATTTAACTTAAGCCAATTTATTTTTTCTGATTTTATCAACTAATAATTGGCATTTAAATTATTACTCATCTTTTCTTTTTAGTTAAAGATTGAGGAGATTGTTTCTTGCGTTTCACACTCTTTTTCCTCACTGAATGAGACTTTTTGGTAGAGAATTTATTTTTTCGATTAGAATTCGATGTAACTGTTTTCTCAACTATTGACTTAGTTTTTTTAGGCTTTTTCTTTTTCCTAGTTTTTAACTGAGTTGCCGGCACTTCATGTTTTGGTTCAAATCCGCTCACGTATTCACGTTTAATCAGCATACCAATTAAACTCTCTATTTCAGATAATAAATCTACTTCATCTGCGCTAACTAAAGAAATGGCTAAACCTTTTCGATTAGCTCGTCCAGTTCGACCCGTGCGATGGACATAGACTTCAGCGGGTTTTGGCAAGTCATAGTTTATAACTAAGGGTAATTCAGAAATATCCAATCCTCGCGATGCGAGATCTGTTGCGACTAAAATATCCACTTGACCTGACTTGAAACTCTCCAAGGCTTGCAGCCTTGCGCCCTGACTTTTATCTCCATGAATGGGTGCGACAGATTTTCCTTGTTTTTCAAGAATAAAAACCAGTTGATTAACACTACGCTTTGTCTTTACGAAAACCAATAATTGCTTCCATTGTTTTTCTTCAATGAGATAACTTAATAATTTCGCCTTATTTTTTTTATCTACCGGGTGCACCAAATGTTTAATAGATTTGGTGGTCACCTGTTTTGGACTAATCTCTATTTCTCGTGGATTATGCAAAATGCTCTTTGCTAAACTTCGAATTTCTGGCGAATAAGTCGCGGAAAACATTAAGGTCTGTCGCTTTTTTGGAAGATAAGAAAATATTTTACGGATATCATCAATAAATCCCATATCCAACATTCGATCTGCTTCATCTAAGACAACGATTTCACATGCATTAAGTCGGATAGCATTTTGTTGAACCAAATCCAATAAACGTCCAGGAGTCGCCACTAAAATGTCAACGCCTTTTCGCAAGCACATCATTTGAGGATTAATTTTCACCCCACCGTAAACCACTGTCGAACTTAGCTCAAGATTTTTTCCATATTGTTTCAAACTCTGCCCTATTTGCACGGCGAGTTCACGTGTCGGTGCAAGTATTAACGCGCGTGTAGAATTGCTTTCGGCGGGTTGGCCTGCTTTCAATCGTTGTAAAATTGGCAATGTGAAACCAGCGGTTTTTCCACTACCCGTTTGTGCGTTTGCCATTACGTTTCGATTTGCAATAACTGCTGGTATAGCTTGGATTTGAATAGGTGTTGGTTTTTTATAACCTTTATCAACCAATGCATCAACAAGGAGCTGATCAAGGCCCAAATCAGAAAATCTCATAGAGTTTGTGAATACCATTATTTTGAATAATAATACCTATTAGATAATATTATCAGGCTTTATACTATCTAAAATTTAGTAATTCCCAGTAATTCAAAGTCTTATCTAATTAATATTTAAACTGTTAAAATTTGTGACGATTGTCCGATTTAATAATTAGTAGTTGTAATAATGGGGCTGAATTATGATTGTTTCGTCATCCAATATAAATATGCTCAGCCACCATCAGTCTACGCAAGAACATGTGAAAACTGAACGCCTAAATGTTTGGGTAGATCCGCCAGCAGAACGCTCTCCACTACCCACCCTAAAAATCTCAAATAAAGCATTAGAAAAAGCGTCAATAAATCCTAGCCAAGAATTATCAGAAGAGCCCGTATCAAGCAATATTCAAATATTAAAATTGATGTTAGAAAAAGTGTTTGATTTAGAATTCAAGCTGATTGACACCCATAAACTCCATGAAGACATCAACAAGGTCTCTCAGGTCAACACTGATATGGCGTCACCCGCCAGTCCTGTCAATCAAAGCGCCGGATATGGTCTCGAGTACGACTATCATGAGCATTATAACGAACAGGAAACGACAACCTTTTTTGCTAGTGGTGAAATTCATACTGCCGATGGTCAAAAAATTAACTTTTCAGTTGACCTAAACATGCAACGAAGTTTTTCTGAATCAGTAGATATTCGTATTCGCGAGGGAGATGCAAAACTAGTAGACCCTCTCATTATCAATTTTTCAGGTAACGCTGCCGAACTAAGTCAAACTACGTTCTCGTTTGATCTGGATGCAAATGGTGTTGAAGAAAATATTGCTTTATTAAAATCAAACAGTGCGTTTATCGCTATCGACAATAATAACGATGGAAAAATCAATGATGGCTCTGAATTATTTGGTGCTTTGACCGGCGATGGTTATGCGGAACTTGCAGTCTACGATGACGACAATAATCAGTTTATCGATGAAAATGATGCTATCTATAAAAAACTACAAGTATGGATGAAAGATGAAAATGGAAAAGATGAACTCATTGCAATCGCAAACCTCGGCATTGGTGCAATATATTTAAATAATGTAGCAACTCCATTTGACCTGAAAAACGAAAATAATACTTCTCTTGGGAAGATTCAATCCACTAGTCTTTATTTAACCAATAATGGTGATGTTGGCACGACTCAAAAACTCGATTTTGTTGTTTGATCCCTGCATCAATAGCAATCTTCGGCCTACCACTCATTGATTTCATGTTTAATGTTCATTTATAACTATTCAGATTCTCCACATCCTCAAACTTAAAAGCACATTGAACCACGCCGTCGGTGATAGTTATCAATAATAGGCATATGCAAACTAGAGCATATGCCTATTTGTATTCTAAGCTGCAGCTATGCTTCCTTTGGGTTATTTTTCTCCTTAACGCCACAAGTGGATAAACCAAAAATCTGGTAAGCTGGACACCAACCCATGAGACTGGTTAGTAATGGGATTGCACCTATAACTCCCCAATAGGACTGATATAAAACACCAATGGCAATGATTACCAAGCCTAAAATTATTCGAATAAATCGATCGCTTACACCTAGGTTCTTTTGCATAATATTCTCCTGCATTATTAACATTAAAAGTAAAGTTTATTGACTACTATCTGTTTCAAATTTAAATATTTTATGACAAGCGGTACAGTTGTTTAACAATTCGCTTAACTGAGTCATAGTATGTTCGCTATCAGCCAATTGTTCAGCATCAAGTGCCAGTTGAGTAAACTTTGCATGAGTATCGAATCCCATTTTCTTAAACTCCAATGGCAGCTTACCAACCAGTGAGCCTGGCATTCCCTGTTGCGCAGCACGGCCAACTTTTCGAGCAGCTTCTGCGGCAATGACAAAATCCTTATCTGCTATACCTTGGGTAATTTGCTGAACACTTTCAAGAAATGTTCGCATTTCTTCTAATACAAGATCTCGCTCAGATTCTGTTAGCTGGACAGCAAGTCGTCCATCAGAACTTTTTTCCACATCGCCAGACAATATGAATTTATAAGCCATACTACCTGTACTCAATCCAAACACTACGACCAGAATCCAACAAAATCGACACATGACTTTACTCCTTTTGAGTTGTATATTTTTGGGCAGCATTACGAAAATATTTGATATGAAGTTTGATTGGCTTTTCAAGCTCTTCTGGAAGTCCAGCATGAAGGTTTACCAAACTGGATCTGCTGATATGAATACTGGCTTCTTCAAGACTGGACGCTAAAAATGGATAGCTTGAGCCACTATCAGATACCTTTTTAATCGTCGTCTTTTCGTCTACCAAAGCACGTGTTTTGAGTTTTCCCACTGGCATCCCATTGGATCGAAGAGGATCAATTCCATTGTAAAATTCCTGACTTATTTGAAGTGTTTTCATATCCTTTCCCTGTAGCGCCATCTATTTATCTAAATTATCGTCTATGCACAAGCAATAGTGAATACACCATATCTACATATCACCTTTGCATATTTTGCAATAATTAACTAAAATTTTGCTAAAGAGAGGCCCCAATGAACCTTTTTAGTAGTATTTCGCTTTTTGTTAAAACCGTTGAAGTGGGAAATTTTTCAGAACTTGGTCGTCAATTACATTTGGCACCATCATCAATTTCTCGTCAAATCAATGCCTTAGAAGAAGAGCTGGGAGTTCGGTTGTTACAGCGCACAACGCGCAATATAAATCTAACGGAAGCTGGCCAAATTTATTATGAGCGAGCCAATAAAATTCTCAGTGATCTGGATGACGCGCAGCTTGCCATTACCCAATTACAGGCCAGGCCTAAAGGCCTGCTGCGGATCAATGTCGCTATTCCTTTTGGCGAACGAATAATTGTTCCGTTAATACCTGATTTTTTAAGCTTATACCCGGAAGTTAAAATTGACCTAAGTTTGGAAGATAGAGCAATTGATTTGGTTGAAGAACGGGTAGACCTTGCCATCCGAATCGGTCGCTTAGAGGATTCGTCTATTGTCGCTCGTAAATTAGCAGACAATCGATTTGTGGTTTGCGCCAGTCAAAAATATATTGAAGTTCATGGCCAACCAGAAAATCCCGAAGATTTGTCTCAGCACAATTGCATAGTCAATAGAAATATCTACAACAGTAATACCTGGCAATTTCGAAAAGGAAATAACTCTCAAAATATTTCGGTTACGGGAAACTTCCAGGCGAATTCAGGAGGAGCCTTGTACAACGCAATGTTATCAAACCTAGGCATTGCCATATTACCAACTTGGTATGTGGGTGAAGATATTAAATGCGGTAGATTACAATGGTTATTGAAAGACTATGACGTAAATTTATCTTCCATGATCGACAGTGCAATTTTCGCATTGTATCCTGCTGGCCAGTACTTACCGCCAAAAGTGAGAGTGTTTGTTGATTACTTAACAGAAAAGATCTAGGGAACCTCTAATTAAGTTAGATAGTGAGATGGGAACTAGGCATATTGAAACGAAAAAGCGCAGTTTACTCGAGTAAATGAGCATTTCAGTGTGCCCTTTGGGTATGAGTTTCAATATAACGAAGTTAACACTCGCTAGATGACTTAATCAGAGGTTCCCTAGGCTCAATTAGTACCTAACCTTCTTCAATACTCTCCATGGTTACATCTGATAAATCTTGATAATAAATACCTTCTTCATCAAGTAAAACAACATTTGTTACATCATTACACACTTCCGGACCAAGAGAGTTCCAACAAGTAGCCGCGCGTTGGATCACAGCAACCACTTCAGAATTTTTTTCAACTTGAACATTTTTTTGATACTGCTTTAACGATTCACAATAAAAATCATTACAGGTATCTGAACGCATTTCTTTGGGTAACGCACAACCTTTTTGAGTTTGATTGATACAGGCACCCACAATGGTTTCTGAACTAATTTTGGAGTAGTAGAGTTCCAACATATCCTGTACCGATTTATCAAGATTAGTATTTAGGAAACGCTTGATAGTATTTGACGAAAGGTAAGCATGCTCGGCCCCAGACGTGCAACACGCACCTTTACACAAACCACAAAGTCTGTCATTAAAAATATTGTTTGAAGAATTTTCAGCGACTAATTCATCAGTTTTGTCAAATGTCTTATTAGCATCACTTTGCTCACTATTTTCAATAACATTGTTATCTAACTCTTCAATAACTTCACCAATGATTCGATTTAAATTTTCTTTATAACTGATAATGCGCTCCTGCGAAAGTGGCTCGATTTCTGAAAGCCCGGAAGGAATCACAACCAGTGGAATATTTATTTTATCAAACTCAGGGTTTTTATCTTGAACATATTTGAGTATTCTTAGGTTTTCTAGGTCTTCTCTAACTCTGGCTTCCTTAATATACTTTTTTCTAGCTTCCTCTTTTTCCCGTCGCTCATTATTTCGATTTTTATGAAACTGAAGTTGAGTTTCAAATAACAAGGGAGTCATAGTTGATTTCTGACTCATTATTTTTCGGCAATCAAAAGATTGGCAAACTAGATAGCCCAACTCTTTCAGTTGGAGCGACTCAGGATAAGTTATTGAGGCACCACAGACTTCACATTGAAGGTTATTGGCGAAAGGTTCAGATATTTCTAAGTTGTTCATTTCCACATAAAACAATTATTTGGATTACATAATTCGAGATCATCTATCCACAGTTTGAATCAATACAGATTAAAACTAGGGAATGATAGTTGGAACCGATTTCCAGGAAAGGCCATCACCCAATTGTCCAAACCGATTGTCGCCCCAGCAATACAAACTATTGTCAGATCTCTGGGCACAGTTATTGGCGCCACCAACAAAAACGTTTTTCCAATCGGAGATTGTGGGTTCAACCTGCACAAAGTTATGATGTTTCGATATGTCAATTGCAGTAGGATTTCCCAAGCCATCCAAATAATTGGATCCAAAACACCAAAGTGTATTATCCGTCTTTATCGCACAAATATGACTGACATCACCAGAATATGAAGATACTGACACCTTTAACCAGCCACTGGAAACTAAGATTGGAATATCAATTTCTGATACGTCTGAAGTTTCTGCTTTTTGTAAATTATAACCCCAGCAATATAAATTAGTGTTTTCATCAATTGCACAGGCTGAGTTATTTCCGACTGATATTTCTCTCCATAAGGGTGAAGCAGATATCACATTACCATCGCTAACGCTGATTAGTTCCCGAGGTGTTGTAACTTGAAAAACAGAAGGATCATTAAACCCCATTCCATAGGTATTTTGTCCCCAACAAAATAATGCTTCTCCAGTAGTAATACCACAACTAAATCCACCAAGTGATACTTTATCCCAATCATTTCTTAATGAAGATTCCTGCTCAGGGGCAAATTGATTACTTGTGTAACTTCCATTACCAAGTTTTCCACCACTTTCAGAACCCCAACACCACAACTTCCTGTTACCACCTAAATCCTCTTGAATTCCACAGGAATACTCAACACCCACTTCCACATCTACCCAATTGGAAAAACCTTGGGCTTCAGATTCAGGCAGACTGTAATCCCACAAATCTGATGCTCCGGTTCCTACTTGACCATCTCGATTGTCGCCCCAGCAATAAATCCGGCCGGAAGTTGTCAAACCGCAACTATGGTCGTCGCCTTCGATATTACTCGGGCCTACACTAATTTTTTTCCAATTTACACCATTACTATATTGTGGAATACCAATTTCCGTGGCTTGATTAGTTGAAACATAGGAATCATTGCCAAGCTGACCAATGTAATTCCATCCCCAACAATATGCTGTGGCATCATCTTTAACTGCACAAACGTGGTTTCTGGAAACATCAACTTGGATCCAATCAATGGCTTTGGTGGCTTCTTGTCGAGGAGTTTTTGCATCTGCAATATCACCTATACCCAGCTGACCGTCAGCATTGCCACCCCAACACCAATTACTATCATCTGCTTTACTAGCACAGGTGTGGAATACGCCTTGCGCGACGTTGCTCCAATCTGCATCGGGTGTAGCAACAGCGGTTGGTAGAAAGGCATCAAAATTTGTAGCGTCACCCAATTGGAAATTATTGTTGCTGCCCCAACACCACAATTTGTTGTTAATATCAATCGCGCAGGAATTAGAGTCATAAACATTAACTGTTTTCCACTGTGTAGGTAGTGGGTTTTGATTAATATCGATTGATGCAATATTGGTTGGATATATCGCATCAAAATCATCACCTAGTCCTAATTGACCTGTACTATTGATTCCCCAGCATCTAAGCGTTTGACTAGCGGGATCATTCTGAATAATCCCACAACTGTGATTTCTACCAGCGCTCACGGTTAACCAAATCAGATCATCCACAAAGTATGGCGCAATTTCATTGGCGTTGGGGCTATCTGTGCCCAAAAGGGGCCCATATGTGGGATTGGCACCCCAGCAATGCAAAGCGTGATTTGTATCAATTGCACACGTATGCTGTAGTCCCGCTGAAACATGGAGCCAATTCACACTCAATGCGGGTTCTGTTGGATTGGAAAACACTTGAGTTGGTACCGATGTATCGATTAATTCAATCCTTGTTTTGTTAATACCCAGCTGACCATCATAATTATTACCCCAGCACCACAAGGTATTATCAGTTTTTATTCCACAGGTATGAAGGAAACCCGATGAAACCATACTCCAGTCATTTGAGTTACTGCTTTCTTGCGCTGGAGAAAAACGTGTAATTTCTAAAGAGTCACTTCCTAATTGTCCTTTATCATTTCTACCCCAACACCAAAGTGTATTATCAACTCTGATAGCACAGGTATGACCATGATCGTAAGTAACAAAATCAGAACCCTGGATGGCTCCACCAGCCGATACACTTCTCCAACGAGTGCTAGTGTTCACTTCCATGGGAATCACAACAGGTTCGTTGATTTCAATTGCTAGCTGATTGTCATAATTAGCACCATGGCAAAAAAGCTTCGAGTTTTTGTCGATAAAACATGTATGACTTTGTGCTGCAGATAATTTTTCATCGCTTAAGCCAATAGCACCAAAACTGCTACCAAAATCCCAACTATCACCCGATGCATTTGTGGCAGTCATGACAACAAAATATATTTGATTATTTACAAAATATGCATCTGCGGGAAATTCAATATAGTTATTTTGTATATTTAGTTGGCTTACATCAAAGTTACCCGTATCCGACCCTCTAGGAGGTGGCGCGACGCCATCTGCTGTACCAAGATACACATTGTATCCAGTGGCACCAAAGGTAGGATCCCAACTTATGTGCAATCCATTTTTGCTTGAAGTGACAACAATACTTTCATCCGATGGCGCACTAGGGGGTAATAATATAGAAGCCACTGGTGAAGGATCAGACTCACCACCCAGATTTCTCGCTTTTACCTGATAAGAATAAGTTCTACCAGGCAATATTGTTAAATCATGGTAAATGGGCTCCGCAGTGGAATCGATGAGTGTGAAAATAGAAGAACCAAAATCATCATTAGATCGATAAATTAAATAGCTATCAACATTAGCAACTTCATAACCACCGACTTCGATCATGGAAACTTGATCTGTTAGAACCGGTTGTAGTGGGCTTTCCGGCAATGCAGGCAATGAAGCAATAATCGGCTCACCAACTTGTCCGTAATATGTTTTGCCGTTATACACGATTCCTGTTCTCACCCCAATATAGTATGTAACGCTAGCGTCCAAAGAATCAAAGGTATGGTTTAGGCCGTTTGTTGCAGAGCCATCACCATTCTCAACAGGTAGAGTCGTGGAAATAAAGAGGTTATATATAGGCGAAGCGATTGTTGTTACTGGCTCCCATTCCAAATTTATTGCACCTTGAAGCAGAGTAGTCTTCAAACCAACCGGCGGGGTTAAATCCACCAGTGTTAGCGAGATACTGGCAGAACTTATCGATTGATAACTTGCAGTGATAGTAATATCCCCAGCAGCCAGGGCATTAAGTTTACCCGTTTCATCAGGAGCTGTACTTATCTCAGCAAACAAAGATGACTGCTCAATAGTCCATGTCACTAAATCTGTAATATCTACATCTGTGTCATCACTGTAACCCCCATTAACGGCCAATTGAACATTATTACCAACGACCAATAGCTCAGGAGGCGATAATATTTGAAGGGTTTTTAACGTTACAGACGATACGGGAGTGGCGGAAACTTCGTTTGAGGCAACACTACGAATGCTTCCATTCTTAGCGATTGCAATATAATAATAAGTCGTATCATTAACCACCGCAGTATCTGTATAGAGGTTTGTAGCGGTATTTATTAAGACTAACGGATCACCTGCAATAGCAACATTTTCCTGGGTAGATCGATATAATTCAATCTCCAATGAGGGGTCATTATGTTGCCAAATCAATTGAATAATATTTTCGCCCACTTCTACCACTTGTAGTGCTGGAGCGGCAGGTACAGACGATGCGGGCGTGGCTTCTACTTCGTTCGATGGATCACTCAATCCAGAACTGTTTATAGCTAAAATATAGTAAAAATATTTTATACCGTTAGTGACATCTGAATCAATGTAAGTCGTGGCGCCAATCAAACTCGTTAAAGGATCTACATTGGTGAAAGCCCCTGCTTGTGTCGATCGATAAATTTCGAACGTTGAACTAGGATCAACATGCGACCACGCTAATTGAATTTCTGCATCGCCAGCTTGCGCCGAAAGCGCCGTAGGTGAAACTGGCACCGGGGACAAAGGGGTAGCTTCGATTTCATTCGACGGTCCGCTGACCCCAGAACTGTTTCTCGCTAAAACAAAATAATAATATTTAGTGCCATTTGTCACCCCAGTGTCGCTATACGTGGTAATCCCAGTTTGCTCATCAAGGGGATCTACATTGGTAAAAGCACCCGATATCGTTGATCGATAGATTTCAAAGTGTAGACTAGGATCGGCATGAGACCAACTCAGTTCTACTTTCCCCTCAGTTGCAGTTGCAATCAAACCCGTAGCAGGCGCAGGCAGTGGTTCCGCTTGGGATGATATTAATGTAGCAGATTTCTCGATAGAATTTGGGCTGGAAGTAGATTCATTTCTTGCGACAACCGTATAGTAATAAGTGACCTCTGGCGAGGCTTCAGTATCAATATATTCTGTACCACTGTGGTTTTCGACAAGAGGCGTTTGTTCTGAGTTATTAGCAGAAACAGTATTCCGATAGATATTATAAACTGTTGCATCTTCAACAACAGACCAAGTGAGGACAATATATGCGTCATTTGCCTCTGCCAATAACTCAGCAGGCGCTTGTAATGTTTGTGGTGTGGCATCAAAACTAAGGATTATTTCCTGAGTGAATGAGGGTGCAACTTCGGGCACAACTTTTAACACTACAGCGCCTTGGGTTGGGTCGATATTTTCTGGCGGAGTATATAGGCCATTTTCGTCAATTATGCCAATGCTTTCATCGCCACCTTCTACATCATTAACGTAATAATGCAATTTCGGGTTTTCCAATCCTTCAACCGTTGCAGAAAAAGAATACACCTGCCCTTTTGATATTTTTAATCGGCCTTCGGGCGTCTGTAAATTGATGGCTATATTAATTTTTGAGTTAAGGGATAAACTAACATTTCGTAACTCACCTAAATCCAATGGTGGCACAATTGATTCGCCTTCATATAAAAGTTCTTCATTAGCATATGCAGATCCAATGATTTTATAAGACACGCCGCTTTGAACTCGAAAACTGTGCTGATTATTATCTTCAGTCATTATTGCGCGACTGACCTCATAATTATTTGAGTCTAATAGTCTAAATGAAACTGTTGTAATTTCGTTTGGTAGAAATCCGCCTTTCGAAGCAATGGAACGTGAATAGGACGAGGTCGATTTACTGAAAGGCAGAGAGATGTGAAGTGTCGCTTTACCTGAATTGTTATTATCCTCGAATTCAGAACACCCGCTGATTAACCCAAGTAAGAGAAATGACAATAACGCACTTAAACCAATACGCGCAACTCGATTTTTTACTGTTATATAAGACATGATTTAAGACTATCTCAATATTATTGATTTGTTTTAATTTTTTGAAAACCCTCAAATTGAATTTCATAGATGAAAAGCTCAATTTGCGGACTAAAGGCGATAATTATAACTCGCCGGGCTAGATTTAAATATTGGTTTTCGAAGATATTTTAATCCCAGCCTTAAGGTTGGTTATTACTACTGAGTTGGATGAAATGAATACCCTGAATTTAGACTCCATAGACGACATGGACATTGTCTTCATGTTTACAGGATGTATTAACAACGTGAATATAAATCCGGGTGATTCATTTCAACTGCCCCCTTAGTATGTCACCCATTAAAATTAGCATTCACCATTTTTAAAGCCGCAAATTATTATCTTCTATAACAGCCTAAAAAGATCATGGTGTTATTATTTCTGACAAACGATATAATTTCTGTAGGATATTTACCATGAGTTATCTCGGGGAGTCAGCGTACTCGATAAAAAATTCGGCCGTCCATGGCCGAATTTCACTCCGTTCACTGACAACCTAATATGCCTCGGACGTCCACGTCACTCTCGGTGTTCGCTCTCTTATGACTGACGG
>Ga0316207_10001359_pt1 | contig 30639 bp, 29 predicted proteins | sample 6weekpyrite_MG_FD_204943 | JGI IMG/M metagenome (GOLD analysis project Ga0316207, IMG submission 204943) | Microbial mat bacterial communities from mineral coupon in-situ incubated in ocean water Damariscotta River, Maine, United States -... | ecosystem: Environmental > Aquatic > Marine >...
GATATTCTGATATATAATTCATAGTGAGGTTGGGTAACATCTAACTTACTGAAAAATATGATTTAAATCCTGGATAATAAAAAAGACAAATGGATATGAAAGAGCAAGAAACTTATAACGATGAAATTAGTCTCGTTGATTTAGCAAAAGTTATAGTGCGAAGAAAGAAAACTATCTATTTGGTTTTCACACTGTCGGTGCTCATAGGGCTGGCAGCTGCATTTTTACTCCCCAAAACATATTCCTACACCACGACAATTGAAATTGGTCAAAGTATCGACAATGGTCGGGTTCGGCTAATTGACGAACCACAAACACTGCTGGTAAAAATAAATAAAACCTATATACCTCTGGCCCAACAGGCGTACTTTGAACAAGACACTGATGCAAAAGATATATTAAATATCAAATCCGATGTTCCTAAAAAAAGTCAGATTATTGTAATTACTGGTAAAGGTACTGAAGATCAACAGGATATGTTTGAAAGCATTGGCAAAGATATTGTCTCTAAAATAAAAGATGATCATGGCCGACTTCTTAAGGTATTAAAAAAGCGATACGAGTCGCAGCTTTTGTCTATAGATAATCAAATCCAGAGCGTAGAGCAGCAAATTAATATATTTAAGCAAAATATAAAAAGACTGGATCAAAAAGCAATGTTAATTCGTTCTCAGATAAAGGGAATAAATAAGGAGCTAAAACAAAGCCTAAAAAATAGAAACAACGCAAACCTCAATGTACGTAATGAAGCTAATGCAATGACCTTGCTAATGATCGATACAGAAATGCAAAACAACAGAAACCGTCTGTTTGATCTACAGCAGAAACTTGAAGTCGATATGGATAATCAGAAAGACATATTAAACAAAAAAATATCAGACTCAATACGAAAAGTTGCAGAGCAAAAAGATGCATCTTTACTTAAGAAAATCGAGCTAGAAAACTTGCGCGAGACTAGAGCTCTATCTGTAGCGATGAAGTCGGTTGAACCGATTGGTATGAGAAAAAGAGTACTTGTTCTTTTAAGTCTTTTTGCCGGGTTGTTTTTAGGTGTGATTGCTGTGTTCTTACATGAATTATTTTCTAATGTTAAATCTGAGCTAAATCTTGAAAAGTAGGTTTTACTTTTGTGTTATGTGTTAATAAATTGAATGATAAATACCTTTTAGGTGGTTAGATTATAAAGTGAAAGCTATATCGAATGCTTTGTCTACTGATGCGTCCGTATATGAGATTTTTCCTGAGCGGATTATTACGCCTGTAGATAATGATCATTTAGTGAAGTATGTTCGGAGTGTGCTCAAGGAAAAGAAATCAATTACTATGCGTGCAGGAGGTACTTCGCTAGGTGGTCAGGCAATTGGTGATGGTGTAATAATTGATGTATCTCAATATCTGAGAAAAGTTATTGAGTATTGTCCTGATCAGAGAGAAGTTATTGTTGAATCAGGAGTGATTCAAGATGACTTGAATGAATTGCTCGCTGCTGATAGTTTGCGTTTTGCACCTGATACGTCAACATCTAATCGTGCAATGATCGGTGGGATGATAGGTAATAACTCGTGTGGTTCATATTCAGTATACTATGGTACTACGCGTGAACATGTGAAATCTATTGATGTCATATTGAGTGATGGTACAGAAACTCGTTTTGGGCCGCTGACGTCTAAGCAGCTAAATAGTAAACTTGCGTTAGAAGGTATCGAAGGTAATATTTACAGGACTGTTATTCAATTGCTTGAGCAACATGGGGTTGCTATTGTCGATGCGTTCCCACATCCGTCAATAATAAGAAGAAATACCGGATATGCTCTGGACGTGCTGTATAAAAAATGTCAGCCGTTTAATCCTGAAGGAATACCATTTAATTTGGCGCCATTGATATGCGGCAGTGAAGGTACTTTAGCTGTAATTAAAAGTGCAACATTGAATTTAGTTGAGCTGCCTTTGCAGAGAGGTTTGTTGTGCGCACATTACGATTCTGTTGTCTCTGCACTGGATGTAGTGCCTGAATTATTAGAATTAAATCCGGCTGCCATTGAGTTAATAGATAAACCAACGCTTGATGGAACTCTTCAAAATATCATGCAGAAAAAAAATCGGTTTTGGATTGAAGGGGATCCAGAGGCTGTACTTGTAATAGAATTTTTTGCAGATGATCATGCTGGTCTTGAAGACCAGCTTCTTAATTGTCAACGATGGTTATTAGCCAATTCCGCATATGCGGCACCCGTTATTGATACTAAAGATACATCAAAAGTCTGGGAGGTGCGTAAAGCGGGTCTTGGAATGTTGATGGGTAAGATAACACGTGAGAAGGCAGTTGCAGTTATCGAAGATGCAGTAGTACCAATCGATAAATTATCGGCCTATTACCATGATATTAGGGGTTTGATGTCAGAGCTTGGTGTGAATTGTGTTTACTATGGTCATGCATCTGTTGGTCTAATTCATATCAGGCCGGAACTCGATTTATCTACAAGCAAAGGTAAAGAGTTATTTGAGATAATTGCTAAGCTAAATTCGACATTAGTCAAAAAATACAGGGGAGCACTATCTGGTGAGCACGGTGATGGTCGAATCAGGGCGCCATTTTTAAAAGAGCAATTTGGTGATTTGGTATATAGCTGCCTGGTAAGATTAAAAAAAGCATTTGACCCTGATAACTTATTAAACCCGGGTGTCATTATTGGAGATATGGCAATAACGCAACATCTTCGTGCTGACCGCCAGCTTAGCAAACAAATCGAAACAGGTTTTAACTGGGATTCTGATATCAGTTTGCTAGATGCTGTAGAAAAATGTAATGGTGCAGGGGTCTGTAGAAAATCTGTTGGCAAGGGAGTGATGTGTCCATCTTATCAGGCAACCAGAGATGAAAGTTTGTCTACTCGAGGTCGAAGTAATTTGTTGCGATTAGCATTAACAGAAGATAACCCTGTAAATGCTCTATCAAATAGTCAGCTGCAGTCGTCATTAGAGTTGTGTCTTGGGTGTAAAGGCTGCAAAACAGAGTGTCCTGCCAGTGTCGATATGGCGCGAATAAAATCAGAAATTTTGTATCAAGCTACTAAGCGGTTTTTCACTGGAATAAGTCTTAATAAGATGATTTTTAAAGTGTATGGAAAATTGATGGTTTTAGGGAGTCGTTTTCCTGATGCATATAATTGGGTGCAGAATGTCTGGTTGTCAAAAGTGTTATTAGGGATTGATATGCGTCGTACATTACCGGTTATCCGGGGTGATGACTTGAAATCATGGTGGAGTACGCAGCTACAAACGAATGAAGAAAATAAACTTACGGTGTGGGTATTATGTGATGTTTATAGTCAATATCAGGAACCGGGTATTGGTAGGGCTGTTTTTAATTTTTTAAAAGAAACAGGTGTTAATATCAGGCCGATTTTTATGAAGCAATCACCCAGAGCATTAATAAGTAAAGGCTTACTTGAGGATGCACGGAATTCCTTACATGAATGCGTGGGGCAGTTATCTGGAATGAAGCAAGATGATATCTGGTTGGGGATTGAGCCATCAGAAATTCTGGTATGGAGAGATGAGGCTAAGGACTTGCTTTCTGCTAAAGATAATAGTTGGCTATGTACTAAACAAGCGTTGCTGTTTGAAGAACTTGTGCTAGAGCTTGAAAAGAAAGAGATGCTTCCAGAATTAAAATCTATCAATAAGAAAGTATTTTTTCATGCCCATTGCCATCAAAAAGCATTGTCAAATTCAAATGATTGTGAAAGAGCATTAAAATTGATACCGGGGGTTAATATCCGGATGGTTCCGTCAGGTTGCTGTGGTATGTCTGGGGAGTTTGGCTATCAACATTATGATTTATCGAAAAAAATTGCAGAACAAATATTGCTTCCTACCTTGGATGAAGCAACTAGTGATGATTATGTTGTAGCAACTGGAACGAGTTGTCGGCATCAAATCAGTGAATTTACAGAATATAATGCGATGCATAGTGCAGAGTTATTTGCAGAGGCAATTGCATAAGATGGAGACTAGAATGGGTGTAGAAATTTTTGTTAAAGACTATATTTCAAGGCTACAAAGTCTTTTAGATAGTGTAGATGTTAATGTTGTTGGTGAAATTGTAGAGGCCTTAGAGGCGACTGTTGAAAAGAAATCCAGAATATATATTTTGGGAAATGGTGGGAGTTCAGCAACAGCCTCGCATATGGTGAATGATTTGGGTGCTGGTTTAAGAAGACGTGACATTATGAACTTTGATGTGACGAGTTTAGGGGATAATTCACCTGTTGTTACAGCTATAGCCAATGATATAGGATATGAAAATGCGTTTTATATGCAAATGAAAGGCTTATTGTCGTCTGATGATATGGTTATAGCTATTTCGTGTAGTGGTGATTCTCCGAATATTGTTAAAGCTGTTGATTACGCGAAAAATCTTGGTTGTAAAATAGTCGGGGTAACTGGGTTTGATGGTGGGCATTTAAAGAAAGAGGCGGATATTAATTTTCACGTTGATGCACCGAAAGGTGAATATGGGCTTGTTGAAGATGTCCATATGATTTTAGATCATATTATTTATTCATATTATATTCAAAGAGGGTCGCATGCTTAGGGTAGGTGTTGCAGGGTACGGGAAGATAGGGCAGCTTCGGGCTAGGGCAGTAAAAGAAATTGAAAATGCGGAGTTGGTTGCTATTTATGATATAGATTCTCCTGATGAAATTGATTCATCAATTAAAATTTGTCAGAGTTATGAAGAACTCCTAGATCAGAATCTTGATGTTGTTTTTGTTTGTGCGTTTAACAATGTTTTGTCTGATTTTACTGTTAGAGCTTTTGAAAAAGGAGCTCATGTGTTCTGTGAAAAACCTCCCGCAAGAAATACGCAGGAGTTGGCGGAAGTAATAGAAGCAGAAAAGAAATACGGTAAGATTCTTAAGTATGGTTTTAATCACCGTTATCATTATTCTGTTATGGAAGCAAAAAAGCTCATAGATAGTGGTGAGATGGGTAAGCTTTTATGGATGAGGGGCGTTTACGGCAAAGCGGGGAGTATTGATTATGATAAAAATTGGCGTAACTTTAGAAAAATTTCAGGTGGTGGGATATTAATTGATCAGGGAATTCATATGCTTGATTTAATGATGTATTTCTCTAAGAGTAAATTTGAAAAGATAAATAGTTTTGTGACTACTGCGTTCTGGGATATTGAAGCCGAAGATAATGCGTTTATAATCATGCAAAATCCTGATAAAGTAACTGCTATGGTTCATTCATCAGCAACTCAATGGAAGCATAAGTTTTTACTAGAGTTGTGCTTTGAGGAAGGGTATATAAACCTGGATGGGATCCTATCTGGCACGAGAAGTTATGCGCCAGAAAAGTTAGTGGTTGGGCGTAGGGAATTCGAGGATATTACTCATGCAATGGGTAAGCCAAAAGAATCAACAACGTGGTTTGAATATGACAACTCCTGGATTTATGAAATCGAAGAGTTTTTTGATGCTGTAGCTGGTACTAAGCAGGTAGAAAATGGCACCAGCCAAGATGCATATAATGTATTGAAGTTAGTAGAAGATATATACGATCATTCGGGGTTTTATAATGACTAAATTAGTAGTTGGTGTTACAGCGGTTGCCTTTTCAAGAGATAAAGAACGAGTACAAGCGTTGAAAGATGCGTTTAATGGTGAGGTGTTAACGAATGAAAAGTTAATTCGTTTTACACCGGAAGAGCTGATACCTTTCTTGCAGAAATGTGATTACGCAATTGTAGGTCTTGATAAAATTACTGATGAAGTTCTAACGCAATGTCCTAATTTAAAAATCATTTCCAAGTATGGAGTTGGTTTAGATAATATCGATTTTGATGCATGTGAAAAACATAATGTGAAGGTTGTATATCCAAAAGGTGTAAATAAACGGTCAGCAACTGAAGAGGCGTTGGGGTCAGCTATATCACTGCTGAGAAATTTATATGTAACATCCAATTTATTAAAAAATGGTGAATGGTTGGTGCAAGGAGGTGAGCAACTGACTGGTAAAACTGTTGGTATTATCGGTGTTGGGCATATAGGGAAAGATCTAATTGAAGTGTTAAAGCCTTTTAAGTGCAAAATACTGGCTAATGATATTCTTGAACAAGATGAATACTATAAAAGTGTCGGTGCGGAATCGGTATCTAAAGAAGAATTATTCAAGCGAGCTGATGTAATAACGGTCCACACATGTTTAACAGATAAAACAAGGCATATGCTTAATGAAAAAGCTTTTTCATTAATGAAGCCGTCAGCTATTGTAATTAATGTTGCACGTGGTGGCATTGTAGATGAAAAAGCGCTTAAGAGTGCTTTGAAAGAAAAGAAAATTGCTGGAGCAGCTCTTGATGTATATGAAAGAGAGCCAGCAGATGATAAAGAGCTTCTAGAGATTCCTAATCTTATGAACATGCCACATATCGGAGGTAATGCAAAAGAGGCTGTTGAGGCGATGGGTATGGCGGCCATCAATAACCTTGTTGATAATATACAGTAGGTAATTGTCAGTGCAGATAAATTTCGATGGTCAAAGAGTTTTAGTAACTGGTGGAAGCCGTGGTATTGGTAAGGAGATAGCGCTTGCTTTTCTAAATGCCGGTAACTGTGGTGTTGTTATTACAGGTAAATCTGATAAATCACCAGAATGGATTAATGAGTTTGTAGGCCGGGTAGAGTATTTGCCACTTGACCTGAGTTCTGATGGCTGGATTAATCAACTAGAAAAGGAAATTGAAAATAGAGATGCATTTGATGTTTGTGTAAATAATGCTGGCATTAACTCAATACACTTGCTACCTGAGTTTCCTGCTGAGAAAGTAGACGAAATATTAAGGGTTAATCTACATGCCCCGATTGTAATAAGTGGAATTATAGCGCGTAAAATGCAGACTAAACAGTATGGTCGTATTGTCAATATCTCATCAATATTTGGTGTTGTAACGAAATCTATGAGAAGCGCATATACTGCAAGTAAATCAGGTTTGATCGGTGTAACTAAAACGATGGCGTTAGATCTGGCTAAGGACAATATTCTAGTCAATGCGGTTTCACCTGGGTTTATAGATACTCAGCTTACTAGAGATGTTTTAGGTGAAGAGGGTATGAAAGAAATGGCGGCACGAGTACCAATGGGACGATTAGGTGATGTCAAAGAAATCGCAATTCAAGTGGTGTTTTTATCAAGCGGCTTAAATACATATATGACAGGTCAGAACGTAATAGTAGATGGTGGGTTTGTTTGTGAATAAAATCGAGATATTTTCTGATAAAGAGACGTATGATCTTTTCTTTAGTAGAGACTGGGCTCAAATTGGTAAAGATATTGAAGAATGTGCTGCAGTTGTTATTGATGAAAAGGTTTTTAATTTATATAAAGATTATTTGAATCTTGAAAATAAGACGGTGATTAAAATACCTGTTACTGAAGAGATAAAGAATCCACAGACATCGTTAGATATTTGTGAAAAAATGATCGTTGCAGGTGTAACGCGTGATCAGTTTATAGTAGCGATAGGTGGCGGGGTTATTCAGGATCTTGTGACATTTGCTGCAAGTATTTATATGCGTGGTATCGATTGGGTGTTATATCCAACAACATTACTTGCTCAGGCTGATAGCTGTATTGGCGGTAAAAGTTCTATTAATTTTAAAAACTGGAAGAATATATTAGGTAATTTTTATGTGCCAAAACGCATTTTTGTTCAGAGTCAGTTTTTGGAAACGCTCACTGAAGATGATATTCGATCAGGTATTGGAGAAATTTTAAAAGTCTTCATGCTGTCTGGTAAAGATTCCCTAGAATTGCTTATTGAAGAAATGGATTTATATCAGGGTAATGAAGCAGTGCTTGATCGCTTAATTGTCAAAGCTTTAGAGCTTAAGAATAATATTCTTGAGATTGATGCTCTTGATAAAGGATTGAGGCTTAAAATGAATTATGGACATTCATTTGGTCATGCACTGGAAGCTGCAACCAATTTTGGTATACCCCATGGTATTGCTGTAACCATTGGTTTAGATGTAGCTAATTATTTTTCGATGCAATCTGGTTTGATTTCAGAAAATCTGTTTAATCGGTTGCATTCAACTTTATCATTAAATATGCAATCAAATGATTTTGTGGATTTCGAATTCTCAGATTTTATTGCTGCATTAGAAAAAGATAAGAAAAACAAAAAAGGTCAGTATGGACTGATAGTACCAGTATCAGAAGGTGAGGTTGAACATAGGTTCTTTGATATGAATGAAGCAAACAATACATTAATTCAAAATTACTTCAAAATCTTTTACGGTAAATAGTTGCTATGAAAGATCTTGGGAAAATAGTACTACATATTCCTGCCAGAGAAGGCAGCAAAAGAGTTCCTAGAAAAAATATCAGGGAAATGGCTGGGAAGCCTATGATTTCATATGTCATCGATGCATCATTAGAATCGACTGTGACTGATAATGTATATGTTAATACCGATGCAAAAGAAATTATTGAGTATGTCTCAAAGTCCTTCCCGGATGTTAAAATTCATGAGCGTGAAAAAAAATTAGCTGATGATAAGGCCTCCAGTGATCAGTTTAATATGGATATTATTGACACCCTTGAGCCGGATACATTGGTAATGGTTAACCCGGTCTGTCCGTTAATTGATGCTAAAGATATAACTGAAGCTGTAGCTGCTTATAAATTATCTGACTGTGATACGTTAATTACGTGTACGACTACCCAAATGCAAACCTTTTGTAATGATATGCCAGTAAATATTCGTTTAGATGAAGAGCTTGCTGCTAGTCAAACTAATCCAGTTGTGCAAATTCTAAATTGGGCTATTACAATCTGGGATGCAAAATTGTTTAAAAAAAGGTTTGCAAAGCTTGGTTATGCATCAATGGGTGATAACAGAGTGCTATATCCAATTGATCATTTAAAAAGCTTTAAAGTAAGTGAAGAGAAAGATTTTAAGGTTTGTGAGGCGCTTATTGAAAATAAAAAGGCGTAGCTGTGTCAGATACTAAAACATTTGTCTCAAATGAAGCGGAGTTTGGTAAGGATGTTGCCAAATATATTTTAGCTGAGGCTAAGAAGCATATCTTAGAAAAAAATATATTCAGACTTGTGCTTAGTGGAGGTCGAACACCTATAGAGATATTTAAAAATTTAGTTGATATTCAGTGTGAAGTTGATTGGGGTAAGATTGAGTTATTTTGGGTTGATGAGCGATGCGTACAAATTGAGTCTGAAGATAGTAATTATGGAAATTGTGAAAGGGTATTAATTGATAACCTGAAGGTTAAGCCTGTAGTTTTTCCTATGTATTTTTCTGGCGATGCCAGATGTTCTGCAATTAAATATCAAGAGACCCTTCAAAGTCACTTCAAAGACCCGGCAGTACCTGTATTTGACCTAATGCTGTTAGGTGTTGGTGAGGATGGTCACGTGGCTTCAATTTTCCCTGATTCCCTGTTGTCCGCTGAAGAAGATAATGGTGTGTTCGTAAAAAATGTTGAATCACAAGCTCTTAGTCGTATTACATTGACCTTTCCTGTTATACATTTAGCAGAAACGCGTTTATTTATTGCTAAAGGAGTTGAGAAAAAATGGGTGTATGAGGAATGTGTGGATAGTAAAAATAATAAATCTGATATTCCTGCCTGTCTTGCGCAATCAGTTAAAGGTAATAATATTTGGTTTGTCAGTCAAGATGTTGTAGGTATCTGATAGATGTATTCTGACGTCATAAGTGTATAAATAATACCAAGGTTTGATTATGAGATTTTTAATTACAGGCGGTGCTGGATTTATTGGCTCAGCAGTTATTCGTTATTTGATTGACGAAACGCAGCACACTGTCATGAACTTAGATAAGCTGACTTATGCAGGTAATTTGGAGTCATTATTGAGCGTTAGTGCAAATAAGAGATATTGTTTTGAACAAGTTGATATTTGTGATCCGGTAAATGTATCTCGCGCATTGAATGAGTTTCAACCTGATGTTGTCATGCATCTTGCAGCAGAATCTCATGTGGACCGCTCAATTGATGGGCCCGCAGAATTTATACAGACGAATATTACAGGTACCTATGTATTATTGCAGCAGTCAATGCTGTACTGGAAGGAGCTTGAGCAAGACAAGAAAGCTAGTTTCCTTTTTCATCATGTTTCAACGGATGAAGTATATGGCGATCTCGATGATCCAGAGACTCTTTTCACAGAAGAAACTTCTTATGCTCCTAGCTCACCATATTCAGCAAGTAAAGCCAGTTCTGATCATATCGTGCGTGCGTGGCAAAGAACGTATGGGTTTCCAACCTTAATTACTAACTGTTCAAATAATTATGGTCCATACCAGTTCCCTGAAAAATTAATCCCTTTAGTGATTTTAAATGCACTTGAAGGAAAACCACTTCCTATTTATGGGAAAGGTAATCAAATCCGAGATTGGTTGCATGTTGAAGATCACGCGCGGGCATTAGTGTTGGTAGCAACTAAAGGCGAAGTTGCAGAAACATTTAATATTGGCGGACATAATGAGAAACAAAATATCGAAGTGGTTCTTACGATTTGTAATTTACTAGAAGAGTTAATGCCTGATAAGCCTGAAGGTGTTAACTACTACAAAGATTTGATTACATATGTCGAAGACAGGCCTGGGCATGATCTTCGGTATGCGATTGATGCCAGTAAGATTGAACGTGTGCTGTCTTGGGTGCCTGAGGAAACTTTTGAAAGTGGCATCAGAAAAACAATAGTGTGGTACTTGGAAAATATTGAATGGTGTAAACGAGTACAAGATGGTAGTTATCAACGTGAGAGATTGGGGAAAAATAAGTGAAAGGTATAATCTTAGCAGGAGGATCTGGTACCAGACTTTATCCAATAACTAAAGGCGTGTCGAAACAACTATTACCTGTTTATGATAAGCCAATGATCTACTACCCATTATCAGTGCTAATGTTGGCAGGTATTCAGGAAATTTTAATTATTACGACACCTGATGAGCAGCAAGGATTTATTAATCTACTAGGTGATGGCACAGACTTTGGTGTGAAATTAACGTATGCAATTCAACCAAGTCCGGATGGGCTGGCGCAGGCCTTTATTATAGGTGAAGAATTTATAGGCAATGATAGTGTCTGTCTGGTATTGGGCGATAATATTTTTTGGGGTCATGGTTTTACCCCGTTGTTACAAAGAGCTGCTAATCGACTTAAGGGGGCATCTGTTTTTGGGTATCAAGTTCATGATCCCGAAAGATTTGGTGTGGTAGAGTTTGATGAGAATAAGCGTGCGATTTCTATCGAAGAAAAGCCTGAAAAACCCAAATCACATTTTGCCGTTACAGGTCTTTATTTCTATGATAATGACGTTGTAGAAATCGCAAAAGGAGTAAAGCCATCTCTGCGCGGTGAACTAGAAATCACATCTATTAATCAGGCATATTTAGAGCGCGGCGATCTCAATGTGGAATTACTTGGTAGAGGTTTCGCATGGTTAGATACAGGTACGCATGAGAGTTTACTTGAAGCAGCAATGTTTGTTGAAACTATCGAGAAGCGTCAGGGTTACAAGATTGCATGTTTAGAAGAAATAGCGCATGGAAATGGGTGGTTGAGTGCTGACCAGGTGTTGTTGATAGCTAAGCAGCTCTCTAAAAATGGGTATGGGCAATACTTGTATAATTTGATTCAATCATCATGAATATCGTTGTATTGGCATCTGCTGAGCGTGGGTTAAGGTGCTTGAAAAGCTTAACCAAGGTAATGAGCTCTGATGATGAGCTAACTGTGTTTACGTTCCCAGAAACTGAGTGGGAACCAAAATATGTTGCGAGGATAGAAGATTTTTCTAATAGCATTAATGCTTCTTTTCACGTAACTACAAAAGTTCATGATGAACAATATAATGCATTCTGGAAAAATAACGTAGATATTATTTTAGTAATAGGCTGGCGCTATTTAATACCGGAATCTGTATACAATAATGCAAAACTGGGTTGCTTTGTTTTTCATGATTCTTTATTGCCTGAATATAGGGGGTTTGGACCATCAGTCTGGTCAATTCGTAATGGTGAGAACCATACTGGTGCGTCACTTTTTAAAATATCTAAAAATATAGATGACGGTCCTATTTTAGATCAAGTTAGAGTTGAAATTGGACCGACCGAATATATTGGTGATGTTGTTGAAAAAGTAACAGTTTGCTATGAGGAAATGATAGCAAAAAATTATAAACTATTAAGGTCTGGTGATGTTTTTCTAAAAGAACAGTCTCATAATCAGGCTACGTATACATGCAAAAATATGCCAATTGATTTTGAAATAGATTGGAATCAATCATCAGCTGATATTTACAATTTAATTAGAGCTTATTCTTCACCTTACCCTGGTGCATTTACAACATTAAATGGTAAAAAACTCACAATACTTAAAGCAAGTATTGTTAAAATCCAGAATTATATAGGGATAATACCCGGAAGAGTGCTGGAGTTTGATATCAACGGTAATGTGACTGTATTGTGTGGTAGAGGCGCTCTTAAGTTAGAAAGAATAATATATGAAAGTGAGGAGATTTCTCCAGTTAAATTAGTAGTTAGTAGCATTGGAGACACGCTAGGAAAATGACCGATATAAAATTTAACGAACCATATATAACTGGTAAAGAATTGGAATATATAAAAGATGTTTTTGAAAAAAAACACTTTTATGGTAACGGTGAGTTTACGAGTAAATGTCAGGATAAGATTAGGGATTCTCTGAGTGCGCAAAAGGTATTGCTTACAGATAGTTGTACTTCTGCATTAGAGATTTCTGCTCTCTTAATTAAAGACTGGGAGGTGGAGCAAGAGGTAATATTGCCTTCGTATACATTCTCTTCCACAGCTTCCGCATTTGCCAGAGCTGGTTTTAAGTTAGTGTTTGCAGATGTCTGTCCTGATACAATGATGATCGATATAAAGGATGTAGAGAATAAGATAACAACCAAAACGGCTGCAATTGTTATTGTTCACTATGCAGGTTTTAGTGCAGGCTCTAAACAATTCAAGTCACTATGTAATAATCATGGTCTCTTTTTGATAGAAGATGCAGCTCAGGCTTTTGGTAGCTATGAGGAAAAAAACGCGTTAGGTACGGTTGGGGACTTAGGTTGCTTTTCTTTTCATGAAACCAAAAATATTCATGCGGGGCTTGCAGGGGCTTTATTAATAAATAATGAAAAATTTAAAGATCGAGCTGAGTTTATTTGGGAAAGAGGTACAAACAGGCAAGAAGTTCTAAAAGGTATTGCTGATAAATATTCATGGGTTGAAATTGGAGGTAGTTTTTATCCGACTGAATTACAAGCTGCATTTCTATTTGCACAGTTAGAGTCTTTTGATCAAAATATGGCGGAAAGGAAGTCTATTTTTGATACCTATACAGAAAATCTTTTACCACTTAAGTCCGAATATGAAATTTATTTTCCAGATCAGTCGGATAATTATGTTTCGAACTATCATGCGTTCTGGATCACCTTCAGTTCAAAAAATGAGTGTGATTATGTGCGTGAAGGTTTAGTTAAAGAAGGTATTAGCGCTTACATAGGATATGTACCATTACATACATCTAAAGTTGGTCTGGCAATGGGTAATAAGGAAGGTAGTTTACCAGTAACAGAGGATTACGCAGAAAGAATCCTTCGTTTGCCGTTTCATAATAATATGTCTGAGGAGGATGTTAAAAGAGTTGCGGATTGCATTGTTATTCTGGTGAAGGAGTTTGAGGGATGAAATATAGTGAATACCTTAAGTTATATAGTACGTTTCTTAAAAATAACAGTGATGGTGAAGTATCAGATCTTAGGCTGGAATGCACAGTTGAGTCTATACGTGACTGGTCTGAGATTGGTGATCTAGATGATACGAAAGACTGGTTTTTAGATCAGCAATCTAATTGTTCAATGTCAATCGAAGATATTCCTCTGTATGAATGCAAAGGTTGGGTATACGACGAAAAGAAGGGCGTTTTTCAACATGAAAGTGGAGAGTTCTTTTTTGTACAAGGAGTAAGGGTTTCAAATACAAAAGATAGAGAAGTGGTAGGTGGTTGGGATCAGCCTATATTGACTCAGGTTGGTTTTAATGGTGGATTACTTGGGTTGTTACGTCAGAAGAAGGATGGTATTCCTTATTATTTGGTAGAAGCAAAAGCAGAACCAGGTAACCCTGACAAAGTACAGATAAGTCCAACGTTGCAAGCAACATTTAGTAATTTAAAGCAGGCGCATGGTGGAAAGAAACCCAGATATTCTGAGTTTTTTGAATCTCCTTTAGATAATTCCGGGGTAGTTTTGTTTGATCAGTGGATGTCTGAAGATGGAGGTAGATTACATTTAAAAAGGAATAAAGGAATGCTTGTAGAAATTCCATCTGATTATAAAATAGATGAAGCACATGATGGATTTAGATGGTTAACTCTCTATCAGTTAAAAGAGTTAATAAAGTTGAATAGTTGGGTTGGTCCACATGTCAGAAGTATCATTTCACATTTATGAACACTAAAAAAATAAATATAGCTGTTTGGTCAGTTGGACAACATGCGATACGTAATATATTACCGGTTTTAGCTAGGTCTTCTTATATTAATTTGTATGGTGTGTATACCAGAAATCGGGAAGTTATGCGGTCAAAAGCAGAAGAGTATAAATGTATAGCTTTTACCGATGAAACAAGTTTTTTATTAAATGATGATGTAGATGCTGTTTATATTAGTAGTCCTAATTCTTTACATTATGAGCAAATTAAAGCAAGTCTTCTGCATAATAAACATGTCATTGTAGAAAAAACAGCATTGATAAATACATTACAGTTTGATGAGTTAATAGAGGTTGCCCGGAGAAAAAAACTTTTATTAATGGAGGCCTTTATGTTTCGGTTTCATAGGCAATGGCAGATTTTGAAGGATTTAGTAGTAACGGAGAAATATGGCCGGGTATTATCTGCTGATATTTCATTTGGGTTTCCTCATTTAAATAAAGAGGATATTAGATATCAGAGAGACCTGGATGGTGGGGCATTAAATGATGCCGGGGCATACACTATCTGTGCTGCTAGGAACTTATTTGGAGATGATATTAACTTGATAGGATCCAGTGTCATGTCCCTGGATGAGTATGAAGTTGATACAATTGGAGTTGCATCATTCATAAGTGCTGCAACTAGTGCAACTGTTAATTGCAAATGGGTTTTTGGTGGTAGTTATTTAAGTGAGATAAAGGTTTGGTGTGAAAAAGCTCATATAACAGTAGAACGCGCCTTCGCTAAACCAAGTGACTTGTATTCATTAATTAAGATTCATAATAATGGTGAGTTAATTGAAGAAATTAGCTGTGGTAAAGATAATCATTTTATCCACATGTTTAGTCATTTTCGTGATGAAATAATAAATAATAGCTTCGAAAATGAGTATCAGCAATTAGGTAATCAGTTGTCCATTATGGAGAAAATAAGAGGAAATATATAAAGGATATAATGCAAGATACTTATACGCATGAACGAGAAGAGTTAACGAAAACAAATCATGTCAATTAAACTTAATTTATTTGCTAATTATTTAAGCCAGTTCTATATAGGCGTGATTGGTGTTGTTCTGATACCTGTATATATAGGTCTAATTGGTATAGAAGCATATGGACTGGTTGGATTTTTCGCCACGATCCAGTCTCTTTTTGTGGTGTTGGATTTGGGTTTGTCCTCAACTGCAATAAAAGAAGTAACTAAATTTAGGGGTGGTAAGTCTGATTTAAGAGAGTTTCGGTTAACTCTTAGATCTATTGAAATTATCTTTTGGGGTATTTCATTATCATCAATGCTTGTTTTAGTTTTGTCAGCTAAATATCTAACAACTGATTGGTTGGAGTTCAATGAGCTTGCATTTGAAGAGGTTTACTATTCCGTTATTCTAATAGCTTTTTCAGCTGGTACCAGGTGGTGTGTTGCCTTTTATAAAGGTGTTCATACTGGTTATGAAGAAATTGTTTTTTTGAGTAAATTTAATGCGATATTTGCAACTTTTCGTTTTGTGTTGGTTATCCCGTTTTTGCAGTATGTGTCTTCATCTCCAGTCGCTTTTTTTATTTTCCAGGGAATGGTGGCATGTATAGAATTGATTTATATTATTTATAAGTCTTATACTTTGATACCAAAAGAGGAGTCAATTGGCTGGTCTGTTTCAAGTGTTTGTGGTATCGGGAAGGTATTAAAATTTAGCGTGAGTGTATCCGTAATTAGTCTTTTATGGGTGTTTATATCTCAATATGACAAGACCGTTCTTTCTGGGTGGATGGGCTTGTCAGATTACGGTGTGTATATGATGCTGGTGTTGGCTGCAAGTATAATTACGTATTTCACATCTGGATTATATAATGTGCTGTTGCCCAGGCTTAGTGTCTTGCATGCTGAAGATGAGTTGTCTGAAATGAAATCTGTATATAAGAAATATACACAATTTATTTTAATCATGATTGTTCCTATATCGGCAACAGTATTTTTCTTTTCAGATAGAGTTTTAAAACTATGGGCTGGCGTTGAATATGATACAGATGTCTTTAATACATTATCGTTTTTAGCCTTAGGTAATATGTTTGTCCCGTTGCTAGCATTTCCATATATGGTTCAGTATGCATATTCGGATTTTAAAATAGCAATATTTGGTAATTTCATAGTAGCTAGTATTATACCATTTGGTGTTTATGTTATGTTTTTACATTTGGGGGTGTATGGTGTTTCGATAAACTGGTCTGTTATAATGTTTTTGCATTTCATGATTACCTCAATGCTTGTCCATAATAAATTTTTCGGGGTGTTTCACTTAAAGTGGATGCTTAAAGATGTGATGCCAATTAGTATAACGGTATATGTATTAGCGTACATTCTTTCAATTGTTATAATTGATGTGGATGATAAGGCGTTAATGTTTGTTTCTTTGTTTGCCTGTTATTTGCTATTAGTGTTTTTATCAATTTTGGTATCTTCTGAGTTTAGGGAGATTGTCGTAGATAAAATTAAATTAAAATTAAAGCCAATATGAAAATAATTCATGTTTTACCACTGACTGGTCACAAAAGTATGATTGTTTTTGGCTCTGTTATATTAAATTTCTTTGACAATAATCAAGGTGTATTAGGTGGTGATCATGAATTTATTTTTGAATATTCTCCTGAATCTGGACATAAAGAATTATTAATTGATAAGTTAAATCCTGGGGTGATTAAGAAAGTTAAATTTCTTATGAAAGCTGATGTTACAAGAGATATCTTCAGTCAAGAACAATCGCATGTGTATTTTCATCAGTTGCCCAGTGTTTATGTTCGTGTAATATTTCTCTTGATGTTCATGATTAAGAGAAAAATAAAATATAGCTGGGTGATTTGGGGTGGTGATTTATATAACAATTGGAATGTAGTTGAGGGAGGTAATAAAAAAACCTTAATCGAAGGTCTAAAATTAAAGGCTAAAAAAATGATCGACACTTTTTTTGTAAAAAAAATGTGTTATGTTTGTTCTGTTTCAGATGATTTGAGTGTGTTTGATATGATGTATCCTAACTCTAGTGCTCGTCATAAAATTTTCTATTATCCAAATAATATGTTGAGTTCTGTATCTCACGTCACCAAGCCTGCTCATAAAGATAAAAAAATCCTTATTTCGCATTCTGCGAGCATGAGTAATAATCACCTTGAAGTAATAAACCTGATTTCACATTTAAAGGATCAGGAAGTCATTGTTGTCGCGGTTCTGTCATATGGAGCAAGCGAACAATATATTGATATGGTTATTGCGGAAGGTAAAAGAGTGTTTGGTGAAAAGTTTGTTCCTATTTTGGATTTCATGTCAGAGAACGAGTATATGGAGTTTTTAAATACAATAAATATAGCGATTATTTTGCCAGACCGGCAGGCTGGAATCTGGACAACGATTACTATGATTGCTGCTGGTGTTAAGGTTTATTATAAATCAACTTCTAGTCCATATGAGTGGTATAAGGGGTTAGGGTTAAAAATATATGATGCACTTACTATCCAGAGTGTATCTAATAATGATATTTTGAATATAGATAAAGTGGTCTTGTCAAGAAATATTTCGATCGTTAAAGAAGTATATTCGAACGATATTATGGTATCGATGTTTAAAAGTACGTTTACTGATTAACAGGTTTTATATATGTCTAATAATATTGTGTCACTAATCGCTAATTTAAGAAAAAATAACGTATCAAATAATTGTAATAATACAGATTTTGATTCTATTACAATTGATCAGGCATATAATATTCAAAAAGAAGTTATTAGATCACTGGGTCATGAAGTGATTGGCTGGAAGTTAGGAGGAACCAATATTAAGACAAGGAATACCTTTAACGTTGAAGAGTTGTATTGGGGGCCAATTTTTGATGGGAATATTACAGATAAGCCTCTTGAATTAACTTTGAAACGTGGAGAAGTAGAGGTCGCATTTAAGCTTAACAGTAATATTGATAATCTAGATCATAAAATTTGTGCTAATGATTTGGCATTATATATAGACAGTGTTGCTCTGTCAGTTGAATTTCCTTGGTCTGTATTTAATTCATTTGGGTCTGCTGGAGTTCTAGCTCTGATATCTGACTGTTGTGCATCAGGGCAGTGCTTTGTCGGTGAAGCAATTGCTTTTGATGAGTTTTCAGGTTTTTCTAAAATGACTATATCTGTTGATGGTGAAGCAATAGAGTCATGCACTACTGATAACTTAGTGGATGGGGTCTACAGTACTGTTTGCGACTTTATTAATATGTCTGATGAAAAAGGCTTTTCCCTGAGTGGGGGACAGTGGGTTTTTACAGGTGGTTTATCTTCTTGCAAAATGTATGATTCAGGTGATGTGGTTGAGATAACTTGTGATTCCTTGGCTGATATTACATTTCAGGTTAAATAGTTGTGAAAATATCTATCAATATATTTAAACGTATCTATTTTAAGTTTATGACAGAGCTTAAAAAAATTAATCGATATCGCAGTGAAGATAACGATTATTGGGTTAATATGAAGGATAAGTATAAGGGGAAAAGAGGTTTTATTATCGGAAATGGTCCTAGTTTATTACCAGAAGATTTAGAAGCATTAAAGAATGAGATAAGCATTGCTTCGAATCGTATTTACCTCATGTACCCTAAGACTAACTGGCGTCCAACGGTCTATACAATTGCAGATTCTATTTTATGGCCAAAAATAAAAGATGAGGTAAAAAACCTAAATGAAACTGTACATTTACCTAATTATTTAAAATTTGAAGGTTCTGATAATGTTAAATATTGGAAATCACCTTTTTCAATTGGGGGTAGGAAATTTTCTTTGGATATAACTGAAGGAGCCTATGGGGGGCATACAGTAACGTACGAGAATATTCAAATTGCAATGTATCTGGGGCTAAATCCAATTTATCTGATAGGTTGTGATCATAACTACCCCGGGGAAAAAGATGTTACAGCTGGTATAGCAATTAAACAGGGTAGTGAACAAACTCATTTTACGAAAGAATATAGGGTGCCGGGTGAGAAGGTGCTTCCTGCGTCCATATTAAATATGGAGGCCTCATATAGAGCGGCAAATCAGGTTGCAAATGAACATGGAGTTGAAATTTTTAATGCTACACGTGGTGGTAGATTGGATGTTTTTAATAGAGCCGATTTAGATAAATTGGTTAATTAATGATTAGTTTATATCGTATTCAATACTATCTTGTTACAGCTTCTCTATTTTTGTTGCCATTTAATTCATTGCCAGTGTTTAATTATGCCCTAGGAGAAGCTACTGGTGAAGGAGCTCTGTATCCATTGTTTTTTGGCTGCCTTATCTATGGGGCTTATGTTACTGTTTCTTTAATGTATAGCGGAAAGTTACAGGTTAAGAACAAACAAATATTATTAATTGTTATTTGTTTTTTGTTTGTGACGTTTGTTTCGTATATATATAATGTAAATAGTATCTATAATAATTTATATTTAGGGAAAAATGGTTTAGTAAGATATTGGACGCAATATTCTTTATTGTTATTTGTAATGTTTTCTGTTTTTTATATATCTTCTGTAATTAGGGATGAAGAAGATTTAAAGCGTTTAATTAATGTGTGTAGTTATACATTTATTTTGGTTTTTTTGTTTTCTATATTACAGTTCTATGCGTACTATTTTAAAGTTGGTTTTGCATTATATAATCTAATAGGTGGTTATATTTATGAGGAGGGGGTTATCGAATATGCATTAGAGCGTAGAGCTGGTCTTGGGCTGCACTCAGTGTCACAAGAGCCTTCTTTTTTAGCGATGTATGTGGCAGTTGTGTTTCCTTATGTTGTATTATCTAAATCTAATGTTATGTTGCGGATAGTGTTTTTTTCTCTGGGTGTCGCTCTTATTGTGTTGACATGGTCTAGAACTGCTTATGTGATATTTGTTTTTCAATTGCTTTTGATTTGTTTTTTATATTACTTTCACTATATATCACTTAAGAGAATAGTTTTTTATATACCGTTGTTTTTTATATTTGTTGCTCTCGTTTTATTTACGGAATCAAAATTAAGTTTGATTTTGATGAGTGTAATAGATGTTGAAAATAGCGGCTCAAGTGCAGCACGGCTGGGTGCTGCATATTCTGCTATGGTATTATGGTTTGACGGGCACTCTTTATTGGGAGTGGGGTTAGGTCAAGCGGGCTATTATCTGATTGATTATCTTCCTCAGTGGGCATTTCTAAGTGGGGATGCTTATGATGTTGTTAATGGTGTGAGATGGCCTCCGATTCATAACTTTTGGATTAGACTTCTTGCTGAGGTTGGAGTAATTGGTGTGCTGCTATTTTTAATGTTGTTCATGTATATAGTCATTAAAGTAAATCGTGTGGTTAAAGAAAAATATTTATTCAATAAAGAGAAAGACTTTATAGGTTATGCTGTATTAACTTCACTGGTTGGTGCGTTTCTAATAATGTTTAATCGTGAAACAATTACAAATATGAATGTATGGGTTTCTTTGGGGTTTGCACTGGGGTATTTGAACATTAATAAAAGAAATGCATGGAGCGAAAGGTGAAGAGAATAGTTTTAAAAAGCGAAATATCGATAGGAAGTTATTTGAAATGTTTAGATGATATCTTTGTTTTATCAGAAGTAAAAAATAGTTCATATATTTGTTTAGTTAACGTTCATATGTTAATTGAAGCTTATGATGATGATGATTTTGCCGGAGTTGTCAATAGTGCTGATATGGCACTTCCTGATGGTTCGCCTGTAGCGAAGAGTATTAAATACTTACATTGCATTGATCAAGATCGTGTCGCGGGTATGGATATTATGTCAGATCTAATGAATAAAGCAGAACAAAGAGAAAAATCGATATTTCTTTATGGATCTACCGAAAACGTTCTATCGAAAATAGTTAAAAAATCAGGTGTTGTTTATCCAAATTTAGAAATTCATAGTTACTCTCCACCATTTCGTCAGTTAAGTGATGATGAAAAACTCGCTGATATAGAAATGATTAATAAAGTCAATCCAGACTTTGTATTTGTTGCATTAGGCTGTCCAAAGCAAGAACGCTGGATGTATGATAATAAGGGGCAAATAAAAAGTTGTATGATTGGCCTTGGGGGTGTGTTTCCTGTATTTGCAGGTGAAGTCGGTCGTTCGCCTTTGTGGATGCAAAGGAATAGTTTAGAATGGCTGTATAGGCTCATCAAAGAGCCTCGCAGGCTGTGGAAGAGATACTTATATACTAATAGCAAGTTTTTGTTTTTTATAATGTTTCAATACATTAGAGTTAAATTATTAAGGAAATTACGTTGAAAAAAGTAGCATTAATTACAGGTATCACCGGACAAGATGGTGCGTATCTAGCTGAATTCCTTCTCGGAAAAGACTATGAGGTTCATGGTATAAAACGTCGTGCATCATCCTTTAATACAGATCGTATTGATCACCTGTATCAAGATCCTCATGAGAAAAACAAACATTTTTTCTTGCATTATGGTGATTTGGCTGATTCGCTGAATCTGGTTCGTCTTATTCAAGAAATTCAACCAGATGAGATTTATAACCTGGGCGCTCAAAGCCACGTGGCCGTTTCATTTGAAACGCCTGAGTATACAGCAGACACTGTTGGTTTAGGTGCTTTAAGGATTTTGGAAGCAATACGCATTGCTGAACTTGAAAAGAAAGCTAAGTATTACCAGGCTTCTACATCTGAACTTTATGGTCTAGTACAAGAAATTCCTCAAAAAGAAACAACCCCGTTTTACCCGCGCTCACCATATGCGGCAGCAAAGTTATATGCATATTGGATTACGATAAACTATCGTGAAGCTTATGGCATGTATGCTTGTAATGGTATTTTGTTTAATCATGAGTCACCTATTCGTGGTGAAACATTTGTAACGCGTAAAATAACACGTGCTATGGCACGAATTAGCCTTGGATTACAGGATCGTTTATATCTGGGTAATTTGGATGCTAAGCGTGACTGGGGACATGCAAAAGACTATGTTGAAATGCAATGGTTGATGTTACAACAAGATGAACCTGAGGATTTTTGTATCGCTACTGGTATTCAGTTTTCTGTGCGAGATTTTGTTAATGCTTCATATGCTCATATTGGTAAAACCATTCGCTGGGAAGGTGTTGGTGTAGATGAGAAAGGTTATGATGCTGAATCAGATCAATGCATTGTCGAGGTTGATCCTCGCTATTTCAGACCAACTGAGGTCGAAACTTTATTAGGTGATCCAACAAAAGCGAAAGAAAAATTGGGCTGGGTACCAAAAATAACATTTGAAGAAATGGTCCATGAAATGATGGAAAGTGATCTTCAGATTGCAAAACGTGATGCTTTGGTTAAAGATCATGGTTTCACTGCGCTCGATTATCACGAATAAATAGAATGAAGATTTTTATTACTGGTGGTAATGGAATGGTGGGTAAGAATATTCACTTACTTGCATCTAAAAATGGTCATGAAGTGATAGCGCCTAAAAGAGCAGAACTCGATCTTCTGGATTTCAAAGCAGTACAAAATGCTATTGAATTGGCTGCTCCTGATGTTGTTATTCATTGTGCCGGACTTGTAGGTGGTATACAGGCAAATATACAGGCTCCATTTGATTTCTGTAACATCAATTTACAGTTAGGTATTAATGTTGTTAATGCAGCTTTATCAACTGGCGTTAAAAAACTGATAAATTTAGGTAGTTCTTGCATGTATCCGCGTAATGCAGAAAACCCATTAGCTGAAGAACAAATATTGAAAGGTGAACTGGAACCAACTAACGAAGGTTATGCCATAGCAAAAGTAGCAGTAGCAAGTTTATGTGAGTATGCCAGTAAACAGCATGATGTCTTATACAAAACATATATACCTTGTAACTTATTTGGTCTGTGGGATAAATTTGATCCTAAAAACTCACATATGATACCTGGTGTAATTAGAAAAATTCATGAAGCTAAAACAAAAGGCTCAGATACTGTTGATATATGGGGTGATGGATTAGCCAGACGTGAGTTTATGTTTGCTTCAGACTTGGCTGACTTTATTTTATATACATTAGGTAATTATTCTGATGTACCACAAAATATTAATGTTGGGATTGGTGCAGATTATTCGGTTAATGAGTTTTATGAAAGCATTGCAGATGTGATTCAGTACAAAGGTGAATTTATTCATGACTTAAGTAAGCCGGTAGGTATGAAGCAAAAACTTGTGGATATTTCAAAACAGAATAAATTGGGATGGGCTCCAAAAACAAGCCTTAAAGATGGTATTAAACAAACGTATGAGTTTTTTCTCCAGGGTAAATAAGTATGTATAAGCTTGCAAATACAGCATGGGATGATGAAGAGTTAGAAGCAATTAAAAGTGTTGTAGATAGTAATAGATATAGTATGGGTGAATGCGTTAGCGAATTTGAAACTACGTTCAGTGATTTGGTGTCTAGTAAATACTGTGTAATGGTAAATTCAGGTTCATCAGCCAACCTTTTAGCAATAGCTGCTTTATTTTATAGAAGTGAAAATCAGCTTAAAGCAGGAGATGAAGTAATTGTTCCTGCAGTATCATGGTCAACCACATACTATCCGTTACAGCAATATGGGTTGAAAATTAAATTTGTTGATATTGATAATGAAACACTTAACTATAGTTTGTCAGAATTAGAATCAGCAATTACTGAAAAAACACGACTGATTGTTGCTGTAAACTTATTAGGGAATCCAAATGATTTCCAGAAGATAAATCACCTGATTGAAAATACTGATATTATTTTATTTGAAGATAATTGTGAGTCTCTAGGTGCTACTTTTTCTGATAAGAGCGCAGGTACATTTGGTTTGCTTGGTTCGTTTAGTACTTACTTTAGTCACCATATTTCAACAATGGAGGGCGGTATGGTGATTACGGATGATGAAGAATTATATCATATAATGCTCTCATTGCGATCACATGGTTGGACTAGACACTTGCCATTCGACAATAAAGTTTGTACTAAAAGTACCAATGATTTTGAAGAATCATTTAAGTTTGTTCTCCCTGGTTATAACTTAAGGCCTTTAGAAATGTCAGGTGCAATTGGTTTAAAGCAAATCAAGAAAATACCTGAGATTATTGAAGGTAGAAGGGCTAATGCGCGTACATTTATTGATGTGTTTTCAAATATTGATGGAGTGACTATTCAAAAGGAGCTTGGTGCGAGTAGTTGGTTTGGTTTTTCAATGGTTTTTGAAGAGGGTAAAGAAGCAAGGAGAAAAATTATAGAAGTTTTTGATGCGAATGGTGTTGAGTGTAGACCGATAGTCGCTGGTAATTTCACGAAGAACCCTGTTGTTAAATTTCTTGATTATTCTATTCATGGCACTCTCGCAAATGCCAATGCTATCGATGAAGGTGGTTTGTTTATAGGAAACCATCATTATGATGTAAGTTCAGAGTTAGAAAATGTTGGTGAGCTGGTATTAAATAATTTAAGGTAGTGCTTGTGGTATCAAAATCATTCCTTCCATTAGAAGCATTTAAAACAATTGTACAAAATACACCACTTGTTTCTATAGATTTAGTTGTTCGTAATACACATTCAGAAGTATTGTTAGGTAAGCGTTTAAGTCAACCTGCTAAAGGCTTTTGGTTTGTACCAGGGGGGCGTATTCTTAAAGATGAGTTGTTTAAGCAGGCGTTTAGGCGACTAGTATTTGAAGAGCTTGGTGTTCACCATGAAATTGATGACTCGCATTTCTTGGGCTCATTTGAGCATCATTATCCTGATGTCTCCTCTGGTTCTGACTTTTCAATACATTATATTGTTTTGGCGTTTGAACTAAATCTCGATTTAAACTTAGATGAGTTACCTGAGGAACAACATAATGATTATAAATGCTTTTCTGTGGCGGAATTATTGGAATCTGATACAGTACACGAACATACTAAATGGTATTTTCAGCAGGAAAAATACTTAAAATAAGATAACAGGATCGTTTATGGTACCAGTAATTATGTCAGGTGGCTCAGGTACTCGTCTGTGGCCTCTCTCTCGCAAACTTTTTCCTAAGCAGTTTTTGCCTTTGTCGGGTGAAACTTCCATGCTTCAAGAAACTCTTTCACGACTAGATGGGCTTGATTTTGAAACTCCAATTGTGATCTGTAATGATGAGCATCGATTTGTTGTAGCTGAGCAATTAAGGGAGTTGGGTGTAGAACAAAGCGATATTATCTTGGAGCCAATTGGTCGAAATACCGCACCTGCTATTGCAGTAGCAGCATTTCATGCAGTTAAGCAGGATAAAAATGCCTTATTATTGGTTTTAGCAGCCGATCATGTCATAGGTGATGTAAATGCTTTTCATCAGGCAATATCATATGCAGAGGTATTAGCTAATCAGGAAAAGCTAGTAACTTTTGGTATAGTCCCAGATAAGCCTGAGACAGGGTATGGGTATATTAAACATGGTCATCAAATTGATTCTAATGGATATGAAGTCGATTCTTTTGTTGAAAAACCTGATTTAGAGACTGCTGAGAACTATCTGCTTAGTGGTGATTATCTGTGGAATAGCGGCATGTTTATGTTTAAGGCAAGTCGGTATTTAGATGAGTTGAAGGTATTTCGTCCCGAAATTTATGCCGTGTGTGAAAAGTCGATTGAGAATATTGAAAAGAGTTTCGACTATTTACGATTGAGTACTGATATTTTCTCTAAATGCCCATCAGAATCTATTGATTATGCAGTAATGGAAAAAACAAATGATGCCGCAGTTGTCCCATTAGATGCTAATTGGAATGATGTGGGTTCATGGTCTGCATTATGGGATATCCATAATAAGGACAATGAAGGGAATGTTTTAGTGGGTGATATTGTACTTCATGATGTTAATGATTCTTATTTTCATGCTAGTAGTAAATTAGTAACTGCAATTGGAGTTGATAATCTTGTAATAGTTGAGACACCTGATGCAGTTATGGTGTCGTCTAAAGATCGTGTGCAGGATGTTAAATCAATTGTGGAGCAATTGAATAGTGGTGGTCGACAGGAAACGGTAATTCATCGCCAGGCAAGGCGTCCATGGGGGTCATACGATTGTATTGATCAAGGGGAGCGCTTCCAGGTTAAGCGTATCATAGTAAATCCAGGTGCTACACTATCTCTGCAACTGCATCATCATAGAGCAGAACATTGGATAGTTGTAAAGGGAACTGCCAAGGTGATGCGTGATGATGATGTCTTTACGCTGTCAGAAAATCAGTCAACGTATATACCGCTTGGTGTTAAACATCGGCTTGAAAATCCCGGTGTGGTTCCACTTGAGATTATTGAAGTGCAGTCAGGAAGTTATCTTGGGGAAGATGATATTGTCCGTTATGATGATACATACGGAAGAAGCTAGCTCATGATTATAGTAATTAGTTTCAGTGTTCTTCATGAATACATTTAATGATTAGTTCTTAATTAAAAGGCTTGTTTCAGAATTGTAAACATATTAAATAATAGTGGGAAATGTGGTAGATAATAGAACAAAAAGTTTTAAAAGTTATGTCTTCAAAGGGACGTTTTTTGCTCGTATTACAGATTCGCTATCTGTTTTTTTTAGTGCCTTGGCTGCTTATTTTATACGCTTCGATTTAATGCCGGACTTTTCAGTCGTGCCTCAGAACTATTTATCCATTTCAATTGTTGCGGCCGTATTTAGTCTTTTGATTTTTCCTCTTTATGGTTTGTATCATTCCTGGCGTGGTAAAAGTTTATTTGATCAGGTTCGTTCTGTGTTAATTGGATGGGGAACAGTATTGGGTAGTGTTATCGTTTTATTATTTTTATTAAAGTATAGTGAGCAGTTTTCACGAAGCTGGTTGCTTCAGTGGTTTATTTTAGGAACATTTTTTATATTATTTATTCGTCTGTTGACATATTGGTTGCTTGGTTTAATGCGTTCTAAAGGATTTAATTATCGTTCGGTAGTGGTTGTTGGTGCTGGTGATTTAGGTAAGGAGGTCTTAGATCGGGTTAGCTCATCAAGCTGGACAGGTTTTAAAGTTACCGCATTATTTGATGATGATAAAGAGCTAGCTGGTGGAAATATATTAGGTGTCCCTGTAAAAACCGAAATAAATAAAATAACTGAATTTATTTCAGATAATAATATTGATGAGGTATGGCTTGCGCTTCCGTTAAATGCAGAAAAAAGAATGCAGGATTTAGTTAATCATTTAAGTAGCACTGCTGTAAATGTAAGGTTGATTCCAGATATCTTTGGCTTATCAATTCTTAATCATGGATTTACGGAAATAGCTGGTATGCCTGTTGTGGATCTTTGCACTTCTCCAATGGTAGGGTCCAATCGATTTGTAAAATCTATTGAAGATAAAGTGCTCTCTTTTATTATATTGATGTTAATTAGCCCGTTGTTATTAATTATTGCGATAGGTATTAAATTGTCTTCACCTGGTCCGGTTTTGTTTAAGCAAAAGAGGCATGGGTGGGATGGCAAGGTAATTAATGTGTATAAGTTTCGTTCCATGAAAGTACATGAAGAGTTTAATGGCTCTGTTACTCAGGCGATTAAAAAAGATCCAAGGATAACTAAATTAGGCGCTTTTTTACGACGCACTAGTTTAGATGAGTTGCCGCAGTTCTATAATGTTTTGCAAGGAAGAATGTCAATTGTAGGTCCCAGACCTCATGCAGTTGCACATAATGAGCATTATAAGGAGATTGTAGATCAATATATGTTACGGCATAAAGTGAAGCCAGGAATTACTGGCTGGGCACAAGTAAATGGTTGGAGAGGTGAGACTGATACACTTGAGAAAATGCAAAAACGTGTTGAATTTGATTTGTTTTATATTGAGAATTGGTCTCTGTGGTTTGATTTGAAAATTATCTTTTTAACAATATTTAAAGGTTTTGTTAATAAGAATGCGTATTGAAACGATAATTTATGGTTATGTTGGTTTTATAAAGCGAGTTATGTGGGTGTCTAAGTGAACGAAGTCTCAACTATGAACTTTATAGAAGGCTTAGTGTTATTTTCTGTTATTGCTTTTCCAATTTCTATAGTACTGGTGCCTTATGTGGGTACTGTACTGTTTGTGTTGCTAAGTTTTCTGTCTTCTTATTTTTTTCTTGCTAACTATAAAGGGCTTAGATCAACAAAAGAGGAAAAATTCTTTTATTTTTGTTGTTTAGCGTTAATTTTTATCTCTCTATTAATTTCTCTGATTAATGGTTTAGATGCGGACGTATGGAAAACGGCGGGTCGTTTTTCCTTTATTTTAATGTCGATACCACTTTATTTGGTATTTAAAACCTACCTTTTAAAAATTAAATATATTTGGTGGTCTCTAACGATAGCGATTGTTTTATGTGGTATTGCTGCTATCTATGAATATAATTTTGGTTCAATATATGACTCCCATTTAGTACATGGCGATAGAGCTAAAGCGGCAGTGCATCCTATTCATTTCGCTGATATTGTGCTCGCAATGACAATGATGGTTTTGATAGCGTCAACTTCTATAAAAAATATTAAAACTAAAGCTATTTTATTAATTCTTTTGGTTCTTTGTCTGGGAGTTACTGCTGTAATACTATCTAAGTCTCGAGGCGCTTGGGTAATGATCCCAGTTTTTATAGTATTTATGATGTGGATTCTAAAATCTAAAATACCGAAACGATATTTTTATTCTGGTGCTATTGTATTTATGCTTTTTTCATTATTGTTCTATTTTGTGCCATCAACAGGCATTAAGTACAGAGTAGATCAAACTGTTGAGAATTTGACGAACTATTCTCCAGGTGAGAGATACCCAACTTCTATAGGGGCGCGATTTGAAATGTGGAAGGCGGGCTGGTTTTTATTTAAAGAAAACCCAGTAGTTGGTGTTGGGTGGGGTAATTATAAGAAAGAGTCGCAGCTGCTTGTAGATAAAGGTATGGTTAGTCCAATTGCTGCAAGATATACTCACCCACATAGTCAGTATGTATCAGTCTTGGCGAGTGGAGGGATTATAATGTTTGTCACTTTATTTTTTGTATTCATTTTACCCTTTAAGTTATTTCTGGATCTTTATAAAAGTAAGGTCGAAGAGGCAAAGCCTTATGCGCTTGCGGGTATGGTTTTAATCTTGGGCTTTATGGTGTTTGGTCTTAGTGCAACAGTCTTTGAGCGTTCTATACCGGTGTCGTTTTATGCCTTTTATCTGGCATTAATGTTTGCAATTGGAAACCGCTTGAAGTTAGAGAACCAAGATTAACGGTTTATATTAATATTTTTTTAGATATTTGTTTTAGCCTAAGCAATATAAACAAAGCCACTGGATTTCTACGGTGACTTTGTTTGTTTATCTTTTTTAAGACAGTGTTGGTTTTCGTCTTGGATGGTACATCTCGATCGCATGTAGTAATACAAGCACTCCTAAGCCGACTAATAGTATCCATAATGATGATGGTTCCGCAATGGTCGCAATAGAATATGCTCTGCCAGTCCCTGGTGTCCCTAAATCACCATCACCATAGTTATAACCCGAAGAGGTTACATAGTTACTGATTAACATTTCTGTTGAATGTAGTTCGTTGCTGGCTCCTGAAGTTACGAATCCTGCTTCATAGGCAAGAGATAGTCTGTTACCCATGAGGTCGGATAGAATGATTTCATCTTCACTGTTGCTCAGTACAAAATTGCTATAGACATAGTCGGCCATATAGTCACCATTTAATAGGTTGTCTCCGTTTCTTCCCAATACAAAGAACTGGCCCGGGTTAATGATCAGGTCGTTGATACTGTCGATGGTGTGCCTGTCTGTGCCGTTGTCTGAAATTGTTATTCCATTTAAGGTGAGGCTATCGCTTGTCGGGTTATATAGTTCAAACCATTCACCACGGCTGTCGCCAACAGCACTAGGGTTAGCCATGATTTCTGTTATGAGTAAGTCTGAGATGATGGTGGCTTTTGAGTCCTGAATATAGAATAAAGCCAGGAAAGTTAGCGAAACAAGGGTAAGTGTTTTTTGCAGGCGCGCGTAGGCCTGATAAGTTTTTGGTTTCATCTTTATGTCCTTATATATTGATCAGATTCGCGTCAATGCTATC
>Ga0316207_10001360_pt1 | contig 30626 bp, 30 predicted proteins | sample 6weekpyrite_MG_FD_204943 | JGI IMG/M metagenome (GOLD analysis project Ga0316207, IMG submission 204943) | Microbial mat bacterial communities from mineral coupon in-situ incubated in ocean water Damariscotta River, Maine, United States -... | ecosystem: Environmental > Aquatic > Marine >...
GGATGACAGTTTTGCAGAGCGCACAGTCGGTATTTCACTGGAGAACGGTCAAGCGTGGGAGGGAGCCACAGTCGAAGGCTTTAGCGTAGATGCCTTTCGCTCCCCGCATAACGGTTGGCCTGATCGCCATTTCAGCACGCACAACATCACCTTTCGCGTGTCCGCTCCGGCAGGAGAAGGCGTCGTTGGACGCGTTATGCATCTTGGTGATGCAGACCCGGCAAGTGAGCATTACGTCGCTTTGTCAGAGTTCCTGAGCGCTAAACGCAGCAGCCTCGCGATGGTGCCATTCTGGTTCTATCAGAGCCCGCAACTGGGTGAGTTGGTCGATCAAACGCTCAACGCGCAGATGCCGGTTGCGATGCATGTGCCGGTTCGGGTCCCTGCCTATCTGTGCGCAGGCGAGCTGCCTTATTTCAGCGAGGTGGGCGAAGTGGTGGAGATACCGGTCAGCCAATAACGGCTACTCAAATGCAGCGGCGAGCCCTTCGAACCCTTCGCCAAATTCGCGTTTGAAATCCTGCACGACGCCGCCTGCGCTGCGCACTTCGCTGACCAGCCCCACACCCTGACCGACAAAGTAGGAGCACAATTCCTGCGCCTTCTCGTTGCCGCCGACGGCTGCCTTGTCGATTGCGCGCATTACAGGCTCTGACAAGAGCATCATCAATGGCATGGGCAGGGCGGGCAGGCCTGCTTCCTCCCACATAGTATGCCAGCCAGAACGCAACTGGCGCGAATATTTGCCAGTGCGGTGCTTCGAACGGATTGTATCGCGGCTGGTCGCCTGAACCATTTTCTCGCGGAATATCTCGTGTGTTTCGGCCTCTGCTGTGGCGAGCCACACGCTGCCGCACCACGCGCCAGCAGCGCCCATTGCCATCATCCCAGCCAACTGACGGCCATTCATGATCCCGCCTGCTGCAAGCACGGGGATATCCGCGCCCGCCTGTTCGATTGCCTCAAGCACTTCGGGCACCAGCACAATCGTGCTCACCTCACCGCAATGGCCACCGCCTTCGCCGCCCTGAGCGACGATGATGTCAACGCCTGCTTCGACCTGTTTGATCGCGTGTTCCTTTGCCCCAACCAGGGCGGCAACCGGGATGCCGTGCCGCTTGCCTGCTGCGATCATTTCAGGCGGCGCTGTCCCAAGTGCGTTGGCGATGAGGCGCACCGGATGGTTGAAGCTGACCTCAAGCAGTTCCTGCCCCAGTGATGTGTTTGGCCGATGCGATCCGCCAATCGGGCTGGTACCGTCCGCGTTGACGCCGGCATCGCGCAAAATCTTTGTCGTCATATCGCGATATTGCACAGGGATTGCTGCGATGATCTCATCGGCGGTGACCGAATGATCGACCGCTTGCACTTCGGGGATCAGCACGTCGATGCCGTAGGGCTTGCCTTCGATATTGTCATCGATCCACTTGAGCTCGGTTTCCAGTTCCTCTGGCGTGAACGACACTGCACCCAGCACTCCGAACCCGCCTGCGCGGCTGACCGAAGCGACAACATCGCGGCAATGCGAGAACGCAAAGAGCGGGAATTCGCATCCCACCATCTCGGTCATCTTGAACGGCATTTGGGGCACTCTCCTCGCCTTGAACCCTGCAATTGCCTGTGTGGCGCGCGCGCTGCGCCAAGTCCATCCTTGTTCCTGCAAGATCAAGGATTAGCGCGGCGCGGTTTCGTCCACTTGGGCAAAGGGCACATGCTGTGCGCGATCAAGGACGGCTGCGGCTGCATCCCAATTGCCGTGAAGCCAATCCTGCCGGGCGCTTTCATCATCGGGAATGACAAACGGCATCGAACGGCATCCGGCATCCGCTGGCGCGCCAGATGCATCGGCTGTGATCAGCGCGAAGGCGGGCACTTCTTCGTCTTTCCAAACGCCAGCCAATGCAAATATGCGCTGTTGATCGGGGGCGAACCAATGGCGCAGGCGACGCCCTTCATAATCGGTTCCGCTGCCCCACAGCATAAACCGCGTGGCAGGGACCAGACAACGAAACTCGCTGTTGCGCAGATTGCCGATCCAAAAGGGGCTGTCCGCGTTGCGCACTGACATGATCCGGCGGGTTGGATCATCGGCATTTGGCGGCGGCTGAACTCCCCAAAGCCGCGGGGTCATACGCGGCTGTAACGCCCGGCCTGCCGGACGCGGTCCGGCGATAAAATCGCGCCCTGCGGTGATCACCGGCGCGAATTTGAGCGGTGCGACATATCCGCCTGCCCAAGGATCCTCACCCATGCGCGCACCAAATCTAGTGGCGATTTCAACTGCCTTGGCATCAAGACGATAGAGCTGGGTCACGTTCCAAGCCCTAGACGCCGCGCGAGGCAGGGTCTATCGCTTGCCCATCCCCGGGGAGCCAGCGAGTCCAATCCAATTGGACTGGGGCTGAGAGGTAGGAGCCGCGCCCTACGACCCGTAGAACCTGAACCGATTAGCATCGGCGGAGGGAGTGGGCCGCATGGGGATTTCCTCGCGCAATGACCCGCTCTCTCGATAATGAGGAGAGACGCGATCATGGATTATTCTGCTTTTATCATTCTGCTGACCGGGATTTACGCAATTTCTGCCAGTATTGGTGAGTTACGCAGCCCCGGCATGTGGGCCAGCATGATCGACAATCTAGCCGACGTAACAGCCTTACGCTTTATCACTGGTATCGTGCTGATCGTTATGGGCGGCGTGGCCTATGCAGTGGGCTCATGGGATATGAGCGACTGGGTGCCCGTTATTGTCAAAGTGCTGGGCGCTTGGATGGTGATCGAAGGCGCGCTGTTCCTCGCAGTCGGGGATCTGTTCATCGAATTTGGCCGCCGGATGATGGGGGCTGCCACCAAACTTTGGGTCAGCCTCTCGCTTCTTATGGGCATTGCATTTGTCATTGCCGCGGCGCTGCGCTTCTAAACCTTTCGACCTAACACCTAAGGAATTTCTCAGAATGGCCGACATCAACACCCCTGTCGAAATTGGCGTTACTACCGGCCCAATTCGCGGCAGTCGCAAGGTCCATGTGGGCGCGCGCACCGGCTCTGGCGTGCGGGTCGCCATGCGTGAGATTGATCTGGAAGGCGGCGAGGAACCGGTGCGTGTCTATGACACGTCAGGCCCTTATACCGACCCCGAAGTGGCGATTGACATCAATGCAGGTCTTGCGGCGCATCGCGGTGAATGGATCATGGCGCGAGGCGATGTTGAGCAATATGACGCGCGCGAAGTAAAGCCTGAAGACAACGGCCAGCTTGGCCCGGACCGTTCGGGCGGCGTTCCGCAATTTCCTAACACGGTAAAGCGGCCTTTACGGGCCAAGGCAGGCATGAATGTCAGCCAGATGCACTATGCCCGCAAAGGGATCATCACGCCGGAAATGGAATATGTCGCAGAGCGTGAAAATCTGGGCCGTGAGATTGCCGCTGATTTTGTGCGCGACGGGGAAAGCTGGGGCGCGGAAATCCCCGATGTGATCACACCTGAATTTGTGCGCGATGAAGTCGCCCGTGGGCGAGCAATCATCCCTTCCAACATCAACCACCCCGAAAGCGAACCGATGGCGATCGGGCGCAATTTTCTGGTCAAGATCAACGCCAATATCGGCAACTCCGCCGTCGCTTCCGACGTTGCCAGCGAAGTGGACAAAATGGTCTGGGCCACCCGCTGGGGCGCGGATACGATCATGGACCTGTCGACGGGTCGCAACATTCACGACACGCGCGAATGGATCATCCGCAATTCAGCCGTCCCGGTCGGCACCGTGCCGATCTATCAGGCGCTGGAGAAAGTCGGCGGCGTTGCCGAAGACCTCACATGGGAGATATTCCGCGACACGCTGATCGAACAGGCCGAGCAGGGCGTTGACTACTTCACCATCCATGCAGGCGTGCGTCTGCCATTTGTGCCAATGGCGGCCAAACGCGTTACCGGGATCGTGTCGCGCGGCGGATCAATCATGGCGAAATGGTGCCTTGCGCATCACAAGGAAAGCTTCCTCTACGAACATTTCGACGAGATCAGCGAAATCTGCGCCGCCTATGATATCGCCTATTCGCTTGGCGACGGTTTGCGTCCCGGTTCAATCGCCGATGCCAATGACGAAGCGCAATTTGCCGAACTCTACACGCTGGGTGAGCTGACCAAGCGCGCTTGGGAGCAGGACGTGCAGGTGATGATCGAAGGGCCAGGCCATGTGCCGATGCACAAGATCAAAGAGAACATGGAAAAGCAGCTTGAGGCATGCGGAGAGGCACCGTTCTATACGCTCGGCCCGCTCGTTACCGATATTGCGCCGGGCTATGACCACATCACCAGCGGCATCGGCGCTGCACAGATCGGCTGGTACGGCACCGCGATGCTTTGCTACGTCACGCCCAAGGAGCACCTTGGCCTGCCCGACCGCGACGATGTTAAGGTCGGCGTTGTGACCTACAAGCTCGCCGCCCACGCCGCCGACTTGGCCAAGGGCCACCCCGCCGCGAAGGTGCGCGATGATGCTCTGTCAAAGGCGCGTTTCGAATTCCGCTGGCGCGATCAGTTCAACCTCTCGCTCGACCCTGAGACAGCAGAGCAGTATCACGATCAGACGCTGCCCGCAGAAGGCGCAAAGACTGCACATTTCTGTTCGATGTGCGGACCCAAATTCTGCTCGATGAAAATCAGCCAAGAGGTCCGCGAATTCGCCGCCAAGCAGAACTCCGACCCCGACAGTTTCCTTGCCGCCACCGCTCCGGTCGAAAACGCCGAAGAAGGCATGGAGGAAATGAGCCGGGTTTATAAGGAGAAGGGTGAGAAGCTTTATTTGCCGGAGGGTGAATAGGCTTGACCAGTGCGCTGGTAATCATTGACGTCCAGAAGGGGATGTTTTCAGCGGCCACGCCGTTTGGCGGCGTCCAGATTGTGAAAACCTTGGCCGGAATTCTGGCCAAGGCTCGCGCTGCAAATGCCCCGATCTTCTTTGTCCAGCATGATGGCGGCCGAGCCAGCCCGCTGGCAAAGGGAAGTGAGGGCTTTGATTTTGTCAATGCATTGACCCCGGAGCCGAGCGAAGACGTCACGGTAAAATGTCATTGCAGCGCATTTCAGGACACCGATTTGTTCGACAAACTCACCAATGTAGGGGTGGAGCACATTGTTGTTGGTGGCATGCAGACCGAGTTCTGCGTCGACACCGCAGTTAGGGGCGCGTTCGAGCGAGGGCTTGCTGTTACCCTCGTTGAGGATGGCCATACAACCTTTGACACACCCGCACTGGGCGGTGAGCAAATAGTCTCCCACCACAATCACACATTGGCCAGCGGGCATTTTGCCAAGGTGACCCCTGCGGTTGAGATTGAATTCTGACCAACGCGACAATGAGATAAGGTCGGTTCAATTGAAGGTGCGCAGGGCAAAGGAAAGGAAAATCCTCATGACCCAATTCGCGTATGAATCCGAAATCGAGGCTGCAAAGGCCGCACTCCTCCGAGCCAAGAAGCTTCTTCAAGACGAAATCTCTAGCTACCCGCAGCCCATTTCCGGATGCGATGCGCAATATGTCCGGCTTATCTCCGATCGAACGCGACTTAGCGGATGTCTGCAGGTGTTAGACGATCGGCCCTTTGTAGCGACCCCGAGAATGCTAGAACCTGCCTCATAGCCTGATCAGGGAGAAATAGATGATCAAGATATTGTACGCAGTCACGACAGGAGCGTTTTTGGCGTTCGCGAGCATGCCTGCACTTGCCGATGACCATGCGGAAGCTTCTGCGAACGAAAAACGCACCGTTATGCCCGAAAGTGAGCGTGGCCGGGCGATGTTTGAGCAATTCGGCTTTTCCGAGGCCGTGATCCACGGCGATACGGTCTATCTGTCAGGCGTGATCCTTGGGTCACCACGCGAAGGTGAAACGCAAGAGGAAGCTTTTGATCGCGGATTCCAGTATATCGGGAGCGTGCTTGAGCGCAGCGGATCAAGTTGGGCCGATGTGATCGATATCACCACCTATCACGTCGATATCGAGGATTCGATGCCCGCGCTCGCCGCTGTGAAAAACCGCTATATCCAAGCGCCATTCCCGGCATGGACCGCGATAGACATTGATCGCCTGTTCGCGCCCGAGGGGTTGGTAGAGATCAAGATTACAGCGCGGGTTACGCCGGAGTAGTTTGCGCCGCCCTCACCCCCGTGCCATCGCATTCATCACCCGATCCAGCGCCTGCAAAAACCGCGACCGATCCGCTTTGCTGAACGGCGGAGGTCCGCCTCCGATGCCGTCCATACCGGCGCGCAAGTCTTCCATGATCGCGCGGGTGGCGAGGGCGCTGCCGATGCTGGCTGCGGTATACTCGCTGCCATTGTGTTTCAGAACGCGCGCGCCGGCTTTCAAACAGCGGTCGGCCAATGGGATATCGCCCGTGATAACAACCGACCGGCGATCAGCATTCTCGGCAATCCAGTCATCGGCTGCGTCAAAACTGTCATCGACCACGACGCGCTTTATCCGCGGGCTATCGGGGATGCGAAAGGGTGAGTTGCTGACAACACGCACCTGCGCCTTGAACCGGTCGGCAACACGGTAAACCTCTTCCTTTACCGGGCAGGCATCTGCATCGATCAGGATGGTGATTGGATTGGTTGACTGGGTCATCCGGCTGGTTGCTCCGTCAGCCTGACCAGCTGCCAGTCATAGCCTAACTGGCGAACGCGGCGTTCCAGCATTTCGTGCAGTTGTGCGCTTGGCTGTGCCTCGCGGGTTAGTATCCAAAGATAGCGACCCGATGGCTCGCCGACGATCGACCACTCATATTGCCCTTGCGCGTCCACCTCGCTGCGGTCGAGCACCCAGTAATCACCATAGAAGGGCCCGAAGAAACTCACCCGCAGTTTTGCGCCGCTTGATCCCTCGACCACCTTGGCTCGGCCTGTGGCTTGGCTGAATTCACCATCCAGCCCGCCTTCAAAGCATGAATTGATCACTCGGATATTGGCGGCAGCTGTTGTGTCGCGCAGCGAATATTCAGCCGTCACGCCTTCACACCCTTCCTGAAAGGGTGCTTCGTAGCGGCCATATTCGTGCCACGTGCCCAGATAGGCGGACAGATCCACTGGTTTTGCAGGTTCGGGCACCGCGATGTTGCCAACCGGTCCGGGTGATCCGACGCAGGCTCCCAGCATCAGCATCAACATTACAGGAGTGGCGAGTGCGAAGGCGCGATTGCGGTGATAAGTCATGGAAAAGATACTCATGCCGAAAGGCGGTGGATGCACAGGAGAAGGGCGTCGCTATCCCTTCCTACTCTGCCTTCCTTTGCGCAAGTCACAGGCGATGTTTAGCCATGCGACACCTTCCAGCTGCACCTTGAATTGCATGCGCGATCCGGCCCGCCATCTTTTTGCCTTAGGGCCGTGTAACATGTGGTCTATGTCTCGGCTAAGTGGTTGGAAAGGCTTGTGTTGGAATGTTGGATTTGCGCGGCGCTATGTAAGCTTACGCGGGCCGCTCGATAGACCTTGCACAGCTGCACATGCCACCCCATGTCGAAGGTAAGAGAGACCCAAACGAGGAGAAGCGATCATGCAGTTTCAGTTCAACTCCGACCACACTGTCATGGGCACAGAGAATGTCGCAGAACGGATCGAGGAAATGATGCGGACCAAGTTTGCGCGCTTTGAAGAGCGGCTCACGCGGCTCGAAGTGCATGTCCACGATGAAAACGCGCACAAGCACGGCCACGATGACAAAAGCTGCATGGTCGAAGCCCGGCCGCGAGGCGGTAAACCTATCGGCGTGACCGAACATGCCTCCAAGGTTGATGACGCTGCGCGCAAGGCGGCGAATACGATGGTGCAGCGGCTCGAACGCCACTTTGGCAAAGAATCGCGCCACAAGCATGATGCGCGCCCCGACAAGGTGATGTGAGCAGGCTCATCGCGGGTTAAGGATCGAAGGCGGAGACTGCGTTGATGGACCATTCAACCCCTCATGCCCGCCCTTCGATGAAACCGATTGGAGCACTTGCGGTGCTGGCGTTGGCGCCGATGCTCGCGGCCTGTGCGATCGCAGAGGCGCGGACGTTGGCTCCTGATCAGCAAGCCGAGGACCAGTCCGCTCAGCCCGCAGCTGAAAGCCGGCGCCAGTGCTTCTTCGCACGGCAAGTGACAGGCTTTCGCAATGTGCGCGATGAAGACGGTGACAGGGTTGATACGCATGTGCTGGTCGATGTCGGGGCGTCTGACACCTACGAATTCGAGCTGCAACGTCGTTGCCCGGGATTGCGCTTTGCCCGTGGGATCAGCTTTGTCCAGACCGGCGTAGGGCGGATTTGCGACGGGCTCGATGTTGATATCATCGTGCCCGATGGCGGGGTCGCCGACAGGTGCCATGTAACCATGGTGCGCAAACTTGGCCCCGGCGATGAAGGCTCGCGCATCAGGGCGCGGGACTGACGTTCTATTCGGGCACGCCAAGGAAGGCCGCGATCTCACTCCACCGGCATTTGACCGCTTCCCTTCCGCGTTCAATGTTGGCTTTGATCAGCCGGTGATCGAATTCGAGCCGTTCGTAGAGTTCAGTTTCCGGCTCGATCACCATCGCATGGGCGAAGAAATGCTCTTCAAGGCGATCCTCAATGGGTGCCATAACCTCCTCGATCTGGTCGGTTGGCACATTGAATTGGGCAAGCTTTGCGCGCTGAGCGTCGGCGGCATCGATTAGCTGATTCATCAAGGTGACGTTGGCCTGATCGCCGCGTCCGATCTCGCGGATCATCAGCTCAACCGATTGGAGCCCGATTTCAAGGATGTCGTCGAACTCGCCCTTTGAAGGTGGCAGCGGCGCTTCGGCACGCACAACTAGTGCAGCACGCGGACGCAGCTCCAATGCCGCGCGAAGCGGGATGTAGTCGCGCACGCCGCCATCGACCCACTTGTTGCCTTCGCTGTCTTCGAAGGGTGGAAAGAACGGGGGCTGGGCAGAGCTTGCATAGACCCATTCGGCGATGTGGCCTTGCGTGCCGTGGACCGTGCGTAGGTCGCCATTCGCAATGTTGACGATAGCAAGCCGCAGCGCGATGTCAGACTGGCCGATTGCCGTGTCGTCATAGAACTCGCTCAGCAACTGTTTGAGAGGGGCAGGATCGAACAAGGATAGCTTGCCGGTGATTAAGGCCCAGGCCACCCATGGCAGCTTGTCAGACCCCTTGTAGATCGAGGAATTGTCCTTGATCGCCATCCAGAACTCGACCAGCCGCGTGACCTCTTTCTGCGCCACCGCTGCTGCCTGGATGGCGCCTGTCGAAGTGCCAGCCACCGTTTCAAAGTGCACGCCCTTCACATTGATCAGCTCGTCGAGCACGCCAACTTGAAATGCACCGCGCGCGCCGCCGCCGCTCAATGCCAGTGCCAGTCCACCTGCCATATTGATCCCCCTGTTCAATTGCGCCTTATAGGCTTTCAAATTACCGCAGATTGCATCAGGCCGCCAATCTCATTTGCGATCGCGTGCATTGCTACCGGTTATTGGACAGGGTTTGAAAGACTACACAATGGCGAAACTTTGCGAGGATTTGCGGCGTATAGATACAAGAACCACGCGAGTTTGCTCAAAGAACCCTTGGGCGCGCAGGCACGAAACCTCGCTCCGCGCAAAACCGCTCTTGAAGGAAAACACAATGATCTCACGTTCCTTAATCATTGCCGCTGTTGCGATTACCCTGTCGGCGTGTTCTGGCGTGAACGATGACGCCGCACAGGATGATGGTCCAATTGCCCAAGCTACAAGCACATCCAACCTGATCGAGGTCGCACAAGGCGATGGCGATCTGTCGCAATTGTCACAGGCGCTCGTAGAGGCGGGTATGGATGAAGTGCTGTCAGGTGAGGGGCCGTTTACGATCCTTGCCCCAACCGATGCAGCCTTTGCCGTTCTGACAGAGCAATCCGGCGGCGGCGCAAGCGACAATCCAAACCTGCGCGCAATTCTTGAAAACCATGTGATCAAGGGGCGACTGGATTATGCCGAATTGTCGACTGCAATCGGGGGAGCCGGAGAAGACGGGCATTCCATCGCTACGATTGGCGGCGGCACGCTTAGTGTGACCACGCAAGATGGGGTCATCGTTATCACCGATGGTTCAGGCACCAGCGCCAATATCAGCGCGGTTGATGTCGAGGCGACCAACGGCATCATTCACGTCATTGATTCTGTATTGGCGGCGCAATAGCGATCTAGCCTGGATGCGCTATAGACGGCTTTAGAAGATTGACCATGAACGTGCCCGCTTCTGTCAATCGGTCACAAAGGAGAGCGCTATGACCAAACCCGTTTTGCGCGCAGCGATGTTTGCAGCCGCGGCGATGTTACCAGCCTGCACGCAGCCTGCTGGCGAGATCAGCCGTGATGCGCAGCCCTTTGACGGGATTTCCGAAGAGACAAGCATTTCGCTGCTTGGGGCAGAGCCGTTCTGGGGCATCGATATTGAACCGGATGGGGATGGTTTCAGGGCGCGCTATTCAACGCCTGAGAACATCGATGGCGAGAGTTTTACGGTTGAACGTTTTGCCGGCAATAACGGCCTTGGCTTTAGTGGGGAATTGGGGGGTGAAGCCGTTCAGATCGCGCTTAGCCCTGCAGATTGCAGCGACACGATGAGCGACCGTACCTACCCCTATGCTGCAACCGTCAGCGTGGGTGACACGATGCTCATGGGCTGTGCCTATACAAGCGATGAGCCGTTTACCGGCGAGGAAACGCCTTAGCGCGAACCGTATTGCAGGTTGCAGCCTAATATAGGCCGGGTATCTCGCGCTGCGCGACATTGGGTTGATCGGGCTGAAGCGTTTCAAGTTCGCCTTCGCGCTGTGCGAGATCGTCCGAACCAGACTTGCTGATTGCGGTGCAGCTGCGCCCGGCGAGAAAATCGAGCGCGGTTGCTACAGATGCCTCGTTCGCATCGCCCAAAGCCTGCGTGATATCGTCACCGGCAGAACATGAATTGGGGATCGTGCTTGCCAGTCCGGTGAAATAGTCGCCATCGCCATTGGCGTTGAGCGTCTGAAAAGTCACCGCTCTGATGCGCAGATCACAGGCGTCGAAATCGAACCCGAACTGTCCGACCGGTTTGCCCGATGTATTCCCTCCGACAATCGCGATAGAATCGGCGTTGAGATAAGGGATCATCGAATTGATCACGAGCTCGCTGGCTGATGCAGAAGTGCTCTTGGTAATAAAGGCGATCTTGGTCGGTTGCAGCGCCTGAACTTCGTTTTCAAAAAACTCGCTCGAATTTTCAGACGCCTTTGACGCGCGCAAAACCGTCCGGCTCCAAAGCTGGCCGACACGGCCTTCGCCCAGAAGATCGCCCATCGTTTCAGCAACGCTCACCAACCCGCCGCCATTATAGCGGAAATCGATGATCAGTTCGGTGACGCCATTGGCGTTGAACAGTTGGAATGCATCGCGCAGCTGCGAGACTGCATCGGCAACGATGAATGTGCGCAGGTTCAAGTACCCCACATTCTTGCCGCCATCATTTATGATGAGCGCGCCATATCGATCGGAAATCGGATCAAGCGCGAAATCAGCCTTTGCGATCGAGGCTTCGACCACGGTGCCATCGACCTGGGTGAAACGGATGACACGGCTCACACCTGCATTTGACGGGCCAAGCGCATCGATTACCGCTTGTGGCCCGCCACTAGCCATCAGCGAAGAAACGCTTTGCAGATTGGCGCTGGATGTTCCGATGGCGTTGAGTTCAGTGCCGCGATCCATGCCTGCTTGAAATCCCGGAGCGTTTTCGAAGGTTTCGAACAGGAACACGCGGTTATTGACCGTGTCATAGGAAAGGCGAATGCCAAAGCCTGCGCTCGATCCTGAATTGATCAGCGCATTTTCGGCAGCGATTGATGTTGCAAAGGTAAAGCCCTTGTCGCGCGATTGGGCACGGGCGGGTGCAACGCGGGCATCCAGAAAGGCCTGCACCGTCGTGAAGTTCGCTTGATTGACATTGTTATCGAGCAGGTTGGGGAACAGATACCATTCATCCAGCACATCATCGGCAAAGGCGATCTGATTGGCGATCGAACAATTGCCACCTGTCGGCGTCGGCGTTCCCCCGCCTCCACCTGTAATTGCATTGTTTGATCCGCCGCCGCCGCAAGCAGCAAGTGCGAGGGCAAGTGAGGCGGTAAGTGCAGTTCGTCCGACGTGCGGCAATTGTGAAGGTTCGAGCAAGGAGCGACTCCGATCAAAATTTAGCAATTTTGCCCCCCGGCAGTGCGCTGAGCATGCAATGTTAGCTCGCGAACGGCAAGCTTATGGAGCTTGTCCACTGGCTCTTAGATGAATGCAAAGGCTGAAATCATTCGAGTTTTTGCAAGTTTTCCGCAGAAAGCGGGGCAAATCGGGTGTGCCTCCCTCGTTTTGGGGCCTTTATCGGACTAGCTACGAGGGGATGAAGAGACAGAATCATGCCTGATTTGCCTGATTGGCTTGCGCCCAAACTGCCTGCTGCTGCGCGTCACCCCGGCCTTGCGATTGCAAGCTTGGGAGAAGCAAAGACGTTGGGTCGTGGGGGCTTTTCACTGTCGAGCCCTGCATTTGATGCAGGCGAAGAGCTTGATCCGTGCTTCACCGCCAAAGAAGAAGACGCGGTCGCGCCGCCTTTGGAATGGACTGCGCCGCCTCCCGGTTCGCAAGAACTGATTGTGATTGTCGAGGATGCGACCAATCCTGATAGCGATCCTGTCGCTCACTGGCTGGTCTGGGGCCTTGCCGGGCAAAAGGGCAAATTGCTCGAAGGCGAAGTGCCGCCGCGTGCTGGCAAAAATGCCCATGGTAATTCCGAATGGCTTCTGCCTGACCCTCCAGAGGGTGAAACGCGCCATTACGTATTTCAGATATTCGCCACCGATCTGCCATTGACGCTGATGCCGGGGGCAAGTCGCGAGGAATTGATCGGTTCGATCAAGGGCTTCGTGACTGGATGCGATGTTCTCTACGCCCCATTCACCGGCACTCCTGCCGATGATGGTGAGTGGGACGAAGAAGAATTTGAATAAACTGCCATAACCACAAGGGAGACTAATAATGGCAAACGCACTGCAGAAACCCGTAAACCTTTCGGGCGAGCTGGAAAACGTAGTCGGCAAAGGTCCTATGACCCGCGCACAAGTGACTTCGAAAGTCTGGGAATACATCAAGGCTAACAACCTTCAGGATTCCAAAGACAAGCGTCAGATCAATCCCGACGCCAAGCTTGGCGCCGTGATCGGCACCGCGCAAATCTCGATGTTCAAGATGACGGCTGCTGTTTCCAAGCACCTCACCTAAGAACGTCAGGTTCTTTCAAGGCCTGATGGCCTTAAACTTGTGGCCGGCAGCGCGCGTTTGTGCACTGCCGGCTACTGTTTATGTGCAGGCGCTTTTGCGGGCATCACCTCGCCTGCCCACAGCGCCCACCAGATGATGAGCGGCTGCGCGATCATGCGCGGCACATGATAGGCAAGCCCAAGCCCACCATCTTCGCGCGCCATATCCATCGCAAAATGATTGATGTTCGCAGGCCATACGCACAGCGCATAAAGCGCCAGCGCGATCCCAGCTGCTTGCCTCAGTTTGAGGTTGAAGGGTTGGGCAAGCGCAATCGCACCAGCAATCTCGGCAATTCCGGTCCAATACACCACCGCTTCGGGTAGTGGAACGAAAGCGGGCGTGATCGATATGAAGGGAGCGGGGGCAACCAGGTGCATGACCCCTGCAAAGGCATAGAAACCGGCGAGCAGCAGGCGAAGCGCGGCGCGGATCATGCCGCAGACCCTTTGCCGGGCGACCAACCGGGCGGCGCCATTTCAAAGCCTGCAAAATCAAAACCCGGCACAACGATGCATGACACCAGCGAATAACCCGCTTTGGCGCTTTGGGTAGAAGCACCGCGCGCTGCCTGCCAAGATCCCGTCGGAACAAGGCCCTGTAGTTGGTTTCCAGCCATTGCAGCATCGCCCAATGTTAGCGTTTCGATCGGACCATTGCTGCTTGCAGCGATTGCCAATTCCAACGGATCGCCTCCCTGCCACAGCCACATTTCATCAGCATCGACGCGGTGCCAATGCGAAGCCTCGCCGCTTTTCAGCAGGAATATGATTGCTGTACCGCTGGCCCGATCTGCGGCACCGAGTGGGCCGCGCCATGTTTCGCGAAACCATCCGCCTTCGGGGTGCGGTGCCAACTCCAATTGTTTGATCAGCATCTCGGCGCTATTCATGGATTTCACATCTGCCTCAGTTTCAATGGGTCGTGCAATCAACCCTCTCCACTAACGGGAGTATCTCAAATCATGCAAATCGTCCGCAAAGCAATGCTTGCCTCGCTCGCCACGACAATCGCCGCGCCTTTGGCTTTTGCGCCAATGCCTCTCGCAGCGCAGGACGAAGACACGCAGGCCGCAGACGTTCCTGTTGAAGAAGCGCTGGTTGACCCTGCTATGCAAGCGGCGCTGGCCGCGCTTGAAGTCGCGCCCGTTTTTGATGGGCACAACGATGTGCCTATCCAGCTGCGCTCTCGGTTCGACAACCAGATCAATGGGTTCGATTTTGCCGATACAAGCGGCACAGGCGAAACCCATCCGGCAGGGCGCACGATGCACACCGATATTGCCCGCCTGGCAGAAGGGCGCGTGGGCGCGCAATATTGGTCGGTCTATGTCCCTGCGTCCCTGTCAGAGCCGCAAGCGGTGCAGATGACCATCGAGCAAATTGATGTGACCAAGCGGTTGATTGATCGTTTCCCGGACGCGCTAGCCTATGCCGAAACCGCCGATGATGTCGAAGCGGCGATCGCCCAGGGACGGGTTGCTTCGTTGTTGGGTATGGAAGGAGGTCACTCGATCGGATCGAGCCTTGCCGTCCTGCGACAGATGTACGCGCTTGGCGCACGTTACATGACGATCACGCATAGCCGGAACACGCCTTGGGCGGACAGCGCGACCGATGATCCCGAACATGGCGGGCTGACGGAGTTTGGCAAAGACGTCATCCGCGAAATGAACCGGATCGGCATGTTGGTTGATCTTAGCCACGTAAGCGAGGCGTCAATGCACGATGCGCTCGATGTGGCGCGTGCGCCTGTGATTTTCAGCCATTCGGGCGTGCGGGCGCTCAATGGCCATGCGCGCAATGTTCCCGATAGCGTGCTTGAACGCCTGCCCGAAAATGGCGGTGTGGTGATGGTGGTGGCCTTGCCGGGCTTCCTCAATGACGAGCGGCGCGAATGGTATGCCGCACGCGAAGCGCAAGAGGCGCGTCAGAACTCGCTCTATCAAGGGCAGCCCGATGTGGTTGAGGCCGCAATGGCCGCATGGGATGAGGCCAATCCTGAGCCTGCCACCATGATTTCGCACATGGCAGATCATATCGACCATATCCGCGCGCTGATCGGGGTCGAATATATAGGCATCGGGGCGGATTTTGACGGCATGCCGTCAGGCCCGGTTGGGTTCGAGGATGTCAGCGGATACCCCGCGCTCTTTGCCGAATTGGCCCGGCGCGGTTACTCGCAGGTCGAAATGGAGCTTATCGCGAGCCGCAATGCAATCCGCGTTCTGCGCGAGGCTGAAATCTATTCAGCGCAGGCGTCAGGCGATGCGCCGATTGAGTCTTTGCTTCCCAGCGAGGATTAATCGCGCAGCAGGTCGTTGATCCCGGTTTTGGAGCGAGTTTTCGCATCCACCGTTTTCACGATCACAGCACAATAAAGCGAGGGCCCCGGTGAGCCATCGGCAAGTGGTTTGCCCGGTAGGTTTCCGGGCACCACCACTGCATAGGGCGGAACCTCGCCCATATGGATTTCGCCGGTGGCGCGATCAACGATCTTGGTCGACGCGCCAAGATAGACGCCCATCGAAATAACCGCGCCTTCGCCGACCCGCACGCCTTCTGCGACTTCGCTGCGCGCACCGATAAAGGCGCCATCACCGATAATCACAGGCTCAGCCTGAAGCGGTTCGAGAACGCCGCCAATGCCAGCGCCGCCAGAGATGTGCACGTTGGCACCAATCTGCGCGCAGGAACCTACGGTTGCCCAAGTGTCGACCATCGTTCCTTCACCGACATAAGCGCCGATATTGACGAAGCTTGGCATCAAAACCGCGCCTTTGCCGATAAAACTGCCGCGGCGCACGACTGCGCCGGGGACTACGCGGAAACCGGCATCGCGAAAGCGATTATCACCCCAACCAGCAAATTTGAGCGGCACCTTGTCAAAGGCTGCCTCACCGCCGGATCCGCCTTCCATCACGCGGTTATCGTTAAGGCGGAAGGATAACAGAACCGCCTTTTTGAGCCACTGATTGACCCGCCATCCGCCGTTGCCATCAGGCTCTGCCACGCGTGCTTCACCTTTGTCGAGCATGGCCAAAGCTTCGCCAACCTCGTGGCGAATGTCGCTGCCTGGCGTGATGTCGGCGCGTGCTTCCCATGCTTCTTCGATCTGCGTGATGAGGGTGTTGGTCATAAGTACTCCGTGGGAAGCCCCATTATGAGACGCTGCAATGCGCGGGCCCCTTGTGATTGAATTGGCCTGCTAGCGAGCGATGCACATGGCGGCAAGCTTGCATCGTCCCAGAGGCAGCACGCCGCCCATAGGGGAAAGCGCCAAGGGGCTCGTAAGCCGGTTAACCATTAGCCTGTGCCAGAGCAGCTTTGAGGGGCAGCTGTTAAGGATAATGCGCATGCCAACACGGCCAGATCGGAAACAATTGCCGTCGACTTGCAAGGCCCAGCCATCGAATGGCGGGCAAGCGCCGATCAAATGGAAAGTGGTCGCCGCGGCCTGCGCTTGTGCAGCGCTAAGTGCATGTGGTGGAGGCGGGGGTGGCGCGCAAAGCGTGTCGTCACTACCTCCGCCGCCGCCTCCGCCACCACCTCCTCCACCGGTGAACTTCGACACATCGGAATTCCGGCGCTCAGATGGACCTGAATTCCATGGCGCCGAGGCTGCATGGCGTGATGGTGCAACTGGCAATGGTGAGATTATCGCCGTCATCGACACCGGCATCGACAGCGATAGCCCAGAATTCGATGGCCGCATCCATCCCGATTCAATTGATATCGCGGGCAATCGGGGAATTGATCCAGAGGACGATCACGGCACCAACGTCGCGCTTGTCGCGGCGGCAGCCCGAGATGAAAATGGCATTTTGGGCATCGCATTTGAGGGGCAAGTGCTCGCGATCCGAGCAGACATGCCTGGATCATGCGGAGCCGATACGCCGCAAGATGCCTCGCTAAGCTGCCTGTTTTCAGATGCTGCCATTGCCGATGGTATAGATCATGCAATCGCGAACGGGGCGACGGTCATCAACCTTAGCCTTGGCGGAGACAGCGCAACGCCGCAATTGCTCGACGCGGTGGCGCGAGCGGCAAATGCGGGCATCGTGGTAGTTGTCGCCGCCGGAAACGGCGGAAGTGGCAGTGACCCTGCAATCGATCCTGCACAACCCGATCCCTTTGCCGCCAGCCTGCTTGCGGCAGGCGGTTCGAATGTGGTCATCGTTGGATCGGTTGATGCAAATGGCGGTTTTTCCGATTTCAGCAACCGTGCTGGCGATTTGGCAAATTCGTACATTACGGCGCGGGGCGAGCGCATCTGCTGCGCGCATGACAATGGCGAGATATTTGTCGAAACGATAAATGGCGAACAGTTTGTCACGCTGTTTTCCGGCACCAGTTTTGCCGCCCCGCAGGTTAGCGGAGCGGTCGCTTTGCTCGCGCAGGCTTTTCCCAATCTTACCGGAGAGGAAATCGTCGAAATCCTGCTCGATACGGCGCGCGATGCGGGTGCTGCCGGCACAGATGCGGTGTTCGGGACGGGCATTCTCGATATCGCCGCTGCGTTCGAGCCTCAGGGCACCACAACGCTCGCCGGGTCGGCTGATAAGGTTGCATTGGCTGATGACTTTGCGATTGCCTCTGCTGCGATGGGTGATGCGCTGTCCTCTGCGACACTGGGTGCGATCATCACCGACAGGTATGACCGCGCCTATCAACTCGATCTTGCAGCGCGCACGCGCAATGCTCCGCAGGTTCAGCGATTGCGAGGGGCGGTTGAACGCGCTGGCTATACGCGTGCTGCGGGTAACGACACGCTCTCGCTTGCAGTAACAGTGGGCGAAAGTCAGCGCGCCGCCGGACTTGGCTGGTCGCGCCAATTGCAATTGAGCGCGCAAGATGCGCAAGGCGCGCGTGTCTTGGCAGCAAAAGTCGCAGCGCGGATTTCACCAGATACCCAGTTCGGCTTTGCCATTTCGCAAAGTGCGCGCGGGCTGGTCGGGCAGTTACAGGGGGCCGAGCGTCCTGCATTCCTAATCGTGCCAGAAGCGGGCGCAGACACCGGCTTTCTGGCAGATACTCAATTGGCCTTTGCCACGCGCCAACAGGTTGGCGACTGGGGACTTACAGTTTCAGCCGAAAGAGGCCGCGCGTGGTTGAGCGACAATCGCCGGGCAAGTGATGTTCTTTATGGAATACGCGAAAGGCGACCGACTTCGACTTATGCGCTCGCTCTCGATCGCAAGTGGCAGGCGATTGATGTCAGCGCCTCTCTATTGTGGCTTAGCGAAGAGGAAACTCTGTTAGGTGCGCACTTCAATCCCACCTTCGGGTTGGAAGGGGCCGACAGTGTGTTTCTCGACGCACGGCTTGGTGCAAGATTGAGCGATGGGTGGCGATTGGGCGGGGCATACCGTTCAGGCATCACTCGTCCTCGCGGCAATGCGCTGATCGGCAAAGGGTCAGAAGTCACCACACAAAGCTGGTCACTCGACCTAACGCGTGTGGGGACGTTCACGCAGGCTGATCGGGTTGGTTTTCGCTTAAGTCAGCCGCTGCGGGTAAGCGGCGGGTCGATCCATTTCGACCTACCTACCGCCTATGATTACGCCAGCGAAAGCGCGCTGTTCAGCCGTCAGAGCCTATCGCTCACGCCTCAAGGGCGCGAGATTATGGGTGAGTTTAACTGGAGCAGTGAACTGGCAATCGGAACGCTTTCAGCGAGCGTCTATTATCGCAGTGAGCCCGGCCACTATGCGCAGGCTCAAGACGATATCGGCACGCTGATTACGCTCGGATCAACCTTTTAACCCGCTATTCCGGCATCCCTGCGGCAAGCGCGAACATATGCGCGCGTTCGATCAACGGCAGGACCCTGTCGCTCATCGCTTTGGCATGGGCAGACGAGGCTGTGCCATCAATCACGCGCTTTTTGATCCCTTGCATAATTCCGGCAAGGCGGAACAGATTATAGGCAAAGTACCAGTCCATCGGCGGGACCGGATAACCGGTGCGCGCAACATAGCGTTCGACGGCTTCTTCTTGTGAAGGAATGCCTAACGCCTCCAGATCAAGCCCGAGCAACCCTGCACGGCCATCTGCCGGGTTGTGCCAGTTTAGCATCAGATAGCTGAAGTCTGCGATTGGATCGCCAAGCGTTGACAATTCCCAGTCGAGCACAGCGATGATGCGGTTTTCATCCTTGTGATAGATGACATTGTCGAGCCGGTAATCACCGTGAACGACACTGGATTCATGCTGCGGCGGAATCGTTTGGGGTAGCCATTCGATCAGCCGCTCCATCTTGGGCTGATGCTCGGTCTCGGAAAGCTTGTATTGCTTTGACCAGCGAGCGATCTGACGCGCGCAGTAATCGGTTGGCTTACCGTAACTGCCCAGACCAATATCATCGGGCTTGTTCAGGTGCAGATCGGCCATGGTGTCGATCAGCGAATGGTAGATCTCGCGCCGCTGATCTGGCTCCAGATTGGGCAGCGACCCGTTCCACAAGGAGCGCCCATCGGCCATGCTCATCACAAAGAATTTAGACCCGATCACCTCTGCATCTTCGCAAAGGCCATAGGTCTTTGGTACCGGAAAACCGGTTGGATGCAGGCCAGTCATTGCGGCATATTCGCGGTCCACCGCATGGGCGCTGGGCAGCAATTTTCCGAATGGCTGGCGACGCAAGACATAGCTCGTGCCCGGCGTTTCGATTCTGTAGGTCGGGTTTGATTGCCCACCCTTGAACTTGGTGTAGCTGATCGGACCAGCAAAGCCTTCGACATTGGTTTCAAACCATTCGGTCAGCTTAGCCAGATCAAGCTTGTCGCGCTCTTCAACCTCGACTGTGCCGACCATTTCCTTGTCGTAGTCGATATCGGGCATTCCGGTTGCGTTTTTGGTGTCTGCCATCAGTCGAACATCACCACGCTGCGTGCATGGCTACCTGCACGCATCTTGTCGAAACCGGCATTCACGTCTTCCAGACTGATCCGTTCTGCGATGATCGTGTCGAGGTCGAGCAAGCCGCGCATGTAGAAATCGACGAGCCGCGGGAGATCAACAGGGAAATGGTTCATCCCCATAATCGCGCCCATCAGTTTCTTGCCGCCAAGCAAGTCCATTGCGCCAAGCCCGACTTTACAATCGAGCGGCATCATGCCGAGGATTACCGCCGTTCCGCCGCGTCGCAGCGAAGCCACCGCAAGATCGGCAGAGGCCTGACGCCCCACAGCCTCAATGCCCCAATCGACACCGCCGCCAGAGATTTCGTGAATCTGCTTCACGACGTCTTCTGCAAGCGCATCGACTGTGTGTGTAGCGCCAAGGACTTTGGCCAGTTCGCGTTTTTCAGGCAGCGGGTCAGCAGCGATCACTTTGCCAGCGCCAGCGATCTTGGCTGCATTGATGGTCGCAAGACCAACCCCGCCGCAACCAACGACCAGAACCGTTTCGCCAGGGGTAACCTTACACGCGTTAAAGATGGTGCCAGCCCCTGTCGTCACCGCACAGCCGATCACAGCAGCACGATCGAACGGCATATCCTTGTCAACCGCAACACAGGCGTTTTCGTGGATCAGCATTTGCTCTGACAATGCCGACAGATTGAGCATCTGGTTGACCGGTTCGCCGCCATTTCTGGTAATGCGCATTCCGTCACCCTTGCCGCGGCGGGTGCTCGCACCCAGACAAAGCGCCATGCGTCCGGTGACGCAAAATTCGCACTGGCCGCAAAATGCACTGAGGCACGAAACGACGTGATCACCTGGCTTGACCGTCTTCACTTCAGAACCAACTGCGCGCACCACGCCTGCTGCTTCATGTCCTGGAATGCAGGGCATGGCATGCGGGTATGCTCCGTCGATAAAGTGGAGATCGGAATGGCAAAGGCCGCAAGCCTTTGTGTCGATCAAGACCTCGTGAGGCATGGGATCGGCAACATCAACGTCACCGATCACAAGTCCTGCACCTGGGTTTTCCAAGATTGCTGCTTTTGCCATGTCAGGCCGTTCCTCCCAGAGCTATCAATGCCTTAACGCGACACGCCAACGTCGCCGGAGCTGAATCCGGCATCATTGGATGCATTGCCTGAACCACCGCGCAGAGCGTTGGCTGTCGGGCCATCGACTGGGATATGCTTGCCAAATTCCATACGCGCGATTGAACGAGCGTGAACTTCATCCGGACCGTCTGCGAGACGCAGGGTGCGCTGGTGGGCATAAGCATTGGCGAGGCCATAATCGTTCGAGACGCCGCCGCCGCCATGAGCTTGGATTGCATCGTCGATAATGCGCAAAGCCATGTTGGGAGCCTGCACCTTGATCATGGCGATTTCCTGTTTGGCAGACTTGTTGCCGACCTTGTCCATCATGTCGGCCGCTTTGAGGCAAAGCAGACGGGTCATGTCGATATCGATGCGGGCGCGCGCAACGCGTTCTTCCCAGACCGAGTGTTTATAGATCGGCTTGCCGAATGCCTCGCGTTCTTGCAGGCGACGGCACATCTTGGCGAGCGCTTCTTCGGCGACACCGATTGTGCGCATGCAATGGTGGATGCGGCCCGGACCGAGGCGGCCCTGTGCGATCTCGAAACCACGCCCTTCGCCCAGGAGCATGTTGGTGACAGGAACGCGAACGTCCTTCATTTCCACTTCCATATGGCCGTGCGGCGCATCGTCATAACCGAAGACTGGCAGATGGCGGATGATGTTCACGCCCGGCGCGTCGTTCGGCATCAGCAGCATGCTCTGCTGGGCGTGGCGGCCAGCCGATGTGTCTGTCTTACCCATGACGATGGAGACTTTGCAGCGCGGATCGCCGAGGCCCGAAGACCACCACTTACGGCCATTGATGACATATTCATCGCCGTCGCGCTCAATCCGCGTTTCGATATTTGTCGCGTCTGATGAGGCGGTGAAGGGCTCTGTCATCAGGAAGGCCGAGCGGATTTCGCCGTTCATGATCGGGCGCAGCCACTGCTCCTTTTGTTCGATCGTGCCGTAGCGGTGAAACACTTCCATGTTGCCGGTGTCCGGCGCAGAGCAGTTGAACACTTCCGAAGCCCAGCCAATCCGGCCCATTTCTTCGGCGCAAAGAGCGTATTCGAGGTTGGTCAGGCCGGGGCCTTCAAATTCAAAGCTCTCTTCGACGTGATGATGGCCGTCATTGCGCGGCGGCATAAACAGGTTCCAGATGCCCGCTTCCTTGGCGAGTTTCTTCTTGTCCTCGATGATCTGGATTACTTTCCAGCGATCGCCCTCTGCGTCCTGCGCCTTGTAGGTGTCCATGTTGGGGCGGACATGCGCTTCGATAAAATCGCGTACGCGGTCGCGCCAATATGCCTGACGTTCAGTGGGTTCAAAATCCATCGGGGTTTCCTCTCAAGTCCTGAATTGCAATCGAATCTGTTGAATATGACCGTGGCACGCCGCGAGAGCGTCGCCAAGCTCTCATTTGTCTGGTTGCTGGGGCGATTGGGCTGCGGCCATGGCGGCAACGCGTGCTTCGTGCTCTTCGCGATTTATCGGGAACCGGCCCAGCCAATAGGCTGCAATTGCCACGAGCACGATTGTGACAGCGCCATACATCCATACGATGTCGAAGATGACTTCCTGCGGAACGTCTCCGGGGCGCGCATCGGTTGATAGCTGCGAAGCGGCAATGATCTGGCCTGTCATAAAGATGCCAAGCCCGGTTGCACATTTCTGAACCAGCCAGTTGCCCGAATAGAATGCTCCTTCGGCGCGCCTGCCGGTGCGCTCCTGATACGCTTCGACAATTTCGGCAATCATCGAACTGGCAGAAATCATCATCACAATTGCCATCGTGTTGGCGAGGATGAGGAGCACGAAATAAAGGCTTGTCGATTGTGTTGTGCCAACCGCGGGCCAAAAGCCGGTGAAGAGCAAAACATAGGGCGCCAGAAAGAACACCAGCGAGATTATCGCTGATATCGCTGCGCTACGCGGTTTGCCCAGTTTCTTGTGCATCGGGCTGACGATAAAGAACATCGCCATAACCGATACGAACAGCACCAGCGGGTAGAGCTGCAATGCCAGTTCACTAAACTGCCAGACAAAGACATTGACGTAATTCGATATCGAAAAAGTCATGCCCTGATTGACGTAGGCGGCCAATCCCCCGACCGCAAAGATCAGGAATGCTCGTTCGCTAAAGGCTTCGATGATCTCTGAAAATGCGCCTTTGATACTGAAGGGTGCGGGCTTTGTCTCGGGCAGATGGGCGACCAATTTATGCTGGCCGATAGCAGAACCCAGCACCGAGATGGCCATCAGGATAGCGCCGAAAATGCCGAATGATGCATATCCATCGCGCTGCAGCAGGCCCTCTGCTCCGGGCATAAACACCGTATAGGCAAGCACCATCATAACGATGCCCCCAATCCAGCCCGAGGTGTATCGGTACCGGAACAACGTCGTGCGTTCATCGTAATCTGAGGTGATTTCGGGAAGCAATGAAACCGATGGCACTTCGCATGCTGAAAGCAGCACGCGCACGACAACCGCTATCCCGACAAGACCAAGGAAACTTGGCGCTTCGGCGCCGGGGGGTGACCACAGATATACCCAAGCAAACGCTAACGGTATTGGCGCAGCATAAAGCCACGGCAAACGCCTGCCCCAGCGCGAATATGTCCTGTCTGAAAGGTTGCCAAGGATCGGATCCACCACCGCATCGACGAGCAAAGCGATCAGCAAGGCTAGACTTACCTGCCCCGCATCCATTCCCAGCACTTGGTTGTAAAACAGCAGCAGAAAAAAGCTGAAGCCTGAATCCTTCACCCCAAAGGCCACTGCACCAAAGCCGTGAATGAGCTTGAGCCGCAACGGCAAGGGGCCTTCGACAAAGCTCACAGGGCTTGTGCTCTGCCCAGGGCCGGCTGGCCAAAACTGCTTGCGAATCCCGTCATTTTGGCTCTCCCAACCTTTCCGTTAGCGTAAGCGAGCGAGCGTTTACGTCAACGCATTCCGATTGACGCTACGGCATGGCAGGGATGGCACGGAACTAAGCGAGATTGCTTGCGGCAGAGCGCGAAATCACGATAACGTAAGCGTCAAGTGAGAGCCATTTTTGAGAGGAGTCGGCGCCAATGTCCGATCTGGAAACGTTCCGCAGTGAAACGCGCAGCTGGTTGGAGGAAAATTGCCCCGCCGAAATGCGCAAGCCAGCACGCGATGATGACGATGTCTATTGGGGTGGCCGCAACGCGACGTTCAAAAACGATGCGCAAAAGGCCTGGTTCGAGGCATGCCGCGACAAGGGCTACACCGTGCCAGCATGGCCCAAGGAGTATGGCGGTGCAGGCCTCTCTGCACCCGAAGCGAAAATCTTGCGGCAGGAAATGGCCCGGATTGGTGCGCGCCTGCCGCTCAGTTCGTTTGGCATCTGGATGCTTGGCCCTGCGCTTTTGCAGTTCGGCACCGAAGGGCAGAAAAAGCGTTTCCTCAACGAAATCGCACGCGGAGAAATCCGCTGGTGTCAGGGATATTCTGAACCTGGCAGTGGTTCCGACCTTGTCTCGATGCAGACCTTTGGCGAAGACAAGGGCGATCACTGGATCGTCAATGGTCAGAAGATCTGGACCTCATATGCCAATCACGCAGACTGGATTTTCTGCCTCGTAAGGACAGATAAAGAGAACAAGTATCAGGGCATCACCTTTATGCTGTTCGACATGACCGGCGGAGGGGTTTCTACCAAACCGATCCTTCTGATCAGCGGCAACAGCCCGTTCTGCGAAACCTTCATGGACGATGTGAAGGTGCCCAAAAGCTATGGCGAAGATTGCCCCGGCTTTGTTGGTGAAATCAATCGCGGTTGGGACGTGGCCAAATATCTTCTTGGTCATGAGCGCGAGATGATTTCAGGTATGGGCGGCGGCGAACGCACTGCGGCCATCGGAACTGCGATGAAGCGTCATGCAGGCAAGACCGGCGATGATCTTGATCCTGTGCTGCGCAGCGAACTGGCAATGTTCGATGTCGATGCGCTCGCTTTCACCGCGATGAGCGAAAAGTTCATGGATGAAATGAAGTCGGGCAAGGGTCATCCAGCCCAACCCAACATGATGAAGTATGTCGGGACTGAGCTGAACAAGCGTCGTCACGAACTGATGATGAGCGCGGGTGGTTCGCGCAGTCTTGAATGGGAAAGCGACGATACCGGCGGCGGCAAGCCGTCGCGCAACTGGCTGCGCACCAAGGCCAATTCGATTGAGGGCGGGACTTCGGAAGTCATGCTCAACGTGATTTCCAAACGCATTCTTGACCTGCCGGGAGCTTGATCCATGCCACTTTATCACACAGAAGATCAGGCAATGCTCGCTGACACTGCGAGCGGTTTTATGGCCGATGAAGGCAATATCGCAAAGCAGCTGCGCCATTGGCGTGACCGCGATTGCAAGGACGGTTTCGGCCATGCCTTGTGGAAGCAATTTGCCGAGCTGGGCTTTACCGGAATTCTCGTTTCTGAAGACGATGGCGGGCTCGGCATGGGCCATGTCGAGGCAGGCATTGTGCTTGAAGAAATCGGCCGAAACCTGACACCTTCACCGTTCCTTACCTCATCTGTTCTGGCCGCAACGGCGTTGGGGCATGGATCGAATGATATGAAAGGCCGGTATTTGCCGGGCCTGATCGAAGGTGAAAGCGTCTTTGCCGTGGCAATTGATGAAACCGCAAAGCACCGCCCGTCTCGCATCACCACCCGCGCTGAAAAGTCGGGCAATGGCTTCAAATTGAACGGCTCTAAAAGCTTTGTGGTTCAGGGCGCGAGCGCGGACATGCTCGTCGTTGCCGCACGCACCAGCGGGGCGGACGATGATGAGGACGGCATTACTTTGTTCGCGGTGCCCAAAGATGCATCTGGCATGAGCCATGATGCGGTGCGCCTCGTCGACAGTTCGATGGCAACCCACACCAAATTCGACGGCGTTGAACTCGATGGTGATGCGGTTATCGGCGAGGTCGATGGAGGTCGCGACATTCTCAATGCGATGCTCAATGCAGGCCGGATCGGTTCTGCCGCAGAGGGCGCTGGCGTGGCCGGCGGTGCGATGGATATGACCATCGATTACCTCAAACAGCGCAAGCAATTCGGCCGGGTGATCGGTGAGTTTCAGGCGCTCCAGCACCGCGCCTCGCATCTTTACTCCGAGGTTGAAACCGCGCGTGCGGTAACGATCAAGGCGCAGCAATTGCTCGATGCCGGATCGGAAAATGCCGAATTGATGACTTCGGTCGCCAAGGCCAAGGTTGCCAAGGCAGCAGGGCTTGCTGTGCGCGAAGGCGTGCAGATGCATGGCGGCATCGGCATGACCGATGAATACGACATCGGTCTTTATATGAAGCGCGACCGGGCATTGCACGAATTCCTCGGCGATGCCTATTTCCACGCCAATCGCGTCGCTGAACTCAGCGGCTATTAAAGGACGAAAGCACATGAATCTTCAGGAACTTTTCAGCCTCGATGGCCGCGTTGCACTGGTCACCGGCGGTAGCCGGGGGATTGGCAAGATGTTTGTCGAAGGCTTGCTCGCCGCAGGGTGCGCGAAGGTCTATATTTCAGCTCGCAAGGTCGAGCAGATGCAGGAAACTATCGCCGAATTTGGCGAGGATAAGGTTATCGGAATTCCTGCCGACCTGTCTCAGATGGACGGGATGCAATCGCTCGCGGATGAAATGGCCGCGCGCGAGGACAAGCTCGACATCCTCATCAACAATGCAGGCGCCGCATGGGGTCAGCCCTATCTCGAATTTAGCGAGGCCGGTTGGCACCGCACGATGGATCTCAATGTGAAGACCCCGTTCTTCCTCACGCAGAAGCTGCACGACCTGCTGGTCGCTGGCGGCAAGGGTGACCACCCGGCCAAGGTGATCCACGTCTCCTCGATCGACGGGCAGCGGATCAATCCGTGGGAAACCTACGCCTATCAGGCCTCGAAGGCAGGCGTTATTCAGCTGACCCGCCGGATGGCGGCGCGCCTCATTCAGGACAATATTATCGTCACCTCGATCGCGCCGGGGGCCTTTGCCAGCGAGATGAACAAGGCAGCCGCGAAGGCGCCGGATGCAGCCTCTGCAATGATCCCGGCCAAGCGGATTGGTTCGAGCGAAGACATGGCCGCAGCCGCGATCTATCTGTGCAGCCGCGCAGGCGATTACGTGATCGGAGAGACGCTGACCGTGGATGGCGGCGTGGTCAATGCCAGCATCCCCGCGCTGTTTGGCGATCCCTCTGGCGGCGGAGCGGCTTAGGCTCGACAGCGCCTGTCAGAATCCAGACACAAGAAGCCCCGCAGAGCCTGCGGGGCTTTTTCGTGGCGTGCGGTTTATTTCGCACCTGCAAAATAACACAAGCCAAAGCGCTGCTTTGCCGCTAAGGGGCTGCGCACGGGCGTATCCGGCATGGACCGCCGCCCGCTTGAGCCGGCGCAGGGTACGCACCGCGCTCATGCCTTCTTCACGCAGCGCGATCATTTGTGCCGGTGCCCGAGCGAAATTTCGATGTCTTTTGAAACTCTCCCCCCGCTTCTGGGCGAAGCTCTAGCCGAGCGCGGCTATGCTGAACCCACTCCTGTGCAGGCTGCGACTATCGCGCCTGACGCCGCTGGCCGTGACCTGATCGTCTCCGCGCAGACTGGATCGGGCAAGACTGTTGCATTCGGTATTGCGCTGGCGGACGCACTTTTGGCCGAGATTCGCGGGACTCCTTTGACAGAGCGCCCGCTTGCGCTGGTGATCGCACCGACACGCGAACTGGCATTGCAGGTCAGCCGCGAGCTGGGCTGGCTTTATGCCAAGGCAGGACTGCGCATCGCGACCTGTGTTGGCGGGATGGACGCGAGCAAGGAGCGCCGCGCTTTGCGGTCTGGCCCCGCGATTGTCGTCGGCACTCCCGGGCGTCTGCGTGATCACCTCGAACGCGGAGCGCTCGACCTGTCGGGCCTGATCGGCGTTGTATTGGACGAAGCGGACGAGATGCTCGACATGGGTTTCCGCGATGATCTGGAAGAGATCCTCGATGCGAGCCCCGATACGCGCCGCACTCTACTGTTCTCCGCCACCATGCCGCGCGCGATTGTGCGACTGGCAGAGCGCTATCAAACAAACGCGCTGCGGCTTTCGCTGACAGGGCAAGATCGCGGCCACGGCGATATCAGCTATCAGGCAATTACAGTTGGCCCGTCGGAAATCGAAAACGCGGTGGTCAACCTGTTGCGCTTTCACGAGGCGGAATCCGCGATCTGTTTCTGCGCCACGCGCGACAGCGTGCGGCGTTTGCATGCGACATTGCAGAACCGCGGCTTTGGCGTTGTTGCGCTTTCAGGTGAGCACTCCCAGTCTGAACGCAATCAAGCGCTGCAAGCGATGCGTGATCGCCGGGCGCGTGTTTGTGTCGCCACCGATGTGGCGGCGCGCGGGCTTGATCTGCCCACGCTCAGCCTTGTCATCCATGTCGACACGCCGCGCGATGCAGAAACGCTTCAGCACCGCTCGGGACGAACGGGGCGCGCAGGCAAGAAAGGCACCGCCGCAATCATCGTGCCTTACAATCGGCGCAGGCGGGTGGAATCAATGCTGCGCGGGGCGAAGATCGAAGCAGCGTGGCTCGATGCGCCGACGCCTGAAGCTATCGCCAAGAAAGATCACAAGCGGTTGATGGAAAAGCTGATCGCTCCGGCTGAGTATGACGAGAATGACCGCGCGCTCGCAAAAGAGCTGATGGAAAAGCTTGCGCCAGAGGACATCGCAGCTGCGTTGGTGAAGGCGCACCGTGCCAAGATGCCTCAACCCGAAGAGCTGCTCGCGAACACGCCCCAAGCGCGCGAAAAGGCAAAGGCTGAACGGCACCGGCCCGGCTTTGAAGATATTGTGTGGTTCAAGATGGGCATTGGCCGACGCCAGAATGCCGAACCGCGTTGGCTCTTGCCACTGATTTGTCGCCGAGGTCACATCACGCGCAACGAAATCGGCGCAATTCGCGTTGGCCCCAACGAAAGCTGGTTTCAAATCCCGCGCGCTATCGCACCCAAATTCAGCGAGACCTTGAAACGCACCGAAACGAGCGAAGACGAACAGGATACGATCCTGATCGAGGAATCGGCCGAGGGCCCACGCATCGAGGCGCGCAACAACCGCAAGCATGGCGCGCCAAAGGTTCATGCCAAACCGTTCCGCAAAGGGCAGGGCGGCAAACCTCGCGGCGATTTCAATCGGGACAAGAAATCCAATGATCGTCCAGCGGGCGGCAAGGATCGGTCAGGCCCAGCGAAATGGGAAAAGGCCGATCGCGGCAACGATAGGCCGGGCAAACCATATGCCGGCAAACCCAAATCAGGCTTCAAAGGCAAGAATGCTGGCAAGCCAAAGCACAAACCCGGCGGACCAAAGCGCGGCTAAGATGCGATGACGGGGCGCAGGCAAAACCTGCGCCTAACGCCTCAATCCAGCGTGCTTAGGGCTGCGTCCAGATCTGCAGTCAGGTCTTCAACCTCTTCAAGACCTACCGAGATCCGGACCAATCCGTCGCTAATGCCATGATCATGGCGTTCTTGCTGCGAATAGGTTGAATGGGTCATGCTTGCCGGGTGTTGAATCAATGTCTCTGTGTCACCCAGCGAAACGGCGCGCTGGATTAGGTTTAACCGGTTCATCAAATTGATACCGGCTTCAAACCCGCCGTTCAGTTCGACCGCTATCATGCCGCCAAACTGATCCATCTGCTGACGGGCCAAATCATGTTGCTCAAACGAGGCGAGCCCGGGGTAGTAAACCGATGCAACTGCGCTGTGCTGCTCAAGGAACTGGGCAACTTCGCCCGCAGATTCGGTGTGTTGCCGCATACGCAGTTTGAGCGTTTTGAGCCCTCGCATAACCAGCATCGAATTGAACGGAGCAATGGCCGCGCCGGTCATGTCTTTCATCCCAACAAGCCGGATTTCGGCGATGTCTTCGCTCTTGCCAACGACAAGTCCTGCCACCACATCGCCGTGTCCGCCAAGGTACTTTGTAGCTGAATGCACGACGATATCAGCGCCCAGTTCGATCGGCCGGGTGATGACCGGCGTTGCGTAGGTGTTGTCGACAATACAGCGTGCGCCCGCCTGCCGCGCGATTGCCGAGATCGCTGCAATGTCGATAATGCGCATGTTCGGATTGGCCGGCGTTTCGAAATAGACGATTTTGGTTTTGGACGAGATTGCAGAGGCGAGTTCGTCCGGGTTCGACATGTCGACATGAGTGACCGTAATCCCGAACCTTGAAAGGCCGTGCCGCATGAATGCGAAGGTGCATCC
>Ga0316207_10001361_pt1 | contig 30611 bp, 24 predicted proteins | sample 6weekpyrite_MG_FD_204943 | JGI IMG/M metagenome (GOLD analysis project Ga0316207, IMG submission 204943) | Microbial mat bacterial communities from mineral coupon in-situ incubated in ocean water Damariscotta River, Maine, United States -... | ecosystem: Environmental > Aquatic > Marine >...
ATCTTCTTTATGGATGCGTTGGAGTATCAAGTTTAAAAGTTTATGGGTGTCATCTATATATAAAGTTATATCTGCTCTTATATCATCGATACTTGCATATTTCTTTTGATATACGGCATGTAAGTCGGCATAGACTTGTACCTCTTTTTGCAGTTGTTCTGCCGTTTGTCGTATCTTTAGATTGCGGCTTTCCAGTAAAGAGGGATATAAGGCTGAGTCTTCTAAGAGTAGATGCTGCCCTAAGGTGACGCCAAAACTCTCTTGCAAACCATGAATAAGACTTGCATCCCGCTCGATCTCTTCTGCAGCACAGCTGTTTTTCAACTGCTGGCACAAGAAGACAATCTCTTCATGCTGCTTTGTAAAACGTTCTGCCATGTTCATTTGTCTATCCCTTTTCTTATCATCTATCTTAACCCGAGAAGTTATTGTGTTGAATCTTCTCTTTCTTCACAACGATAGCTTTTTGTTTCTCTTTTTTATGGGTATCTTTTTCAACAAAGATCTTTTTTCGCGTCACCGGGTCCATCTCTGTATAATACATCACCGCCGAATACGTACTCGGTGTCGGTGTAAAGACCTGTGCCTGTTCCGGGTTCATCTGAAGCTCATCAGTGGTAAAACGCTTTAGCTCATGCATATCACGTTCTTCACACCCTGGATGCGCCGCAATAAGATAATAGGTCAGGAACTGCTTTTTCCCCTCTTCGGCATTCAGTCTGTCATACATATGTTTAAAATCAACAAGTGTCTGCTTACCCGGTTTTCCCATAAGATCTAAAACATGCTGTTGGGTATGCTCAGGTGCTACCTTCATCTGTCCGGAGATATGATGCTTGACCAACTCTTTAAGATACTCATATCCATACTCTTTATCTTCAGTGATAAAATCATAACGAATACCCGAAGCGACAAAGGCTTTTTTCACCCCGTCCACGGCACGCACTTTTCGAAGAAGATCAATGTTACGTTTATGGTTGATCTTCATAGATGAACAAAGGTGGTTCGCGTCCACGCAGCGTTGATGCGCACAGGTACCGTGTTTAAGTTTTTTCTTACACTCGTATCCGTACATGTTTGCCGTTGGACCGCCCACATCAGAGATGATACCCTTGAAGTCTTTATACTCGGTAAACTTTTTTACCTCTTTAAGGATAGACGCTTCTGAACGTGTACGAATAGTACGACCCTGATGCACGCCGATAGCACAGAAATTACACTCTCCCCAACAGCCCTGGTGCGTGTTGATGGAGAACTTGATCGTCTCCAGACACTTTACCTTTCCTTCTGGACGGTGGAAAGGATGAAGTTCTCTTGTAAACGGGAGATCTGAAAGTGCGTCCATCTCCTCTTCATTGAGATAATCACAAGGAGGGTTTTGAATAAGAAAACGCGTATCGACCGGTTCACAAAGACCCTTTGCCGAGATCGGATCATTATTGTCATAAAAATCATCAAACATGTCGATGTACTTCTCTTTGTCTTCCAGACATTGGGCATGAGAAGGGAGCTGAATATACTCTTCTACAGCTGTCTTAGAGATATAACACACTCCGCGGATATCTTTGAACTCTTTACCGTCACGTAACGCGACACTCAGCTCTTCTATCGCAACTTCACCCATTCCGTAGATAAGAAGATCAGCTTTTGAATCAAAAAGAATAGGTTTTTTTAACTTGTTTGTCCAATAATCATAATGCGTTATACGGCGAAGACTCGCTTCTATTCCGCCAAGGACGATAGGAACGGTATCCTTGAAGTTTTTACGGATCAGGTTGGTGTAGACATTGACCGCTCTGTCGGGACGTTTGTTGTTTTTTCCGCCGGGAGTATAATCATCAGAGTTTCTAAACTTCTTAGTCGCCGTATAGTTTGCCACCATAGAGTCAATACTTCCACCGCTGACACCCCAATATATCTTAGGTTCCCCTAAACGTTTAATGTCTTCATCATTACTGACATCAGGCTGACCAATGATTCCAACCTTGAAGCCAAGCTTTTCAAGCATACGTCCAACAACGGCTACACCGATGTAAGGCGAGTCGATATAAGCATCTCCCGTGATCAAAATAACATCCAGCTGATTCCAGCCGCGTTCCTTCATCTCTTCACGTGTTGTCGGTAAGTAATCAAATTTAGGTTTTTTCATAAGTGGAACTTTAGCGAAAAAGGACTTTTAAAGCCCCTATAGATAAAAGTAACATCGTAATTTAAGTTTACTAAACCCTGCCCAGCACATTTGTATCCGTATGTTCAAAAACATTTGAATAGATATCTAGCATAGTAGTTTGTCTATAAGAGAGTTCATTTTCACTCACACTGAACTTTGCTTCAAAAGAGAGTGTCTTTGCCTTATCCTTCATAAAAGGAGATTGAACGATTCCATCTGCATCTGACTTGATATCTAAAACCGTGCACCCTTCTTCTTGACTTGCTTTACCACTAGAAAGAACACACACACCACGGGGAATTGAGATTGAATGCATGATAGTATCGGCTTTCTTGTCCCACATCCAATGCCCCGTTTGGTCATGAAAGACCTCATCATCAGACTTTCTGCGTACGACCTGAAGATACCGAACCGCTACAAGGAGCTGTTCTTCCGCGTTCTTGGCATAACCTACACCCTCGAAACTAATCGTCTCATAATAAGGATTTTCTTCCCTACCTTCCTCAGGATCGGGCGCTATATCTACGCCTTTATCACCTGTCCAACTACCGATTAAAACTGCTAATGGACCGTAGTCAATACTATTTTTTTCCATTTTTCATTCCTTTTTGTTTCAGTGTACTAGAGTTCTTCTAAAAAATGCAATATATCATCTTTTGCCAAGGGTTTTGCAAAATAATACCCCTGAAAGATATCACAACCAAAACGTTTTAAGAGCTCGACTTGTTCAAAGGTTTCAACTCCTTCTGCAAGTGTATGCATTGAGAGATTTTTTCCCATATTGATTATACTGTGAACCATAGCTCTATCTTCTTCGATATGTAAGATCTCATCAACAAAACTCTTATCGATCTTGAGCTCATTTACAGGAAGCTTTCTTAACATACTCAAAGAGGAGTATCCTGTTCCAAAGTCATCTAAAGAAAGCCCTATTCCCTCATCTTTAATACTTTTAAGTATGTGCAAGATGTAATCAACATCTTCGATAAAAAGACTTTCAGTGATCTCAATAGTAATCGATGCTTTATCCAAAGAACAGGCTTCGATATCGTTTAAGAGGTTGTCTAAAAAACGGACATCAAGTAGCTGTCTTACTGAGACATTCAGTGACAACTGAAAGTTTTTTTTCATTTTAGCTTGTAGCGTACTGATCTCTTCTAATGACTGTTTAATGACAAACTCACCTATCTCCGGCATAAGACCTGTCTCTTCTGCCACAGATATAAATTGATCAGGCGGGACAAAACCCAATTTCTCATTTTTCCAACGAATCAAGGCCTCAACGCCATGTATTTCTCCATCCGCACGCATCTGCGGTTGGTAGACCATCCAAAACTCGTTATTTTTTACCGCATTTCTCAACTCGTGCTCGATATCAATTTTACGAATACTCCTATTCTTCATCTCCGCAGAAAAGACACAGAATGCATTTTTTTTCTTTTTCGCCTCATACATCGCTATATCTGCCAGACTCATTAAGGATTCAAGTTGTTGAGCATCTTTAGGATACTGTGCTGTTCCTATACTCGCACCCAGACTAAACTCCATATGTTCAATAGAGTAAGGCTTCGATATCAAGGCGATAAGCTCTTTTAACAGCTCTTCTCTCTTCAGCGTATCTTTACATTTCATCAAGACAATAAACTCATCACCACCCTGACGAACGACCAAGTTACCTGAACCAAAGAAAGAGCGCAATCGATTAGCTACTTCAATCAGTATCTCATCGCCTACCTTATGTCCAAAACTGTCATTTATATTTTTAAAATTATCTAGATCAATAAACAGCATATCAAACTTGTTCGACAGCCTTAGCACCCACTTCTCTATATGTTTATATAGATAAGCTTGGTTGGGGAGCTGAGTCAAAGAATCATGCAGGACTTGAAAAAGAAGTTCGTCCTTTTTCTGCTGGTCCGAATAAGCGATATGCTTAAAGAGTTGGTAGATGATGATAAAACTCAACAGAAAAATCATCAGATAGATAGAAAGTACCTTAGCGATTGACTTCCACATATCAGAGACATCATTTTCAATTAAAACCCATATCTTGTACTTTTTGTTGTAAGAGACTCCCGAGATCACATCCCTGCCCCAAGAATCCTTTGACTCTATACTCACTGTACGTTGCGTAAGCTTGAGTTCCTCTAAAGAGATATTATATTTTTCTTTTACCTTTTTTTCAAATAGCGCGTACAAGGCATTGGGAACAGGAGCCTCATAAATAGAGGTTTGGCTAGGGCCGTCTTTGTCACTCATGTATTGTCTATATAGAGTATTGTCTTTGTCATAATCCTTTATCATAACAATAGAGCTTTCATTTGACAGATGTATCTTGTTTAAATAGCCCATATGTTCATCTATCTTCAACCCCGTGGTCATCACAGCCAGAACATTGCCACCCTGATCTCGAATGGCCTTTCGCAGCGGAATCACCCACTCATGCAGACCTTCGACAAAATATGTCCGACCCAGTACCATGTTTTCACTCGAAAGTGCTTGTTCAAAAGAGTCGCTCGTTAATGGATCGCTTAAAAGGTTAGGCATTTTTGAAGGGTCAATATTGGAACTGAGTGCCATGTAGTTACCATGAACATCGACTAGACCAAAACCGGCGAGTGCCGGATCTTTAAATAACAAACGATCAAATATTTTTGAACTTTTTTCTTTACTTTTATATTTATCGTCTTCTAGAAGTTCCACGCCTAAGATCTCTAGCATCAAATCATCTTGCAAAAACATCGAGTTCGTAACCTGAGCGATAATCTCAGTGAAGTATCTATATTTTACATGATAGCTATCTTTTATATCATGATATTTTGTATACGAGAGTGTCAGTAATATCAAAATACCACTCAGTAAAATAAAATAAAAAATTATCCATTTGTTTTTTTTAATCAACATTCTTAAATTATATCATAGTTTGATACTAAGATTGTGAAAATATAGTAGCGTTTATCTTTAATTCTCATAGCTTAAGAGTACTGAAATAAGGTAATTATAGACATATATATTATTTTACTCTTAAATAAAATATTTAAAAATACTATCTATTGATAATGGTTAATTTGTCCTCATACATTCACCTGTGACTTCTATTCTTTAGCCTCGTTTTCTGCTTTTTCCCTTGCTCTATCTTTTTTACTTTTTTTCTTACCTTTGACTGGAGCTGGACCTTTGACTTTTTTAATGCGTTCTCCCTTTAGCTCAAAGCCCTCTATCTGTTCTCTCTTCAACTTTATCTTAGAGCGTTTTTCAATAAGAGAAAAATGTGCCATCTCTTCATGCCCGATAAAAGAGATCGCCAAACCTGACTTCCCTGCCCGTCCTGTTCTTCCAATACGGTGTATGTAGTCTGCAGGAGAGCGAGGAAGGTCAAAATTAACAACACAGGAGATATCATGGATATCCAACCCCCTAGCAGCGATATCGGTTGCAAAGAGAATACGAAACTTTTTAGCCTTATAGGCATCTATAGTATATTTACGCTCTTCTTGAGGAAGGTCTCCATGAAAGGAGTCTGCCTTAAAACCGTACTTTCTAAACTTAGCAGCAATATTGTCCGAAGCTCTTTTATTGGCCATAAAGACAAGAACCTGTTCCCATGAGTTGGTCTCAAGCAGGTGTCGTAGTAAGGGACCGCGATTTTCTGGATTAACCTCTATAACACGCTGAGAGATACTCTCAACCGTCGGTGCTTCATCTTCAATCGTCACCTTTATCGCTTCTTGCGTGATTCGTGAAGCGATTGAGAGCATCTTCTCAGGGTAAGTGGCTGAAAAAAGAAGGTTTTGACGCTGTTCAGGTAACTCTTTGAGAATCAGATCAAGCTCCTCCGCAAAACCAAGATCCAGCATTTTATCCGCTTCATCAAGAACAAAGAATTCAACACGTCCAAGGTTGATCTGCTGCTTTTTCAATATTTCAAGCAACCTGCCCGAGGTTGCCACCACAATGTCACAGCCTTTTTGAATGGCAGACATCTGATCACCGAGTTTCTCTCCGCCGATAACACTGACTACTTTCGGTTTTTTCAGAAGGTATTTACTGAAGGTTTTAAAGCTCTGGGTAACCTGAAGGGTCAGCTCTCGAGTTGGGGTCAGTACCAAAACTTTGATTTTAGCCTTCCCCGGAACTTCTCTACGTGACAAGCTTTCTAAGATCGGTAAGACAAAGCTTGCACTCTTGCCTGACCCCGTCTGAGCCCTTGCCATAATATCATGTTTTGCAAGGACAAGAGGAATCACTTTTTCTTGAACAGGTGTCGGTTTTGTGTAATGATATTCTTTAAGAATGTCCTGTATTTTGGGTGAAAGTCCTAGGGTAGAAAAAGGCATAGACGTTTCCTCGCGTTATTTATGCGCATTTTAGAAGACTTTTGCTTCAAAGGAGTTTTTTTATTAGATCAACGCAAGAGAAGTTTTCAAGAATAAACAAGCTGATCCCACTCTTATCTAACTACTCCAAAGGCATAGACCTGTTCCATATCACCACTGTTCTTCTTAATCAAAAAATTATTCCATTCCACTTCTTTTAGCGTTCCGTCTTTGCAGATGATATCATTGATATGATGCCAAGCCTGCATCTCACTTCGTAGTACAGCCTTAAAAACCTCTGATATCTCTTCTTTCTCATCATCGGGGATAAAGACATCAAACCATGAGTTCCCCATTACCTCAGTACTATTATAGCCCGTGAGTACAGTAGCATAGGTATTAAAATGGATTATTTTCCCATTTTCATCAAGTGAAACAACAATATTATCTTTATCATCATCTCTATAAAGTCGGATATTAAAATTCACGCCTACTCTATAAAAGAACTCATTCTTATCTAGATAACCAATGAGATCCAACATCTCTTTAATAACATTATTGTCTGAGATATTTGTTGACTTTAATATAAGCGACTTCTTTTCTGAATCCAAGGTGTAAAGTGTCTTAGAACGATCGATAAAATTCTCTAGTTCATCCATTTAGGATCCTACTTATAGAAGTTAAGTCATTTTTTTATTATACTACTGTGACTTTACTTTAATATATCATAATAAAGTCTTCTCTCAAGTTTAATATTTACCTAAGACACTGACATATCAGTGACTTCTATGATGAAGGTTTACGTCCGATAAAAGAGGCGATTCTCACCTTTTCACCTCTTAAGTTCACCGCATCTTCTTCTTTGTATAAAAGAATTTCTAATGCTGAAAAAACTTTCGGTAGTTCATCTCTATCAAGATGAAAGTCAGGATTGGTTGGATTATGGTAACCGTCACCTGAAGCTGTCTTTACAAAGGTCTGGTAGATAAAAACACCCTCTTTTTTAAGTGCCTTCATGATCTTTGGAAACATCTTTCTGTCAAGATAGTTAATCTTGAGTATGAGATCATATCTATCTTCTTCAAAAATATAGCTGTCCAGATCAGCTTCTATCTTGTTAATGTTTTCTCTATTGGCTACCTGTTCCAAGGCATAGTCTGAAAGATCCACTGCATCCACCTCAAAACCGCTATCCGCAATAAAGTGGGTGTTTCTTCCCATTCCACAAGCAATATCAAGGGCCTTTCCCTTTTTTGCTAAAGCAATATTCTCTTTTAGAATATCAGAAACATCGTCAGGCATAGGACAACTTTTGTATTTTTCATTCCATCGCTGTTTATCTTCCAACATCTACTATCCTCTTTAGGATTTTTTCAGCACGATAAGCGCCTTGTCTTTTTCATCATACATATCCAGATAAGCATTTTGAACGACCTTGAAATTTTTAAGTTTTCTAAAGAGCTGCAGAGAGTGAAAATACTGTACAAGCGTACTTTGTTCTTTGATATAATGTTCATCTTCTTTTGTGAAAAATGTAAACTTTGTATGCAGTTCATTGTTTTCAAATCTGGCGTCAACTGCGAGAAAACTATCACCCTCTTCTTGCGTCATCGTTCCCTCAGCCACATTGGCAAAACCATGTAGAGTATTGATATCAAAAACAAAAATACCGCCCTCATTTAAACTATCATGTACACAGTCTAAAAAGCTATGCAGTTCATCAGGTCTAACAAAGTTCAATACGTCAAAGACGGAGACTACCGCGTCATAGCTCTTATCGACTTCACAGATGGACTTTTTTTCGGCATTGAGCCCCTTTGCCTTGGCCTTTTCTACCATCAGACTACTCAGGTCAATTCCATCACAGCTGATATCATACTTCTGAAAGGTCTCCATCAAGTCACCTTTTCCACAGCCTATGTCCAAAAGTGTCTTGATCTCATAATTGTAAAGTACTTCAGTATAGAGCGTATGCAAGTATGCTGTTGACTCTTCTATTCCTAAGAGGTGTTCTACTTTTGAGTAGAGGTCTAAACTCATTCTAATTCCTATCTATTATTTTTTCTTTGCACCGTATTATTCTTATAATCAGGCGGAGCCCATGAGGCGTTCTTTGGTGTGATAAAGACTTCGCCCCACTTATGCTTGTGCTTATCTACATTAAACTCTATATTTGTAACACGGTTATGGTGGGATGATCCTCCATGAAAGTTTACATCGACTTCGCTGTAGATATTGTCTATTGTATTATACGCTGATCCCCATTGAAAGACGATATGACGTATTTTTCTTACATCCACATGGTTCAAGTGAATGCGAAACGACTTATTGAAACGCAGGTATCCATTACCCTGCTTTCCTTTATTCAGCGCACCTTCGATCTTAATATTTTCACCGTAACAGTTGTAGGAACGTTCAAAGACAAGTGGGTTTGAACCGCTGTTTAATATTTCAATATTACTAAGCGAAGACGAACGGACATACTTCAACTTTATCCCATCGATGAAACGTGTATTATCAACGTTTTTATAGCGGTGATCAAAGGGTGCTGTTTTCGTATCTGAGTCAAGTTTTATGTTCTTTAGATGAACGTTTTCAATAGCGTCAATCTTATAAATATGTGCCTTTTCCCCTATCTCACTTTTAATACGATAGGAGGGATACAACACTGTCCCATCCACTTTTGCAACCTGTACAAGTTCTGTTCTTAAATGTGGATAAGACTTGTACCAACGTTGTGAGCCCATATGCTCTTTGACATAAGTCTCGTCATTATTTTGCTGAATAAGCAGCAAGTCTCCCCTGTGAATCTCTTTTTTAAGATTAACGTCTATTCGAACCTGGTCATAAATATTCTCTCTTGTCAAGCCAACAAGCTCTTTTTTCTTTCCCCTAAGCGCGATGACCGCATCTTCATTATTATGTAGATGTGACATAAAAACCGTATCATCGCCTACTAAAGATATGTTACTTCGCTCGATAAGTACCATATGTTCAATATCAAGCACACCTTGTGGCAAGACGATGACGGTACCGTCTGCAACCTCTTTTATTAACTTGTTTAAAGCCAAGGAGTCATCTTTTCCATCATCCGTCACGGCTTGAAAATAGACTTTGTCACTGGGTTTATACTCTGCAAATATTTTTGTTGAGGGAAAGAGTAAAAGATTATTGTTTAAGGTCATCATACTAAAGACAAAGAGTATGATATAAAAATACATCCTATAACTTGGAAAGTAACGTGCTATACGATATTCCAAAGGAGCGACATTACCATCTGATGTTTGAACTTCGGTGCCCCCCTTTGACCATTTTTGATCAGAGAGATTATAAAAGGCCCTTATCTTAATAAGAGCACCCACCCACTGACTATAGAGCATTAAAGGAACGGTCCTTAAACTCACAGAGTGCCCTGTTGATGTGATAACAAGCATTTGAAATACCCGAACATAAAGGACCCAAGCAATATAGATAGGTAGATATACAAAATTGACAAAAATTGCCAGAAGTATTGCTCCGGATATTCCAACCAAAGAGGTCCACATCAAAAAGATCTGATCCCAATAGAGATAACGGATAAAAAGAGGTTGATTCTTCAATGCCCTCGCGCGTTTATTATTTCGCAGGGTATTCCCATACCAACGGTAGGGTAAAGATCGGCTCACTTCAAAAAAACCGTTATCACGGCTTTCAAGCGAATAGATTGTCGCATCAGGTATATAGAGCATATTCCAGCCATTTTTCATCAAGTTATACCACGAACTTTTATCATCGCCCATCAAGAAACGAAACTTTCCGTAACTTGCATCTACAATCACATCATTCTCAATCATACCGATAAAATCTTCCGTCACAACCGTACTGCTGCGAAACACAGAAAAACGTCCTGTCAATGTCAATACCTTACGCGAAAGCGAATGCGATTGAAAAAGCACATGACGCTGTCCGAACTTGAGGTTAAACCAGTCCTTATACCATTTTGACTTGGTATCGATATAGGCGATCTCATTCGTCGTCACTGCACCGATATCATCATAAACGCTAAAAACGGGAATACATTTTTCTAATGTATGCAAAGGAATATAACTGTCGCCGTCCATAAAGATCGTAACACTGTTATGTTCAATATCTCTATCATTGTAGCGCCTTGCCACCGCACGTAAAGCATGCCCCATAGCGATACGCTTTCCTTCTGACTGGCGTTGCAGTACCAACTCCACCTTATCTTTTAAGGGGTGAGACTCATATACCGACCGAATAACCTGATCGTCCTTATCCGAACCTGTTGATACCATAAGTGTCGCCGTACAAGGGATGTTATTAAGATCGGCAAAGATAGACTGAAAGACTTCCACACTTACCCAAGGCTCTTCTTTATACGAAGGGATAACAAAATAGATATGGCTGGGGTACTTCTCTTCTTCGGACAATTGGGCAATTGCCCTTTGTGTAGCCGGATAACGATAAAAGGCATAGATCCCTGCACGTACATAATTAAAGAGTAAAAGTGAATAACGCCATATTCCTATTGCTGCTATAGTAATCAAGGTCTCATTTTTAACAAAATAGAAATAAGGCCAAAAGACATACCCCAATAAAAAGGCAAGTGTAGAGTAAAAAGAAGCAGGTATAACAAAAGATATCAGCGCTTCTCTTCTTCCTATTCGTCTCATCTACAGCGCTGCTTTACTAGTTCCAAAGTAACTTATCATAAACAGGCCTTAAAAATTCCGATTTGCGCATTATCCAGATATCGACACGATAGTTCAGATGAAAGCGAACATCATCATCTATTAGCTCTATACGTACAGGGATCTCATTTTGTGATATTTCTGTCGTCGTCTTTGTCTGTGTATCTGTTGCTGAATACCCTATTCCCGTCACGACACCTTTATATTTGCGTTCTTCATTTTTCGAGTAAACAATACACTCCTGTCCAATACTAATATTGACAGCATCATACGACATCATTTTTGTTAAGATATAGGGCTTTTCATCCGTTTCAACCACTAAGATCTTATCACCATAATCAACATAGTCACCTTTTCTATGCTTGATACTGTGAACCGTTCCCGTATGTTTTGCCACGCCAAGATACTCATCCAGACGACGCTTTAGGTTAGTGATTTTGAGTTCACTTCGCTTGATACTTTTTGAAATCCCGTAACTGTTATTTTCAAGAGCAAGAACATTTTCTTCATACTCTGCCAAAGATATGTTTTGTGAACCGATATCAGTTAGGGTAGAGGTACCTTTATTATACTTTTTCATGAAGAGTTGGAATTTCTCAGTGGCATCATTAAAGTGACTCAGCGTAATCAGTCGTTTCTCATACAGTGTTTTTGCCCGTTCATAACTCTTTAACTGCGCATCATATTCTAGTTCATAATCTATCGCATCTTGCCCATGAAAACGGCTTGAACCTCGCTTTACTTTGCTGTAGTCAGATCTATACTTTTTCAAAATTTCATTATTTTTCTCTAATTTATGCTTAAGAGAAGAGAGACGTTCATATTCTACTTTAAGCGCATAGTTCTCATCTTCATTATTGATCTGATACAAGAGCATACCTGGCGTAACCGGACTTCCTTTTTCAATATAAAGGTCTGTGATTTTTCCTTTCTTAGAGGCCATATAGGTTTCACTATTTCCCGTACTCAAACCCGGTTCATGGTAAACAACAGCATAGTTATACATAAAAGTCGCCATTACTGTAATAAAGAGCAGCAGACCGGCGACTCCATAAAAAATAACTTTCTTGATAAAGCTCATATGTATCTCTTTGGACTCATCTTCTGTCAAAGCGATTGAATCCTTAATCGGAGTCTGAACATTGGCCATGGTGATATCTGACATCAGGTCTTCAATTCGCTGACCGTTTCCTTCTATTGACATCGTAGCGTAATGACGAAGAACCCTGCGGTTTTTTTCTTCCATCTCCGTGATCTCACAACCAAGGTTTTTGAGATTTCTAAGTACAATTGTCAATTCCAAAACAACAGAAGACTTTCCTGTCGGTAAGATCAACATAGCCTTGATCTCATCATTAAGTTTTAACGAGTTTGCCAAGATATCATCTCTGTCTTCAATACGCAGACCTGTCGTTGACCAATCTAAAACATTAAATGTCGCATGATCAATAGAGATCATAATCGGTATGGTAATACGATGCGCTTTACGTTGATGATTTAACTCTTGTGTTATGGTTGCCATTTACTCACCTAGCCTGTTTTTGATAAGAAATTTAATATTGTCTGCATTACTTAAATGATATAGCCTCAATAAGATCTCATACACACCAATACGCTTCATCAAGATCTCATACTTTTTATCTATTATCTTGATCTTAACTAAATCACTTGCCCTGCTGGGGTCTTCTTTGAAGCCCTGAATGACCTTTTGATTGATATCATTAAGTTGTTCTTCTCTTTGATAGAGATATTTCAGCGAATTTTTTAATATCTTCAGCTGTTTTTGCTGATAATCAAACTGGTAATATAGCGAGTCTGTACCTTGATCGATCTTTTTCTCCATAGCACGCTTTTGAACCTTGTAGTTTGCCTGTTCCAGCTTGATGATATCCCTGCGTTCATCATTCCAGTCTATCGGTATATCGACTTGAATACCGGCTGTATCATACCAGCCGATTGTATCGACCTTTCTATGTTCAGTGAACAAATTGACTTTTAGCTTATCAGAGAACTCCGGAAAAAACTCAGATCGCTGAATGAAGCGGTCTTGTAACTGCAGTTGTGTACTATGCTCTTTGATATAAGATTTCAACCACGCTTTCTCGACCAATTCTACACATTCAATACTATTTAAAAAGAGAAAGAGTTTTCTATCTACTTTTTGTCTCACTTGAGCCTTCGTCATCTCTTTTAACATACGAAAGTTTTCTAAACGTTCCCGGACATGGTAAACATCATCAATCGTCGTAAACCCCTCTCTTAACTGCTGTTCACGTTTGACGAGAAGCTCTTCATATGCACGTGTTATCAGTAGATAATATTTATAACGTACTTCCAATGTAATACCCTGAATATCAAAAAGTTTGTCATCATAATTAATATCTGTCATATTCGAGAGCAGCTGCAGGTACTGAATCTCTGTCTCATTTACCTTGCGTTCAATATTCTTTTTAGACTCAAAATACCCGTCGTTAAAGATCTCCCATCGTAACTTTAGACGGTACTCATAATCAACATTTTGTCGAAATATATAATCTTCTGCCACATAGTTTTCATATTTACCACCGATATACAGACCCAAAAAAGGGTCTTTGTCATGTAAGATATCCAAATACTTCGTATTGTTCTTCTTCAATGTTGCCATGAGTTCTGTAATAGAAGAGTGTTCAAACGAGTGATTTACATCATCCAAGTTCTCAGCTCTTGACACGTTAAAATCAATAAGACTATACTCGTTAGTCTTATCTTGGGTCTCTTTATAGAGATAAGCCTGTGTTTCATGTTCTGCTTTGTGTTTAAAGCTTCTACTTGAAGGCAGTACAGTACATAAACCATAATTATATACCTCTTGATCTTTATCTGTCACTAGGGTTTCTACTGCTTTTGGCGCACTGTAAACTTCAATCTCCACACGCCTATTTTCTGCTGTTCCTGTGCGGATATCATCTGTATTAGCAACCTTGGGTTGAGATTCACCATAATATGAAATATCATAAAGTGTAGTATTTTCAGCACTGTCGTTACGGCTATTATCCGAAGAACTATAGTCAAGAACAAGTTCCATATTGTCACGATTGGCTCCAAAAAAGACAAGAGAACTTTGTGGAAAAATTTTTCTATATTTACCTTCAACAGACATCATAATATCAATATCATTCAGATTGGATGTATAAGCACTATAGCTTCCATTCATTAATCTAAATACCTGTACATAAGACAAAAGGTCAGCTGAAAGTCTTGCAAGTTGTTTTTTCAATTGCTCAAGGTTTTTTGAATGCTCTAGATAGAAGGTTTCATCTACACGTTTATGAGCTTTCGGTTTGTGTTTTTTACTCAGATCGTCTTTCTTGATTGCCAAAACATCATGTTTACTTACTACCTCATCCTGCGATCCAAGAGGATGCGGCTTGACATAAGACTCATCACGCTTCATAGTTGTTGTTTTATTCTTGTAATCATAAATCAACTTCATATTCTTATTGTCGTTTTCAAGGAATACAAGTGAACTGTCGGGAAATATCTTTCTATACTTTCCTTCAACAGACATCAGTAAGTCTCTATCTATCAGATGCGATGCATACGCCTGATAGCTACCGTCTGGGAGCTTAAAAACTTGTACATATTTAAGTAAATCAGAGGGAAGATGTATAAGCTGCTGTTTTAATTGTTTAAGGTTTTTAGAATCATCGAGGAAAAAGATCTCATCTGTAACTGTGTTCAACTGAGCTGGTGATTTTTTCAAAGGTTCTTGAAGTTTGACAGTATCAGATGCAAAACGTTCTCTTTTGGTTAAGGTCACAAAGGCCTTTGATTCCACTTGATGATATCGTGGCAACTGTTCATTTGCCATCTTAATTCGTTCATAACAACCACAGCGAACTGAAAAGTACTCTCCTATCTGCATGATACGACACTCTTGAGGATACCTTTTCTTATTTTCAAGTAAGGTTTTAGCATGATTTTTATGAACACTGAGCAGTTCAATCGAATAGCAGCTATCTGCATACAAAGGGCAAGTATTCAAAACTAAAAAAACTAGCAAGAAAAGAAAAAGATTCTGTTTATTCATGATCTCTCTTTTTACTTAAGGATTGGGAGAGATGTTCTTTGACCTGTTGCGCACGTTGACGAGAGAGTTCCATATTATCATACCTATCGTCTTTAACAGGAACAGAGTCAGTATGGCCTTTAATAACTATCTTATGTCGTGAAGACCCCATCTTCTTACTCATCTCATCCAATTTCTTTTGAGCTTCTTCATTCAGTGCTGCATCACCCAAAGGAAAATAGATCACTGTACTAAAATCTTTTTTATACTCACTATCACCTGGTTTTTGTCTATAAGTTTTTTCACTCTTTTGAAGTTCAGAATCTTGTAAGATCAGCTGTTTTTGATACTCTTTTGGATCAACCTTCACTATATGTGCACTTAAAAAAACCGGGTAAAACCTCTCCAAAAGTGTTTCTAAACTATCTCGATCACTCTGCATAATACTGTACGCCCCAAAAAGAGATGGTGAAAGTTTTAATATATTGACATGGCGGGACAGGTTCTGATCGAGAAGGAGTACAGATTCAATCAAGGACTCTTTATCAGTTTTAAGTTCCAGTACGATGCTGTAATAGTCTGTGAACTGCGTATCAAAAGCCCACTTGTCATTTTGTGCAGACAAAGGAGAAAGGAGAGCATACAGTATCGTAAAAAAAGAAAAACATGCCCCAATTTTCATTTGCCCTCCATTAAAATTAAAAACTTCTAATATCTCATATTTAATATTATATCTTAATAGCTGACTTTTTCAGTACTATTACCTTCTAAAAGTACTATTTTTAGGGGCAGAGTGTTAATTATATTGAATAATATTATATTTTTTATCGACCAAAAAAAGCCAATTGACTAAATGTCTTTATATAAATGTCAACAGTTTTTTAAATAAAAGTTTTTGTTATAATTTTAAAAAAGAGAATTGTGCTTCGTTGTTTCCTGCTTCTATTTCTTAGTATTCAAGCTTTTTCCCATCAATCCAAAGAGAACTATCTACATCTGGACTATAACAGTTCATCACTATACTTAAACTTTACCGCACAGATAGAGACAAAAAACTTTCAAGAGCTGTTTCAACTCGATGACAATCATAATGAAATCATCTCTTATAAAGAGTTGACACATCATAAAGATCTCCTAAAAAACTATATACAAAAGTCCCTTAGGGTTTATCTGGACACTAAACTTCAGACCTTAAGCAGTGGCGAGATATCTTTTCAACGTCTACAAGACCAGACATACATGTATATCACCGGAGGTTTTCCATTAGACTCATTAAATAAACTCTGCATTCAGCACCATCTTTTTCTAGAGATTGATACCCAGCAAAAGCTTTTTATCCGTCTGAAAAAACCTCCTCTTGAAATGATATTATCTGACTCAAAAAGAGAATATTGTCTTCAAGACAGTGCCCTTACTTCATGGCAACGGTTTATTCTTTTTCTTCAAGAAGGTATTGAACATATTTTATCAGGTTATGATCATCTCCTTTTTTTACTGATGCTGATACTTCCCTTGATCGTTTTAAAACATCCTTCTAAATACCACGAGTTTATTTCTTTTTTAAAAGTCATAACAGCCTTTACCCTTGCGCACTCTATTACTCTGTTCTTCAGTGCTACCCGTATTTACCAACCCTCCGTCATCCTAATAGAAAGCAGTATAGCTCTTAGCATCATGATAGTCTCTCTTTTAAATCTACTAAAATACTTTAAACAGGTCGACTATAAAATATCTTTTGCCTTTGGTCTGCTTCACGGCTTTGGCTTTGCTAATGTATTACATATGGGAAAGGTCACCGATAAGATAGATTTTGCACTTGCTCTTTTTGGCTTTAACCTTGGTGTGGAAATAGGACAACTGATTATGATTCTAATCATGTTCTTAATACTATGGCTAGTAATGAGAACAAGTTCTTACCCTCGTGTGTTTCAGCTTCTAAGCCTGCTTAGTTTTTGCCTTGCGGGCTACTGGTTTTTACAAAGAGTTTTTCTTATTTGATGAGATTAAAATACTCTAAAGAGGCTTTTTCCCTGCCCTCATTATCGAGCAAACCAAAAAACTCTTCGGCTTCATTAAAATATCCTTGATGACCAGGGTAGTCAAAATAATGGAAGGTATTAAAACCTATCAAGTCGGCCTCTTTTTGCATACGAGGTATCACCCTCACAAAATCTTTATAAAGCGTGCTTTGGATCTTCTCAGCATCTTTCCCGTAGCTTGAGATAGCAAGATAGGCTAAAAATGTCGGCTTATGATATTTTTGATGTAGATAGCGCGCCAGGTTTAACGCACGCTGTGGTGTCTTTTCTATATGCTCAGCTTTATTACGCGTTAGTGCGCGCATCTCTTGAAAAGCGATAAAATCAGCACTGATTGCCGTATCTTTAAGTGAAGGGTGAAAACTTTCCCATTCTTTAATATCATACGTCTTTTCATAATTTCCAAAATCTCCGACACACGGACCGACGAGAACCTGAGGATCTTCTCTAAGTATTTCAAAGCTGCGAAGGAAGATTTCATTCATCCCTGACCATTCACCCGTACCAAATTCATTATATTCAGGGTTTACAATAACAACCTTCTGTCCCTTGAGCTTTTTCATATATTGTGTAAAACGTTGAAGAGTATGGAAGTAGGCTTCTTTATGCTCTTTGACATACTCAGGTGAGATCTCATCCGCAAACCAGTAGAAGATAAACACGGGGGTATACCCCTTGTCAATAACCTCACTCTGCACCGTTTGAACGTCATACCATGACTCTTCCCACTCTTTAATGATCCACATGGAAACAGCATTGACATTAGGTGAAAGTTCTAAAAGAGCCTGTGTGATATTTACATGCGTAGCATTCATATCCTCAGTTTTAAAACTATAACTTTCATCTGTGTAGCTTAGATCAAAACCACCTGCACCGACAAGCATCTGTGCTTGCAGAAGAGAACTAAAAAATATAAAAAGACTAAGGAGTACTTTCATAATTGATAAACAACGTGGTTTGTGACTTAGGCAGTAAAGATGCGACACGCAGTGTGTACTCATTTTCTCTCTCTTTGTTCAGTGTAATATCAAGACCGATCATTTCACTTTCGACATTTATCAAATTTAAATCCGGTGCAGAAAAAAGTGTAAACTTAAGGTTCTTAACCGGGGTATCGTTACGATTAGACAGATCAATGATAAACTTTTTAGGCGTCTGTTTTGTAGTATAACTGATATTTTTTCGTTGCACAACTCTTTGTGTCAGAGCTTCACCATTTAAAGGCGTTAACTCTTTATGTGCCTTTACATAAGCAAAAAACTTGTCCAAAATAGAAATATTGGACCCAAAGTTCATCAGATGAGTATGCGTACTCATCGCATAGATCCCGTCCAGTTCACTTAGAAGTGAGACCTCTGTGATCATTTCATCCAGTATTTGAGAAGCGTCCCAATCTAGATTGATTAGATAACTGTAATCATCCGTTCCATGGCGTGGAATGATCAGTGTTTCATCCATAAAATAAGGACTTAGACGATTTTCATTTTGACTTAAAATATATTTATAACCACTATCTTGCAGGTGCTCGATCATGGTAGTATCAATCTCTTCTCTCGGTGGTCTAAAACCGACAATATCACGTTGTGTTATCTCAGAAAGAAGCTTTTTTGAACCCTGCGTCTCTTTTTGGTATCTGTCATCAGATTCACCTACGATTTTCTTATGCGTATAACTGTGTGACCCGATCTCCATCAGAGGGTTTTTTGCACACTCTTTCATCAAATTAGGATGTTTTTTCGCCAGTTCAGCCACACAAAAAGCAGTCACAGGGAATTGGTGTTTAATGGAGATATCATTAAACTGCTTCAGATTTTCATATTTAAACTCTGTATCTTCTGAGACAAAAACAGCATTCTTGCTATCGATATACGGATAAGGCACGAGACTAAGGTCTTGACCCAGATGCCTGAGCATTCCTTTAAATAACTTTGCATACAGTTCGGGTCGAGAATTAATAAATACGTAACTTGGAAAATTAAAATAGACCCATTTTCCTTTTTTATGACTCCCATGCCAAATCAAACCACTCTCTTCTTCTTTAAGCATCTGCGTAGGTGAACTCTTAATATAATTCACCTGTGACCAGTTTGTCATATAAGCATCCGGTTTTAGGTTTTTCGGAGTAATAAAAAGCGGAAGCGGGTCATACAGACCAAGATCAAGGGTATAGCCCTCTTGCAGATAAGTAGAGAGAGGAGAAAGTAATCGCGGTGAGATAAAAGCTGTCATATTCTCATCAAACTTCATCGAGTTGTATTCTTGATTGAGCTTTAAACCTGTAATAGAAGAGACTAGTTTGTCTCCACGATAACTTAGGTCAGCTTGTAAAAAACCACTGGTAAAGTTAAAAAGAAGACGGCCACCCTTAGCCACAAAGTTTTGGATCTGTACATTTTCTTGATCAGAAAGTGCCATCATATCCAAAGCAAATACAATAGCATGTTCAGGCAGATCTGAGAGACCTTCTACAGTAATACGCTTTGTATTAAAATCCTCTTCCTTAGAAAGCTTACTAAAGACTTGGAGACGTTGCTGATAGGCCTCAATGTCCATATCATACATATGATACATTTTATCCAAAGTATCGGACTCCAATATGTATACAGTCTTTCCTTCAAAAGGTGAGGCTAAAAAAGCTTTTGGATAGAAGTTTTCTATCAGATACAAGCTAGTGTATGCTAATAATACGACCAATGTGAACAGATAAACAAGTAACCGTGGACCATAATAGTCTTTTGATTCTGCCATAGCCAGCATTAATTACCTTTACTAAAAAACAGATAACCACTCTCTTCTTGTGCTACTGTTTCCTCATAGGTCATCTCAACCTCTCGCTTCTTCTTTTCACGTACCTTATATAAAAAGTAAGCGATGACACCAAACACCATAGTCAATAGTGTAATAGCCAAGATTAAAAATGATAGAAATGATAATAAATTCATCCGATACGTCCTTTTCTTTGTAATGTTCCCCAGCTCATCTCAATGCGAAACCACTCTTCAAGTGTAGCAAATATCTTGGAGATATTGATGATGGTAATAAAAAACAGTCTGTAAAATACTGCATAACGCGCTAAACCCAGATCTTCTTTTGTCAGCAAGAGACAGTATAGTGCTCCTGCCACATCCAAGACAGTAAACAATATCCACCAAAACAGGAGAAGTTGGCTTGTACCCGTCGTCAGTGCTAAAAAGATAACAAAAAGATCTCCCCAAACCTGCATGAACGGCCAAAATATTGCTTCAAAAAGCATGTACCACATAACAAAAGAGATAGAAGGGTTCTTTCGAAAACTTTTTAGATAACTGCTGTGTTTTTTGATTGACTGTAAAATACCCCTTGTCCATCTGTAGCGCTGTTTTAACAGTTGTAAAAGCTCTTCCGGTGCCTCGGTATGTGCTACTGCGTCCGGCTCAAAATCGATCTTATATCCTTCTGCAATCAGTTTCAAGGTCAGATCACAGTCTTCAGCAAAGGTATCATGGTCATACAAGCCTACTTTTTCTATGGCATCACGGCGAAACATCCCGATAGGACCGGGAATAATGTTTACCATTTTTAAAAAAGCCTGCCCGTTTCGTACCATGTTCAGTCCTTCGATATACTCCAAGGCTTGCAGTCTCGTGAGCATATTATTAGGATTCACCACACTCACCGTACCCGCGACAGCTGCGATTTGAGGGTCTTTAAAATGTTGCACTAACAGTTCAACAGCGTATTCATCTAGCCTGGAGTCAGCATCAACACAACAGATTAAGTCACCTCTGGCATGCTTAATACCGTGATTCAATGCTCGGGACTTTCCGCCATTTGGCTTGGATAATACCTTTAAACGGCGGTAACCGTCATCAAATTCCAAGGCCTTGGCCAAAGTATAGGTACGGTCTTTACTTCCATCATCTATAACCAATATCTCGACATGGGGATACTTCTGTTTAATCAAACTTTTGAGGGATGCGACAATGACCTCTTGTTCGTTGTAACACGGCACAATAATCGTAACATTTTCTTTATGGGAGAGTTTAAAGTTCTCGTCTGCAGAACGGTGAATAGAATTAAGCAAAGAAAAAAAGATCAATAAAAGATAACGCGTGATGATTAAAAGCGTAAAAATAAAGATAAGAATGACACCAAAACGCAAGAAGTAACTGTTTGTCGTTACAAATATCTTTTCAAGGTAACTCACACTCAAGTAGGCCATGAAAAGTAAAAAGACCATTCCCAGAACAAAGGCCAGTTTTTGGCTAAATGCTTTAATTCTTACCATCGATATACCAATTCTGCCTTGCATTCAAGATAATCATAATCTCCGGAGCTAGATCCACGGGCACTGTTACTTTTAAGACAGCCTAGAGAATAGCCCAAATCCTCAAGTGCTTCACCCATTAGCCAGGCTCCATACTTGTAATGCATAGCATTATTGTAGATAGAATAGCCCAAACCTGCTTTCATTTCAAGACGGATTGCCTTTGAAAAATAATAATGGGGGTCAATACGAATTAAAGTAGAGTCGTAAAAATCGGGGGAATAATAATCTTCATTAGGTGTGGAGTGAGCCGTATACCACCCCTCAAGTGCAAGTGTATAGCTAAGGTCAGGTTCGATTAACGTATCATAATAAAATTGGTAATCAAACTGTGGTGTTACAGCAGTATTACCATCATCAAATGCATCTATTGAAAGGCTTATCCATAAGCTTCTATTACGTTCAAATTCAACAGCATCTTGTACTTCAAGATGATTAACACTAAGACGTGTTTCATACGGACTAAGGCTATACGTATAAAACAGAGCATTCTGGCGTGTAAACTCAATGGAGTAGGCATGATTTTCGTAACGATTTTCATATCTTAATGTCGGTACAACTTCACTAAAGTCATCATATACATTTGTTCCTAAACGAAAGCTCCAATTATTAAAAAAGACAGTAGCTCCATAACGAATACCCGTGTACCGATTGAGAGCTTTTTTTTCAATTTCAAAAGAGCCTAAATCGAGACTCATATCCAGTCCATCTCTAATACTGCTACGTTTATAGAAAAGATCGACTGAGGAAAAGCGTATATCCTGACTGTCTTCAAAATAGAAACCTTTTCCACGTAGAGTGTTAAAAGCCCCCCCGTTTGAGTTCCTGCTCTTTTTACGCTTGGGGAGTAACTGTTCAGCAAGAGAAACAGTGGAAAGTGTAGTATAAACAGAGTCAATAACTTCATCTTCTTTTAGAAAACGCTTATCTAGACCTGGTGCCAAGATAACATCTTTATACTTCTTTGATCGGGCTTGAGGCTTTTTTTTTTACTTCGAAGAGCAAGCGGTTCTAATTTAAGCCGTTCAAGCTCTTTTAATGCATTATCGATGTAAGGAGAAAGAGGAAGTGTTTTTTCATATTCCCCTTTTTCCCATTTTTCTTTGGTAATGTAACACGAAGTCTGCTTATCATTACACTTAAGCCACAGATCCTTATAGCCCTTATCCTGGCCTCTTGAAGTCTGATATTCTTGGTAAAAACGAATATGATAGACTCCATCTCCAAGATTTTGGTACAAAGGGTCATAAGCCGCCACAGCTATATATTTTTCTTGGGCAAAAAGAGCTTGTTTACGGTAAGACCATGATCTGTCATCTGTGTAGTTTGGACCGTAAAACTCAGCATAGTCACTGTAGTTCAAAGATTCCCATGCTTTTTCCCAGTTCTTCATAAACTCTTCAAGTCCACTATTCAACTGTCTATATCCTTGAGTCTGAAGCTCACTGAATATTTTCTTTGCTTCATCTACCTTGTTGTTATTCATCATATTATAGGCGTAATGATAGCGTGTCTCCAAGGATTTGTTCTGATACAGCAGCAGTGCGAATTCACCTTCTGCTTTACCATACTCTTGAGCATTTTCCAAGGCAAGGGCATAACGGTTACGTACCTTGTGCGCATAAGGGTGTTGTTCTAAGTACGACTCAAAATACATCAATGAAGCCTTATAATGGCTATTGAGGTAAAGGGTATCTGCAAGTTCTAACTGTTTTTTCCCCAGATCATTATAATAACTGTTGATCGTCGCCCCACTGTTGCTTGAGGTAAATCGCGGAGCCACTTTTAGTATCTTTCCCTTCAACTTCTGCGCTTTCTTATCTTCAGGGTGTTTTTTCAGCAACTGATTTAAGACATCAAGCGCTTCTTTGGGAAAACCGCTCCAGTAATAGTTCTGCGCAAGTAAGATAGCTGCTTCAGGTGTTTTCTTCTCAGATGAGTAATATTCCAAATAACCAAAGCCCTCGTAATACTCTTTCTTCTCAATAAGCAGTTGTCCCAGAGCCTTCGTTGTCTCAAGATCATTTGGATAAAGTTTAAGATAGTTTCGAAGCTGTTTGATCGCTTTTGACTTTTGATTATTACTTGCATACAGCTGTCCCAGACGAAGCTGAAGTTTCTGGGAGTTTTGTGATCCCTTTAAACGTTTTTTGTAAATTCGAATAAGTCCGGCATAGTCCTTGTTTATCTCCATCAAAGCCTCTTGGATTTCTAAATCCTTCGGTTCTTGCTTAGCTAAAGATATGAAGGCTTTTTTTGCACTCTTATGATCATTTTCCCAAAGCATTACAAATGCTAATGCCTTGGAAGCTTCAAAGGTCAATCTTTTATCTTGACTATGAGTTTCTACCTCTTTTAGATACCTTTTTGCCTTTTCAAACTGATGATCCCATGAATAGATCTGTCCCATCAATAATTTAGCGCGTAGATCATTGTCAAACTCAGGTGTGCTTAAGATCTTAAGTGCCTTATCGGTTTGCCCCATCCATGTCAGATACTTTGCTTCTAAACGCAGTGCTTCCACATCCTTATGCTCTTTATTATAGGCACGTAAAACTGCTAGACTTTCGTCTTTTTTATCAATAGCATAAAGAGCGATGACATAGGACTCCAGGGTAATCACATTCGGCTTATCTTCATACTTCTTCTTGCGTGCGTTCAAATACGCATCTTTTGCCTCAGTTATCTTAGTTCCGACTCCGTTCAACTCTTTATTTTTAGGGTAACTTCGGTGAACAAAGTTATACAGACGTTCTGCCTTATTAAGTTCACCCAGATACAGATAAGAGTTAATCAAACGAATACCATATAGAGCCGAATAACTGCTTTGATACAAGGGTTCATAGTACCTGATAGCACAACGGTAATCACCCTGGTAATAACAGATATCTGCTTTGATCTTCAGAGCATCAAGGTTGTCTTTTTGTTTTAAACGTTTCAAAGCAGACTTTGAGTCCGTATAGTGTTCATCCCATAAATAAATAGAGGCAGCTTGAAGATGATATTTATCGTCTAAACTGACACCCTTATTCACCAAGGCTTCATAAAGATCGCTATATCGTGTGTACTCTTTTTGTTCATTGTAGCTCTTTAAGCGTTCTTGTAAAAGTACCGTGTCTACGTTCTTGATCGATTTTCCAAAACCAGCCTGACGAAATACTTTACGCTCTTTTTGCTTACGCTGTATTCTCTTCTTAATCAGTAAAGCACCTGAATGCTTAGGCGATACCTTCAATGCGTCATTAACAAGAGAGAGTGCTTTGAGTTCATTGCCCGCGTGTTCGTTATAACGAGCCAATATCAAGCGTTCTTCTACGGCAGAGGGGTTCTCTTGAATAATCTTTTCAAAAGATGAGATATCAAGTTCTAAGGCATAACTCATACCTGAAAGTAAGCACAGAAGAAAAAATATTTTTTTCATTAGACAGCAGCCCTTAATTCATGCATATCCAATACACTCAGCGCAGAATCAAGTGAAAGTTCTATCCCCTTACGCTTATAGTTTTCTATGATCTTTTCAGCCATACTATGATGAGTGTTGATCGCTATACAGAAGAGTCTCTGTCCCTCTTGAAAAATAAAGTCATAACGCCGACCGCTGCTACTGATCTTTTCCTTACCGTTTTTAATAATATCAAAACTAAAAAGGGTATAAAACAGAGCATTCTCTTGTGCCGACCTCTCCAGGTTCTTCATCTCATCTTTACTGTGAAGTACTTGAGAAAAACCTTCCAAACTGAGTAAACGATTCTCATAAAAATTAGCACCTACCAATTTTTCAAAACTCATTATCAATTCATCGATCACATACCTCGAATGGAAGAGTTCGTCACAGCCTAGATTAAAGGCTGTGCGTTTATCTTCTGCACGAAGGAAATCCTGATCCAAGATTACAACTACTTTTACATCTTTCAAATGTTTTTTAATAGCGGCTATTGTCTCAAAATTCGTATCACTGCGTGACATCAACATCACAATCAGATCCGGTGCGACAAAAACCTCTTTAAGTACCTTTTGAAAGGAGTCTGCATAATGCAGGTCAAACTGCTGCGTGTAGTTGAGTATATACTCACACAGATGTAAGCTCTCATCATTTTTAGAAGCAAGGTTAGCAATAAGAATACGCTTCTTTTCATTAACCGTATCATCTTTTAGATCTTCATACTTTTCCAAAGTAAACTTCTGTGCCTTAAGACTAAAGGTATAAGGCATATAGTTCTGGTTGGCAAGCATATCTTTTATAAAGATCTGTCGTCTGTTTTGTTCGTCAACTTTTACATCGATGATGACATCAGCAAACTCTTCAGTAATGTTTTTAATAAACTCAAAGTTTTCATTTTTTGTATTCGTTAAAAAGAAAAGTTTCTTACCCAACTCTTCAGCAAGCTTTACCAGAGCACGAAAGATAGGCTCAATCTCATATCGATCCTGAAACTCAAAAAATTCACCAAAACGATGAAAGATGATGATCTTCTCACTTGATTCTTTTATAATGCGTACCAGTTCTTGAAGAAAGAAATCATATCCATGCTGCTGTTTTAAGTGGTGCCAGTCGGTTTTTAAATAAAAAGTGTTAAGATTTTCTTGAATACTACTCAGTTGAGGAAACTGCTGCTCAAAAATTTTCAAGCGACGTTCAAAAAGATAAGTCTCTTGCGGTGTAAATAACAGTGCTTTGGTATTAAGAAGGTTGTTAACTAAAAAGGCGCTAAAGGTAAGTTTACCCATCTTGGGTTCACTTTCAATAGTAATCACATGAGCGCTATTTTTTATAAGATCTTCAATACCTACATTCATTAAACTATTCTTATTTGTTATTTTTATATCGTATAGTACAGTAAAAACAATGAAAAGACAATGAATAGTTAACAGTTAGTTAACAAATGTATGGTATAGAGCACTGTGGGGAATAATATATCATAAAAAAAGTCCAAGAAATAGGGAGTGTAGTATGTGTGTTAGTTCTAATCAACCAAGACCCAAGTGGTCTTAATCGTCGGCTTCAATGACTTTAGATATCTTTTCAAAAATATCCAAGACTTCAGACTTCTTTTCAAAATAGCTGTTTTTATTTGCAATCAGGTACGTCGATGATGTCATAATCGTCTCAACCACTTCTAAGCCATTTTGCTTCATCGTCGTACCTGTTTCTACAATATCAACGATCATATCAGCCAATCCTACGAGAGGTGCAAGTTCAATAGAGCCGTAAAGCTTGATGATGTCAGCTGCCACTGCGCGGTCAGCAAAATAACGTTTTGTGATGTTGGTCATTTTAGTAGCAACTTTTAACTCAGGCTTACTCAGATCAAGCTTTTCACCCTTACGCATTCCAATTGCCACCTTGCAGATACCGCGTTTAAGGTCAAGCAGACGGATAACATCAAGCCCCTGCTCTTCTAGTGTATCCAAACCGACAACACCGATATCAGCCGCCTGATGATATACATAAGTCGCAACATCTTGATTACGTACGAGTAAGAACTTGAAGTTTGGTGTTTCCAAGATCAGTTTTCTATCATCAAATTTAAACTCTTCTCCAAAGATAGAGGCAAAAATCTCTAGGGTCTCTTCGGCAATTCTACCTTTTGGCAGGGCAACGGTAAGCATTAGGCTTGTCCTTGTATTATTTTTTTCATTCCCTTAAACACCAGCTCTTGATCAATGACCGCCTGGGGTATAAGTGGCAAAAGTTTATGGGCATCTCCACCTGTCAAAATCACAGGTAGACCCTTCGAAAGCGAGATAATATGAGTAACTAAGGGGCCAATAGCCCCATAACTCAAAGCATCTTCCGTATTTTTCGGCATTGTAGCTAAATCTAGTTCAAAATTAAATGAAACATCAAGTCTAACCGAGATATCTTTAAAGCATTTTGCCATAGCTTTAAAACCCGGAAATATATAACCGCCTTGATGTTCGGCATTCTTAATCACATCAACAGTGATCGCCGAACCGGCATCCACAACTACAGCATCATCTACCGCCTCGCAACACATGATCCTGTCGATTCCCATGCTCTCATAATAGTGTTCAAAATTGATATATGCACGCAGGTTGACCCAGTTTTCCTCAGCTTCAAGACGCTTTTCCCAATAATGGTTAACTGAGATATAATAGACAACTTCATCCAGTGATGAAATATCAAAATGCTCTACAGAGATCTTTTTTCCATCAGAGAAGCTAAAGTTCGTATTGCCGATATCACATAAAAGATTACTCTTCAATAATCTTCCATTTGGCTTTTTTAAAGGCTTCTTTGGCTTTAGAACAAATAGGTGCGTCAAGCATCAGAATCTTACCCTTAAACTGATGATCACGGTATAAAGACATCTTTACCACGATTTCTTCAAACTTCTGCAGATCTTTCATCAATAGGCGGCTCTTTTGTGAAACTACAATGATGGCATTATAATAGCGGTTAAGGTCTAAGGCAGCATACAAGTGCACCTTGTTTCTTATCTTCAACTCTTTAGGCTGTATCTCTTCTAGTTTCTTATATATTCGACCATTTTGGCGAAGGTTCTCGACTAATATTTTCATGTATGTATTATAGCTGAATATCTGCCTTACAGACCGCGGTGGGTCAAGGAGATTATTAAGCCATGGGATGACAGGCCAAGACAGTGTCTTTTAAATTATGCTTTTGAATATGGGTATAGGCCTGTGTCGTTAATAAAGAAGAGTGTCCCAAGAGTTCTTGTACCACTCTCAGATCTGCTCCACCGATGATCAGTGCCGTTGCATAAGAGTGGCGCAGGACATGGGGTGAGACATTGAGATATTTTTGCGTTATCTTATAAGCTGAGATACGACTAAGGGGCTTACCCTGATAGTTCAGCCAAAGAAAACGTGACTCAAAAGGAGACTCCTCTTCATACGCTTTCAGGGCTAAAACCGCTTCATTCGCTATGGGGACAAGCCGCTCTTTATCTCCTTTGGCATGACGAATCTTCAGCCACAGCTCTTCAATATCACTGTGTTCTATACTCAGGCATTCCGATATTCTCGTACCCGTTGCATATAAGAAGAGTATTAAAGCATAATCACGCAGGCCTAGCCATGAACTTCTGTCGATCAGAGAAAGTGCATTCATAATCTGCTCATACGAAAGATATTTTGGTAAAGCTGAAGGGATCTTTGAAAATTCGAACTTAACCTTTTTATCCTTTGATTCAGAAAATTCCTGATGACAAAAATTAAAAAAAGCATTGACTGAGGAGAGTTTTCTATTGAGTGTGCGTTTGTTTTCAAACTGAGATAAGTAACTAAGGAGTTTGGTTTCATCAAGATTGATGATAGAGCTTTTAAAGTGTTCTTCAATCAGACGAAGATCATTGTAATAGGCATCAATACTTGCCTTGCTTAAGGCCTTAATAATCGTTATGTATTCGATAAAGGCCTCAAGCTGAGCAGACATATACGCTCTATTTTATCTTGATATACACATTATCGAAATAAAATCCCTCTTGTGAGCTGAAAAAGAATCCACTTTCTAAGTCAAAGTCATATACCTTATACGAAGAGAGGTCAGTATCTGCCACTATAATATATTCTTCTTTTTCTGCCGCGTACACTGCTTCATCCGTAACGATTAGACCTAAAAAATGTGCAAACGGGAATTTTTGGCGCTTGAGAACTTCCAGCTTATGATTCAGAGCGATCAATTCACCCTGTTTCGTTGCAACCCACACACCTTTCTCATTAACAACCATATTGCGTACTTCCATATTGACACGAACTTCTTTCTCGCCAAGCGTATAAAGCCTAATCGGTGTAGCAGCGTACAGCGTATCGTTAACTATATTAAAATAAATAATATTATTGAAATACTCATCTGAACTTACGATGATAGTTCGTACAAGTTCCTTAACCTCTGAGTTTACAATAACTATCTTTCCATCGAGAGTCGGAAAAAGAACAAGATCATTTAAGAAACGAGGATTTGCGATGTTGATGTCAACGGCTATGACTTCAGAAGCAGGTTCCTTAAATAGAAGTTTTCCCGTGCTGAACTGATACAGAGCAAGTTCATTATCAGCAAAGACAACAGCAAGAAGGTCATCCTGTAAGGCTAATGTCGCCACTGTTTTTGAAAGGTCTAAACTTTTCGTAGTGTTTTCATCTTTAATCGCAAGTACCTGTCCCCCTGTCTTAAGGGCAAGACTCCACTCTTCATTTTTAAAGACAAAACGATACCCCTGAGGAAAAATCGTCTTCTTCAAGCCCTCTTTAGTGATGATCATCCCGTCTTCTAAGGTCGCACCTTCTGTGGCTATATCTATAATAGAACCCTCAAACCGCTGAGTTAAAGGTATAGAGTCGACAGTATCTTCGGGTACATAATGTTCTTTTGAACTACATCCCGCAGTCAAGATAAGTAGAAAAAGAGCAAATAACGATGTTTTCAACATCTATTTGACTCCGTAATGCTGAAGTAAGGCCACCATTTTTTTGAATGATGATTCTTCATCAATTAGACGTAAACGCTCTTTTGCTTCTGCCGTCTTTCCTTCTTGCATCAACAAAACTGCCTCGTTTAAAATAGCAAAGTCCTTTAAAACAGCATCTTGTTTAAGGGCATACTCATTTAAAGCGTTCTTGTCTTTTTTTAATGCAGCCAACTCGTAGGTAGCCAGATCAGCAACAACCTCAGATGATGAAGACTTTAAAGATTCCAGTTTCGTCTCGTCTTGTCCTGCTAAAGCAGTCTTTAACTGCCATGCATCATACAGACTTGGGTTGTTCTCTTCTAAAGTTTTACGTGCTTGTTCATCTTGCGGTGTACTTAAAAGTGTCATATAAGCCGTGTTGGATTTAGAAATAGTTTCAGACAGATTAACCTGATAAAGGCTGTTTCCTACAAGTACTGCGATAACTGCTATTAAAATACCAATAAGGGGCACCTTATATTTTTTAACAAAGCGTTCTGTTTTAACAGCAGATTCAAAGAGTTTCTCTTCTTGATTCAACTCTTCTTTAACCATATCTATATTTTCTTTTAAGCTCACACGGGCTCCTTGATTTCTAAAATAAAAAGA
>Ga0316207_10001362_pt1 | contig 30584 bp, 31 predicted proteins | sample 6weekpyrite_MG_FD_204943 | JGI IMG/M metagenome (GOLD analysis project Ga0316207, IMG submission 204943) | Microbial mat bacterial communities from mineral coupon in-situ incubated in ocean water Damariscotta River, Maine, United States -... | ecosystem: Environmental > Aquatic > Marine >...
CGGAAGATTTCCCACAGCACATAACGTTTTTCAGCACTTAAGCTATCAAAATTCATTTATACATTTAAAAGTTTTTAATCTTTGCATACTCCAACGCTTCTCGCATATATTTTTCATATTGCTTTTCCAGTCGGGATGGAATCAGCACCCATTCTTTGAATTTCTTTTTGGTAAAATTAAACTCCAGACCCTCACCCGAGGCTATAAGCTCGTCGACTCGTTCAGGTGATAGCTTAACAATCAAAGCATCTTTTTTCTCAAACATCATGCTCATAAATTCACCTTTATAACGTAAGCATGATGTCTTCATCATTGTTGACCATTCAACGCCTGATTCCTTAGTCAATTTATTTGCCACATTGTTAAAACTCATGAAATGCAACCGCTTATATAGCTCAACAATTTGGGAATATTATCAAGATTTCTCGGCCCCATCAGCATGCCGTTTAAGCCAAACTTTCTTAATTGATTTAAGCCAAGAGGAGATTCTTGTTTAAGTGGAATGCTTTCAATTTTATCTAGTTTCATAAACCTATTTATTTTTTCTTTCTTCGCAGGTATTTGCTTGAAATAGAGGCTCACCTTGTCGTAAACATCATCTTCCATCATATCAGTTTTTACGACAGTACATTTAAAACCAATTTGTTTGAAAGGTGAAGCCAAATAAATAAGCACAATATCGCCTTTTGTCACTTTAGATTTCATCGGCCAAAATGCCGTTTTTTTAGAGAATGCACCCATTACGTCATAATACTTATTATTTGCTGGATACAGCCAGTAAGCCATAATAATCCCCATTTTGAGTTAAAATCAAGCTCCCATAAAACTTAACACTAGAAAGCGATGATCTCGAATTTAAATAAAATATTATTACATAAATTTCTTAATGAACTCCCGAGGGTCATAGTAGATTTTTACTGATTGAATTTTGCCATCAACAATGTCATAAAACTCGGCTAAATCTAACGACAATTTGTTTTCCTCAGGTGATTTAATTTTAATGGTTACTTCTGTCGCCACCGTATCATCACTCGCCGTATGACGATGAATGTTCATCCCGATAACAAATTGAAGAAAGTCCTGATTGAGCTTAATAAAATCATCCTTACCTTTCGTTTGCTGAACTGGGCCATTAAATTCGATGTCGTCGGCGATAAGTTCCTGCCAATGATTACTACCTTCATGCATCGATCTCATGAAATCTTGCCAAATTTTTTCTGCTGAATTATTGATAGATTACTCCCTAATTAGATTAAAACAGATTTATTGTTAATCTTATCTTGGACAAATCAGAGATATGTTTTGAACGGGATTTACGGATGTTTTTGTAAATATTTTTTAATTTGTGAAAAATCAGCTACTTATGATCGTTACAATTTTTAGTATTGCTCATCATTTCAGCCCATTTAGGGAGGTTTTCCAGGAAGTAAATATGAAGTTCGTGTTTGGTACTATTAATAGGGTCGGTAGAGCGGACAATATCCAGACGCAGTTCAAGCAAACGTTTGTTATTTGCAGAATTCACCTCTTGAACAAGTTTTAGCTGATTTGCTGCCTGGTGCGCATCCTGTTCGGGGGTTAAATAACCCTTCAGCGCTGTGCACTGATCACACACGCCGCCCTTTTTAATCAGCGCACAGCGATCATCAAAAACTTGTATCATAGTTTTTCGCGCGCCCACTATCGCGTGTTTGACTTTACCATCCGATAAGTCAGTAATTTGCCGGATTTCCTCTTGCTTGAATCCATAGACATCCTTAAGCAACAAACAAATCTGCTGGACTAGTGGCAAGGTTTTACCAATACAAGTGAAGCAATAGTCTAGGTGTTGTGTAATTTCTAGAGAGGCATCCGGCGATGCGAAAAATACTTCATCTACTTTCTCAGACAATTCCTTGTTTTGAATATGTAGATCACGCCCTTTATCCTGAAAATCTGTTTGCCACCGAGATTGCTTACTCAGAATATTCTTCGCAATGTTAGTTGCAATACTATAAACCCAGGTCTTGAATGAAGAGTCGCCCCGGAAGGAATCAAGATTTTGAGAAAACTTGAGGTAAGTTTCCTGCAGTACGTCTTCACATTCGTGACGATCGGTTAACAAACGAAACAAGTAACTTTTCAACTCGTCTTTAAAGTCCAAGTACTGCTGTAAATAACGATCATGTTCCATGTGGGGTGTCTATGCTCAAAGGGCACGTAGCCCGTTTTTATTTTTTAATCAAGTAACCCTTGTTATTGCATTTAATATACAGCATTCTTTCAAATTAGCGAATGAGCTCTGTTGTCGATCCGCAATCATAGTCTTTGCAAATCTCCAATGGTTACTATTGGTGTAATGTACGCTTTGTTATAATTGCTTCAGGCAGTTATCAGTGACATAAAAACTTCAATTAAATTGCTGTATATCCGGCAGTTGTATCCACTAAACGATATTTCATACCACCTAGCCAATTGCGCCGCTGATAGTAAAAATTCCAGTTTTGCCCCGTTCGAATGCCGATGACCGTTACATTGGTTTTTACTGCTGTTGAATTAGGGTTGTTTTTAAAATGATACTCTTCAGGTGATATATAATCTGGCAGGCTGAGTTGGGCAAAAGGATTAGTGCCATATAAACCTTGTATCGTATTATCGATCGCAGGTTGATCAATTCGTCCAGTGGCAGTTTGTTGGTTCATGTGAATAACCAATGGATTGACACCACCATTGGTCCCCGCCGCAAGTGTGCAACCATCAATTTTATCCGTAAAGAAGAATTTTGCACCCGTACCAAGATTCATTTGACGGGTTTGATTTGGCGCATAAGGCAGATAATAGGCATAAAACGCATTCGACGCAATGGATGGTTTCTTCTTTACACCCGTAGCCCTGAACATCGGAACATTATTGCCCCGAGTGTCAAGGCAGGTGTTGCCAGTGGTGTCAGCAATGATGTTAACACGAACAATTGTTGCTTGGCCTTTGGCTACAACCTGTAAACTATTATGGGGAACAATCACATTATCGTTGATAAATTCCAGTGGATTTTTTAAAAAACTTTTGTTGGCTCCCCCTGACATAGCTTCATTCCTTTTGAGTAACTTTGCATTTGAAAGATATCATAAATCATTGTTTATTATTTCATGTTTATGTGGAACATGGTAGTTAACCTTAACATTGAATCACTACTTTTGTACTGTACCCGCCGCCAGTCATATAACCATCATAACCGGGACCTGAACTATAATAAGAATTCATGTAGGTTAACGTTTTTCCCTATAAAGGTTGGTCTCATTCAGCGACGATAGGGCCTGTTTTCGATTCACTAAATTTCAAGCTAAAAATAAGCTGCTTAACAAATTCAACATAAAGTGCGAGCAATGCACTGTTGTCATCAATGCCAAAATTGAAACACCAGTACCGATAAAACTCCTTGTGCAACTGTCTTGATTATTAAATGTTCAATTTAGTCAACATCAATAAATGGGATTAATAATACAATGAACAAATTTTGCAGTTTAAATTATGAAAAACTATGACTCAGATCACGACGTATTACCCAAGTAATGATAATCCTATCGATGTATCACTGATAAGATTATAAATAGCTGTATTTCTATGCAATGTGAATCCAATCAAAGTTTTTAAAAACATTGCCTCTCTCATGAGCGTTGGCTCACATTTTCAAAGAAAACAGCTTAGGAAATATTGTTGTATGCCGCTGAATTAAGTATAGTAAACCGCTACTCCTTCTTATTATTTAATAGAGAATGATTTCATTGCCACCATGACTACTGTAAGCGTAAATAATGAGTTCAAATCAAAAATAGAAAAAATCAATGAGCTGCCAACATTGCCAGAAATTGCCCGACAGCTACTTGAATTACAAGCAAATCCGAATGCTGATGTCCGTCAACTCGTGGACATTATTGAAAACGACCCCGTATCTTCCATGCAAATATTAAAATATGCCAACTCTGCTTTTTTTAATAATGCACGCAAAATTGAATCCTTAAAGGATGCCATTAATTTGTTTGGGTTCGATAATGCACTGAATTGCTCGCTTAGCTTAGCCACAGCAAAAAAATTCGCTATACCACTTGATGGCCCCATTGGTATGCGTGCTTTTTGGCAACATGCCATTTATAGCGCCCATTTAATGCAGATACTCGCTAATAAAATACCATTGGAAAATGGCCCCAAACCGGGCTTAGCTTACCTCGCAGGGCTATTACACAATTTTGGATATCTATTATTGGGTCACGCCTTCCCTAACGAATATAAGCGACTCAATATGAGTCTCCGTGGTCTGACTGAACCCGATGTACTACAAATAGAATCAAACTTACTGGGCATCCATCATTATCAGCTTGGTGTGTGGTTAATGCGTAAATGGAGATTGCCCACCGAAATATTGGCAGCTGTATTTGAACATCACAATGACACATATCGTGGTAAACACTGTGAATATGCCAATCTTGCTTTACTGGTTGATAGGGTTTTATTCGTGCACGGAATTGGCGATGCTGATACTGAGGAATTACCACCACGGATCTTAACTACACTCAACATCGATCACATCGTCGTTCAAGCGGCAACAAACGAGCTTTTGGAAAGTAAATCAAAAATTGATGGATTAGTTGATAGCTTGATAGCCCAATAGAACGATTTGCTAAAATTTTTTGCGAACGATTTAGGTCCTTCCATTTCAAATGAGAAAAACCTTCGGCCCCCAATAGTCTTTCAATACACTATAGTTACGATGCTGAAAACCCAAGTTTATACGAGCCCACACTTTCCAAAAATTACCCTAAGTATTATCTGGAATAACCACTATTTTCATTCTGTAATTCAGATCAAATCTATACTTCCCTTTTATTAGAATATATCATTCTCTGGCTTTAGTTGATTTAAAATAACTAAACTTACATTTATATTTATGCGTTCTAATTAAGGACTAGAAATAGATTGTTTATCACTGCTATATCCTGATTTAAAAGGGTTTAATTATTAAATAAAAAATCACTCAGCAATAGACAAATAGCGTCAATACAAGAACTTCCAATTAGTTTACGTTTTATAGTATGATTCCCTCTTCTAATGAAGTACCAGCTGTATGCGCTACTAACACAATACCGTCAGTAGTTATGAGCTAGATTACATAGTAAAAGGATCATGAATGAATGATGTTGCATTAGATATCGGAATTGACCCAAATACGTTAACAAGTCTAACCTCTCGTTATCGAGCCATTCGACAACAAACAACAACATTGTGCTCGCCACTTGAGATAGAAGACTACATCATTCAAACCGCTCCTTTTGCCAGCCCAGCAAAATGGCACCTCGCGCATACGACTTGGTTTTTCGAGACCCTGGTTCTAAAACCATTTTTGAAACACTACAAAGTGTATCATCATAAATATGCACAACTCTTTAATTCTTACTACGACACCATTGGCCAATATCATCCACGATCAGAACGCGGCTTATTAGCCAGACCCACCGTTACAGAGATTTATCAGTATCGTGATGCTATCGATGCGAAAATACTCGAACTATTACAGGATGAAAATCACGAGCAATACCAAGACATTCTATTTCGAATAGAATTAGGACTAAACCATGAACAGCAACATCAAGAGTTGTTATTAACGGACATAAAGTATAATTTTGCCTATAATCCATTAAAACCAATATACAAAGCACTTTTCCCTTATCAATCACAACCAAGTAATACATTAGATTGGCTGGAATTTTCGGGGGGACTGGTTGAAATTGGCAATCAAAGTAGTCAGTTCTGTTACGATAATGAAACTCCTCGACATAAGGTATTTTTAAATGATTTCGTATTGGCTTCCAGACCTACAACAAATGCAGAGTTCATGGCATTCATTGCCGACGATGGATATCAACAAGCGGATTTATGGCTATCCGATGCCTGGATTATCGTTCAACAACAAAACTGGCGATGCCCATTATATTGGCAACTTGAAAACGACACTTGGTATTATATGACCCTGGGAGGAATGATGGCGGTTGATCCAGATGCGCCAGTTGCGCATGTCAGTTTTTATGAAGCTGCTGCATATGCTCGCTGGGCAAAGAAACGCTTACCAACAGAAGTCGAATGGGAACTAGCTGCCTCCAGAGAAACTATACAGGGGAATTTTGTTGAAAATGATATATTGCAACCCTGTGCAAATAACAATAGCAATAGTGACGTACAACAAATATTTGGTGATGTATGGGAACATACTCAAAGCCCGTATCTCGCTTACCCGGGATATCATCAAGAGCATGGGCCGTTAGGTGAATATAATGGGAAGTTTATGAGCAATCAGATGGTTCTGCGGGGTGGCTCATGTTTTACACCATCCGAGCACATTCGCAGTAGTTACCGCAATTTTTTCTACCCCCACGAACGCTGGCAGGTCAGTGGCTTTCGACTAGCAGAGGATAAATAAATGATACAGAATGTTGCTGAACGCCTTACATTTGTCGACTTTGCACCAACTGCAAATAATATTTATTCGGATGTCGTAAAGGGGCTTTCATTAAAACAGAAATCCATACCACCTAAATATTTTTATGATGAACGTGGTTCAAGGTTATTTGACAGCATTTGTGAAACTCCTGAGTATTATCCAACGCGGACTGAAATGGCGATCCTATCAAATAACTTAGCTGAAATATGTGATTGTCTTGGACCCAACGCTGTATTGATTGAACCAGGTAGCGGCAGTAGCCAAAAAGTGCGCCTTCTGCTCGACCAACTAGAACCACACACGTATATGCCATTGGATATCTCTAGCGACTATCTATTGCAAGTTTCAAAAACGCTCATTGAAGAATTCCCTGAACTGCAAGTGGCTGCAGCCTGTGTAGACTTCACAAAACGAATGAATCTACCCCATTACCCTGACAATCGGCGCAGAGTTGTCTTTTTTCCAGGCTCAAGCATTGGTAATTTTGAGCCACACAGTGCTGAAAAATTCCTAAAAAATATGTCTTATCTAACGGGATCCGATGGTGGATTACTGATTGGCATAGACCTGAAAAAAAATTCTGACTTATTGAATGCCGCTTATAACGACAAACAAGGTATAACTGCTCAATTTAATCTCAATGTTTTGTATCGTATTAATAGTGAACTCGGTGCTAATTTTAAAATTAATCAGTTTCAACATCATGCATTTTATAATGAGGATGATGGAAGAATCGAGGTACACCTACGTTCCAGATGCGATCAAGAAGTTAAAATTATTGATCAGACATTCTTATTTACACCCGGCGAAACAATTCATACAGAGAATTCCTATAAATACACTATAGAAGAATTTTCTGCCCTAGCATTCCGCGCTGGCCACCAATTACGGCATGCTTGGACTGACGATCAACAACAATTTGCCGTGTTGTATTTTGACGTTCGATAAAAAAGACACGAAGATTTTTTAACTAATGTTATATGTAGTGACTCCGTGCCAGAGAAAAAAGTTGAAACACTTCCAAATCCAAATTACAAAGAAAATTATAAAATAAAGCCGATCATTAAAGCGCTAGAGCTTCCCTAGCTCTATCTATGCCTCAACAAATAAATGCTCAGACAAAAAATCAATCAATACACTGACTTTGTGAGATAGATTTTGTTTTGAAGGATAAACTATGCTTATCGATATGGGTGGCACCGCGTAGTCTTCAAATAAATACTCCAGCCTACCCTGGTTGATATAGGGCTGATATAAAATACTTGGCCCGTAAGCAATACCCTGTCCGTTTAAAACGGCATTAACAATCAAGTTTCCATCATTACAAACTAGATTACCTCTAGCTGTTACAAAAAAGGACTCTCCATTTGTTTTCTGATAATACCAATGAGAAGAGGAGCTCGCATATATTAAACAATTATGAATGTTTAGTTCTTTTGGGTGGTTTGGCCTGCCATTCTCATTCAGATATTGTGACGATGCCACAGTTTGATAATAACACTGTGAAAGTCGGCGAGAAATTAATGTCGAATCTTCCAGTCGGCCCATTCTGAGTGCTAGATCATACCCTTCATCGATTAAATTCTCTATTACACCACTTGCAATAATTTCTAACAGAATATTCGGGTACTTTTCTTGAAAGTCGTTAAATACCGAATTTATATTTGATATAGCAATACTTTGCGGAATGGCGATTTTTATTCGACCACGAGGATTAGTTTTACTGTCGATGATTTCTTCTTGCGCTTTCTTTGCTTCAACCACTATCATTTGACAATGGTTATAAAATCGCTTCCCCTCATCAGTCAAACTGAGTTTTCTTGTGGACCGATGTAGCAAACGAGTTTCCAAGTGATCTTCCAATTGCGAGATTTGTTTACTAACCAATGATTTCGATACACCAAGCTGCTCAGCTGCACCGGTAAAACTGCCCGCTTCCACAACGGCTGCAAAAGATTCCATTAGAGGTAGTATGGACATATTATGTTGCTCTTGGAAACAATAAGTTGATAATTAGGCCATATATCTTCTCTATTCTCAACAATATAATCATCAACTAAATCGCATAAACTGCCTTATCAATGGAACTCAATGACTAGGAAAAAGGCAGTATTAGAAACTCACCAATACAGGTGATTTAATGTACTAAAAAGCGTCGAAAAGTTTTTATAACTCAATAACTTTATAGATAAAAGGAGCAACATGATGAAAAAGGAAAACCTCTTAATTTTATTCTTAATCATAATGGTAACTTTCCCATTAATTGGGAATGCATCTTCCAACAAACACCTATATAAAGCGACTGATGGTGTTTATAAATACGATCCTGGAATGGGATATAGTTCAATGTTTGTCGTTACTGATGAAGGTGTAATTGCCATCGAACCGGTTAATACGGAACATTCGAAAGGCCTAATAAATGCGATTCAAAGTGTAACTAATAAACCTATTCGATATTTACTACACAGTCATAACCATTGGGATCACGCTGCAGGTGGGCAAGTATTCAGGGACGTCGGTGCAAAAATCGTTGTGCATAAAGAAGCTTATCAATGGATGAAAGCCAACCCCCGCCCTGATCTCGCACTGCCTGACGAAGGCTGGACGGGTAAACAGAAAACCTTAACACTTGGTGGAAAAACCATTGAATTGCACCATGTTGGAATGAGTCATGGTTTGGGTATGACTGTATTTTTACTGCCTAATGAAAAAATCGCATACATAGCGGATCTCGTTACGCCAAATCGTGTTGGTTTTGCAATACTTCCTGATTTCAACATCAAAGAATGGCTAAGGGCGCTAGGAGAAATTGAAAAAATGGATTTTAATAAATCGATTTTTTCGCATTCACATGCCAAAGAACCATTCGGAACTAAATCCGATGTGACCAAAACGCGCGAGTTCATCCAAGATTTGCAAATGGCAATTGTGGGTGAATTTAAAAAAGGTACACCGTTTGGCGAAATTCCAAGCTCAGTCAAATTACCTAAATACGAACACTGGGCAATGTACGAGCAGTGGTTACCACTCAATGTATGGCGTGTAATGCTTGATATGCATATGGGACCGTTTCCGTGGCACATGAGTCATAATGAAAAATAAAACCAAAACATAAACTTTTTTGACACACTACTATTGACTATCTATAAACATGGGATAGAGCACTATTTTTCATTTTAAATCAGAAACTAATACATGAAACAGTACTCTATCCCTATTATCTCACTTTCAACATACCGAAAATATATTCGACTTAACCAAATAGACTCGTAACAATATCCATTCAGTATGCTGGTAAAGTCACAGCAGAATCAAGTAACCCGCCACCTGGAACGCCATTTTTTGCATCGCACCGGCAAGTATCCTCACCGTATACATCAGAACAATCATCGCCCAGGGAACTACACCCTTTTGTCGGCTTTGGAAAATAGCACTTACCTCCAATATAATCGCCCGCACCTTCACCTTCGACTCGCTCAGGACATTTTTTTTCATCCTTAACAGCAAGCACATCAACACTTTGTCCATTGATGTCAATCAATCTAATATTGTCGATTTTCTTTCCCATTTGATTTTGTACAGCAAAACCATTTCCATCTCGATAAATTGAAAACTCTGCTGCCTGCAAACTTGCTGGCAAAATACACATAAACAAATATACCATTATTGAATAAAGGAATATGTCTTTACTTTTTATATCACACTCTCCATTCAACATTGATTGTAATGCGTTAAAACAAGATATTAACTGACCATTTTTCGTTTTCTTAATCATTTTAAAATCCTTTTTAGCTAATTTAATAATTAAATTATGCAAATCAATTTGCACATTATTAATAACGAATCAGCTTCTCATTGGTTGACAATTCATTTTAAATCTTTGTTAAAAAAATAATATTTTTAATGTGAAGTAGCTAACAGGAATTTTTCGAATTTTATGCTTGTAAATATTTTATATTAAATAAAAAAAGATAGGCTGGTTTTAAATTAAAAAAAGAAAAAATAATCTAAGTAACGCGTAAGCTATTCTCTAGCATTTACATTGTTCCGAAAAACATCTTCGGCAAGCTATTCTTATTAAGGTACGCACAGGTATTAAGTAATCATTTTTTATAGTTTAATTTCGTCGCCGAAGTGCATTATTCGACACTCGATTCCTAGCTTTTCAACTTCTTTTTTAAACGCATGATCATCTGCGACTGCCATTTTTTTAACCCAAAAAAAAGGCACATTATAATGACAAGGAATAACAACTCTTGGCGACATCATCTTTACGGCTTCCAATGCATCTGCGACATCCATAGTCCAGGTATTATTACCCAAACCGCCAATAGGTAACATCGCGATATCTGGTTTTAAATTCGACCATTCTTTCTGTAATAAACTATCACCAACATTCACTATAGTGTACTCACCTATCTGAATTTTATATCCTATTGAACCAAATCCAGCGCGCTCCTTAGGACCAGGGATTTTGCTTTTCTTGATTCCAAATATTTTAATTTCAATAGGGCCATGCTGTGCAGAGATGGCCTGTATTTTCACATCATCAATTACCATTGAATCGCCTACGTCTAGTGCTTGAGCTTCACCTATAAATGGTACAAACTGCAAACCACCTTTTCTAGGTGCCAAAATTTTTCGCTCACCATTATTCTCTTTGAGCATTGTCTTATGAACGATTAATGGTGCTTTTGCAGCGGTAGCAACTCTATCCGCCTGCCAATAGTGATCTGGGTCACCATGTGTAACTAAAACATGCGTAATGCTTTCCCATTCATTCTTTGGAATAAGACTGCGCAGATCAAATAACCAGAGGTTTTGACCAGGATCTATTGCTAACTTTGTTTTACCCTGCTCAATAAGAAATGTGTTGTATAAATAGTGTTTTATTTTCATCATGAACTCGCTCCCTCAATGCCTAATATTTTTCAAAATATTTTACGATTAAGTACACTTCCCATACCTTCGTTAACTCCATTTTTGCATTTGACTTTGTCACATTGTCATGGGCTGAAATAATTCGTTGCCAATATTTTCTAGCGGTTTATGGTATATACCCGTGTTTTCAAGTACTTTCCACTACTGTAATAATGACTTTTCCCCGTGCTTTTTTGGCACCATAATATTCCATCGCTTTAGCTGTCTCATTTAACGGAAAACATTTGTCAATTACAGGTCTAATTTTACCCTCGTTGAAATAATTAACGAGCAACGCTAAATTCTCGTTAGGTTTGAGTCGTAGCAAAGATATTTTTTTATTGGTAAATAACGATATCAAGGGCCCAATCGTTAACACTTGATTAGCTAAACTGGATGCACCCCCCTGCATAATATATCTACCGCCAGGTTTCAAGACACGTTTATAATCAAAAACGGAGTGATAACCTTTCACATCAATAATTAGATCGTATCGCTGCTTATTTTTTGTAAAATCTTCCTGTAAATAATCTATAACATGATCTACCCCCAAAGCAAGCAGTAGGTCTTTTTTTGATGTACTACAAACACCCGTTATTTCAGCCCCATATATTTTAGCTAATTGTGTGGTGAGCGTACCTGAACCACCTGACGCCCCATTAATTAGAAGTTTTTGCCCTTTCCAGTTTGGTTTTTTTTGGTTTAGACTGGATAACGCTAATACACCTGCTTGTGGAATGGCTGCAGCTTGCTCAAATGTCATGTTGGCTGGTTTTAACAGGACTGCCTTTTCGCTAGCACAAACGTATTCCGCAAAACTGCCAAATCCACTCTCACATAAATCACCAAAGACTTCATCACCCACATTAAAGTAAGTCACATTTTTTCCTATCGCTTCAATGACTCCTGCGACATCGCAACCTAAAATATTCACTTTTGTGGGTTTAAAAAGACCGAAAAACATGCGATTGATAAACGGAATCCCCTGAAGTAATTGCCAATCCCAATCGTTAATTGATGCTGCATGTACTTTAATCAGAACTTCATTTTCTTTAGGAATAGGAATTTTCACTTCTTCCAAATGCAATACATCAGCGCTTCCATACTCCTTGAAAACAATGGCTTTCATTATTCCTCCAAAAAGATGCATCTTATGCTAAATGTCTATGTGATTTTTTTGCTGCTTAGTTACGACGTAATAAATATCCTCACAAAGTCCTTGTTATCGGGGCTTGGATAACACTGATAAATGCTATGCTCCTGTATTATATTTAACAAAGAAATCAATTTGCGTTTTAATTAAAAATCTGTAAATGATTCAGGGTTTCTTTCTCCTGACTATAATTACCTGCCTCAGTGATAACAAATTCTTTGTAGGCCTTTGGCAAATACAATTTGAAAAGGAAAAATGACTGTAAAGCGATCGCTTTGGCGCTATCTGACCCATTAGCATGCGTATTCTTACAAACTAAGTTTAGCAACGTAAAAAGTAGCGTTAGTCCGATACAAATAACTCGGTGTGTGTAATTATTATTCATTGTGTTTTCCTATTGATAAAAGTCCAACGACAATTCCTATATACTACATTTTACGCGGATATTTTATTTTTTTCAGAAATTTAATAAAACGGTTGGATATTATACAGTTCATAATATTTAAACCTTCCTCAAATATCGATTTCCACGCGTCATTCTTAGACTTGCAATTTGCTTTATATATAAATACTCAATCACCTAAATACGACTATGACAAAAAAGTGAGTTAAAGTTGGCATAGAAAAAGCTCAATCCCTTTCGTTAATATATAAACTTTAAAACTACTAGCCTGTATAATCCTATAAAAAAATCAGTTGATTCTCGAATTAAGACACAATGACTTGATCAGCATGGCTGTATGAAAAATAAATGATTTACCCACCAAGTAAACACACACTTTTTCATTACCCCCATTAATCCAATTACTTGCGCTCTAATCTCGCACCTAACTGATCTTTCTAGGATAATAATGACTTAAGTCCGTGCAGAGCACCACGGCTAATACGGTTGCTTTTTGTTCGACACAAAAGTGCATTTTTACAAAAATATATTTGGAACGGGGAAATATGGGCCACCAGAAGCAATTAAACGGTACAAGCTGGACACTGCTTTTCACCGCCTGGCTAATTGCCGCGATCTCAACACTAGGCAGTCTATTTTTTAGCGAAGTGATGGAATTAATTCCTTGTGTACTTTGCTGGTATCAACGAATATTTATGTTTCCATTAGCAATTATTCTGTTAGTGGGGCTTTTTCCACTGGACAAAAAAGTCGTGAACTACGCGCTGCCCATTGCCATAATTGGACTTCTCTTTACCCTATATCATTGCCTGTTATTTTTTGGTTTCATTCCGGAGAATCTTCAGCCCTGTAGCCAGGGAATCTCCTGTGCAGATGACAGCATGGAACTGTTTGGTTTTTTGCCAATCCCACTACTTTCGCTCACTTCTTTTTTAATTATTATTGTATTATTACTAAAAATCAGGACGCAACAATGAAGAAAAACCACATCGTAATTTCCACTATAGTCGTAATGAGCCTTCTCTTTGCGTTGGCTGCCTATTTCTATAACGTACAACAAAATGAAACCAAAACTAAACTGGCAACACAAAATGCTAATGCACTTATCCCCTTTCACGCAATTAAAAAGGGTAATCCAAAAGCAAAAGTCACTATTGTAGAATTTCTGGATCCGGCTTGCGGTACCTGCAAGCAATTCCATCCGGTTATAAAAGACTTACTAAAAAAATATCCCGATAAATTAAACCTTGTCGTGCGTTACGCGCCATTTCATCCAGGTTCAGATCAAATGGTAGCCATCCTGGAAGCTGCGAGAAAACAACAACAATTCTGGAATGTATTGGATTTGATGTTTGAATCCCAAGAATTCTGGGCTATCAATCACCAGGCAAAACCAGAACTTTTCTGGCCTTATTTAGAAGGGTATGGATTTGATGTCGTACGTATCAAGCAAGACATGCGCAATCCCGCGATTTTAAAAATAATCGAGCAAGACCTCGCGGATGGCGAATTATTAGGTGCAACCAAAACACCAACCTTCTTTGTAAATGGAAAACCACTCAGCAGCTTTGGATATGAACAGCTCATGAACCTAGTTCAAAGTGAACTTGCTGCAAATTATTAACTAAAATTAGGTACTCCAATTAACTCATTCTTTTCCCAATTAACTATACAAAAGTGAAATATTAAAATGCGTTACATATTATTATTTTTTGTCTACTTTGTAATCTCGCTCATTTTATTGTTGGGTATAATATTCCCAGAGCGTATGTCGTCACCTTTGGATTTTCTTATACTAACGCTATATATTGTACCTTGCGTAGGCACATTCGATGTACTCGGACAACGCCTCATGGAACGTGACTGGTTTTCTAAATTGCCGCAAATGCTGAAAGTCATATTTGGAATTGTCTCTATTATCCTTTTCATTATGGCTTTACAGGTGTTGGTAGATCTAATCGGAATGAATACTGAGCCGTGGTAGGTAAAGGACGAATTGATAAAGTTGAAAATAAATAAGTCCTAGGAACTTATTATTTTCTCTTTTGAAAAGAAACAAATCGTCTGTTTATTGCGACGCTGACTTATACACAACTAAAATAAATAGCTTAGGAAAAATAATCCTATAAAAAGAACCACCCATGGTAATCTTTTTAAAATTTTTATTTTTCCTATTTGTTTTTTAAAGGTGTTCGCTTCATTCACTCTAGGATAAGGTTGATTTGGAACTGGCTTCCCTAAAAATTCACACAACGGCTCCCACCCTTCTTTAGCTTCATGAATCAGTAAGCGGTCTTCAGGTATCGCTGATTTAACTTTTTTAATGTGCTTCTTAAATACATTGACTGCATATTCTCGATCCTCAAATTTACCGTCAAACACGCCTTGCCAAATCGTTTTTTTGATCATTTCATAAATTTGACGTTTTTTTGACGAAAGAAATAATAACCATTTTGGAATTTCTGTAGAAACAAAATAAATCGTTTCTTTGGTACTGTCATACCAATTATCTGGGTCTCGAATACTTAAAATAACTTTTGAATCTGGGTAGTGATCAGCCAATTCTTTATAATAAGCACTGGATGGCCAGTCGACAGCAGAGCCATAGTTTTCGAACACCTCATCCCAAATAACCGTTTTTCCATGAGCCTTTTCGTGAAACCATTTTATTTGATTTTCACAGGGAAGAACTTCCAGCATATGATGGCAAGGTTGAGATTCCAATATTTCCAATGCAAGCTTTAATGAATTTGTACCTGTTCTGCCGAATCCTGCACCGATTATTTTTAGTGCCACAATTTTTCTCCGAGTAATTTGTCTTTACATCATAGAATTATGACGTCTACTATAAGAAAAATATATAGATATATTGGAAACACATTGTTTCCAACGACGAGTAATCCAAATACAAATTATCACTAATGTTGAAATAACCAAAATTTTTTCAACAACTCTTAATTCCAACCTTTAAAACGGATTTTTTAGTTTCCCAATCCAAAGTGTGATTTCAACCAATCGATTGTAAAAGGTAATCAGTTAGAATTTGGAAACACTCCTTTCACTTTTTTCTACTTAATCATCCCACGAATATTCGCTAAACTCCTTTGCTTGTCCACAATAAAATTAACATTAATCAGAATTTTTAAAAGGAGATTTAAAATGCAATATAGGAATTATATAAAACTGTTTAGTGGAATATTGTTATCATTTTTAATATCGACGCAGGTATTCGCTATCGACCTTCCTGAATACACAACAAAAGTTGGGGATAATGTCTATAGTTATGGTAATCCAAATATGGGTTATTTTTCCATGTTTGTGGTAACTAAAAGAGGCGTCGCTGTTTTTGAAACAGTAAATACCCAACACTCTCAGAGTATGTTGGCAGCAATTCAAGAAATTACCGACAAACCCATACGCAAAGTATTCCACAGCCATAACCATTGGGATCATTCAGCTGGTGGAAAAGTTTTTCAAGACGTAGGAGCTAAAACCATTGCTCACCATCAGGCCTACGAATGGATGGTTAATAATCCGCACCCTGATATGTCTGTGCCTAGCAAATTTTGGAAAGGATCGAGAAAAAATATCAAAATGGGCGGCACAAAAATCGAATTACATTATCTAGGAATGAACCACGGACTGGGAATGACGGTTTTTGTATTACCAAAAGAACGTATTGCCTATATCGCCGACTTAGTGACACCAAACCGAGTGTTGTTCACCATAGTACCTGATTTTAATATAAAACCATTTGTGACTACTCTTAAGAAAATTGAAAAACTAAATTTTGATAACGCAGTCTACAGTCATAGTCATGCAAGTCCATTTGAACCAAAATCTTGGGTAACAACTACTCATGAGTATGTCGCTGATATCAGAAATGCAATCTTTGAAGAATTCGGAAATGGGACGCCATTTGGTCAAATTCCCACAACAATTGATTTGCCTAAATATAATGGGCTAGCAATGTATGATGAATGGTTGAGCATGAATGTCTGGAGAATTATGCTTGATGACGTCATGGGGCCATTCCCCTGGACTCCTCCGCAGAAGTATAATAGAAAAAAATCACTTCACAAATATGGTCATCACCATTATCACTAATGACCAAGTTCATTAACTAGTGCAGCGTTGTAATCGTTGTTTAATCTTGCAGAGCGAGGTGTCTTATCGACACCTCGCGCTTTTATGCTTGGCGTATAATTTCATCGAGTCTAAATACCCAGCCCTTTAGCTACACCCGCGCCATAAGCCGGATCAGCCTGAGTGAAGTGCGATATTTGACGCTCTTGTATTTCACGGGGCACACCTTGCATCGCACCAACAATGTTATCAATGAGTCGTTGCTGCTCATCATCACTCATCAAGCGGAACAAGTTACCCGCTTGTTCATAATAATCATCGTCGACACGGTGGTCATAGCGATCTGCATCACCACTAATACGCAAAGGTGGCTCGTTATAACTCGCATCATCTGTTGCACTACCAAAACTATTGGGTTCATACACGGGTGTTGCACCACCATTACCATCAAAACGAGTTTGACCATCACGATGATAAGTATGCACCGGGCAGCGCGGCTTATTCACGTCTAGCGCGGTGTGATTCACACCGACACGGTATCGATGCGCATCCGGGTATGCCTGCAAACGAGCCTGTAACATTTTATCGGGTGAAACGCCCAAACCAGGCGGCAAATTACCAGGACCAAAAGTAGCTTGCTCCACTTCCGAAAAATGATTCACCGGATTACGATTCAATTCCATCACACCCACTTCGATCAATGGATAGTCTGCATGAGACCAAACCTTAGTAAGATCAAATGGATTAACACCATAGTTTTCGGCTTCCGCTTCTGCCATAATCTGCACATTTACCGTCCACTTTGGATTGTCACCACGCTTAATGGCTTCATGCAATTCCTGTCGATGATAATCTGGATTTTCAGCAGCAATCTTTGCCGCCTCCTCTACGCGCATGTTTTTTATACCTTGCTGAGTCTTAAAGTGCCATTTTACCCAGTAGCGTTCACCATCGTTATTCCATAGGCTAAATGTATGACTACCAAAGCCATCCATGTTTACCAACGTTGCGGGCAAACCTCGGTCGCCGAACAACCAGGTCACTTGATGCAATGATTCCGGACTTAACGACCAGAAATCCCACTGCATTACGCCATCACGTAAACCAGTTACCGGATGGCGTTTTTGGGAGTGAATAAAATCTGGAAACTTGCTCGGATCTTTTATGAAAAACACCGGCGTATTATTACCAACCAGATCCCAATTTCCTTCTTCGGTGTAAAATTTCACGGCGAAACCACGCGGATCACGTACGGTATCCGCCGAGCCTAGCTCACCAGCAACAGTGGAAAAACGAACAAATACTTCACACTCGTTACCTACTTTTTCAAATAATTTGGCGCGGGTATATTTAGAAATGTCACCACTCACTTTAAACGTCCCATATGCACCAGCTCCCTTGGCATGTACAACACGCTCCGGCACACGTTCTCGATTAAAATGTGCCAACTTCTCAAACAAATGCACATCCTGCATTAAGACAGGCCCGCGTGGACCTGCTGTGATCGAGTTCTGATTATCTGCTACAGGGCAGCCAGCAGCGGTTGTCATAACGGGTTCTTTTTTACTCATAGTTTACTCCTTAAATTCATCATGTTTCCATTTTTGCTTAGATTGCTAATGCCCAGGTTTGACACTGGGAATGACACTACTATCCTACAAAAACCATTATTGATAAAATCGTTTATTCCGATAGTATTGATAGCTTCTATCTATTAATTAAACGAAATAAGAATGCCAGAACAATATAAACCTTTGAAATCTTAATTATCTTGTTGCAATAACAGACACCTAGCATATTGGACAATCGGCGATACGATGTTTTGTTGGTCAACCAAACCTCAACGAACAGATAAAAAAAGCAGCATCTTCAGTATAGCTTTAGTCGAGTTTCACTAGTTTACGCCGATCCTTTCCTCTCTTCAAAGTTTTAGAGGCAATTGCAAAAATGATAACTTCAAACCCACCCGGTAGTGGGCATCCTATGAGTACTCCTTAACTTTAAGACATCCATAATAAATAAATTCACAAACAAAGGTCAGAGACATACCATAATTAATCTTTCTAATTAAAGATTTTCCTCTAGTAAACTATGATGGCTGCTTGATTAATGTGGTAGAAAAACGACATAAATCGAACTCGAAGAAAAATTACACCGAACATCTGTACTTCCAAACAGTTAAAATTTCAAATCATTCGAATCCAGCTACAGAGCCTATAATGTTTTATTGACACAAAACTTTTCTTTTAAAAAATCAATCATCACTCGAGTTTTATTAGGTAAAAAATGTCGTGATGGATATAACAACCAAGCGGCTGTATCGAAATTTTCAGCAGTGACTTCAAATTTCTGAAGTAATGGAATTAATCTGCCTTGGGAAATATCATCTTTTATCATCCAGTCTGCAAGCAATGTAGGTCCCATTCCCATTAAAGCTGCTTCTCGCAATGCCATTGCACTGGAAATTGAGACATCTGATGAAATTTTCACTTGAATTATATTTGACATCTCATCTTTAAATGTCCATCTGGATCGATATTCTGGTAAAGTAAAAACTACACAGCTATGTTTCTCTAGATCCCTGGGGTGTTCTATCGATTCCATTTGATTAAAATATTCTGGGCTGACACACACTCGATAATGCGTATCAAATAAACGCGTACCAATTAGCTCTGCATTATTCCCTGGCGCTAATCGACAAGCCAAATCAAGTCCCGAAGCAACTACATCAATCACTGCATCAGTTAATTGTAATTCGATTTTTATATTCGGAAATCGTGTTTTAAATTCAGTAATATGAGGTAATAAACACACCTGACCAAAAGCGATAGACGCTGTCATGCGCAGCACACCTCTTGGCCCATCACTCACTTGACGTGCTTCCTCTAACGCAAATTTAAATTCGTTTAAAAGGGGGGAAATACGATTGAGATAAATTTCACCTGCCTCTGTTAGCACAAGTTGACGGGTTGTTCGTTGAAAAAGTCGTAACCCGAGGTTCTTCTCCAATGTAGCAATAGCACGGGAGACTGAAGAAGGATCAAGATTTTCTTTTCTAGCAACCGCAGCAAAACTTCCCAACTGAGCCACAGCCACAAACAATTCAATAGAATCTAAATCCATTCATGCATTATACGCATGATTATTATGACGAATGTAATGTTTATCGTAATTTATGCATCATATATCCTCTTTTTCAGTCAATTTTAACGCGCTGAGGAGATACATCATGTCAAATATTGCCTTTTTAGGATTGGGTGCGATGGGTTCGCGTATGGCAGCTAAATTAATCGAAGCGGGTCATGCCGTCACTGTTTGGAATAGAAATAGCGCACTGGCATCACCTCTAGTGGCGTTGGGTGCCATACAATCAGAAACTCCTTGTGCAGCCGCACGAGAAGCGGATTTTGTAATCAGTATGTTACGAGATAATGAAGCCTCCCAATCCGTTTGGTGTAACCCAATTAATGGCGCAATTTTAGGTCTCAAGGCCAATGCTATTGCTATTGAATGTTCAACCCTTTCGGTTGAATGGGTTAGGGCTTTGAGTCAAACTTGCGCTGATAAAAATATTGTTTTTCTCGATGCGCCTGTTGCAGGTTCTCGGCCACAAGCAGAGGCATCCCAGCTAATATTTTTTGTCGGCGGTGAAAAACAAAGTTTTGAAAAAGCCCTACCAATATTTAATTTAATGGGCAGTACTAGCCACTACGCAGGATTATCTGGTGCAGGCGCTAGTATAAAACTTGCTGTTAATAGTTTATTTGGTATTCAATTATCTACCATTGCAGAGTTAATTGGATTATTTAATGTAACTGGGATTGATGCAAATCAAGCTATAGACATAATTACGTCCACACCAGTTTGCAGTCCTGCGACAAAATTGGCCGCAAGAGCCATGTTAGCCAAAAGTTTTTCACCTATGTTCCCTATTGAGCTGGTCAGAAAAGATTTTTCCTATGCAGTAGCAACAGCCCAAGCTTACGGAACAGAACTACCATTAACACATGCAGCAGAGAATATATTCCAAACAGCAATCAAAAAAGGTTTTGGGGAAGATAATATTACGGGAATTTCACAATTGTATAACTCACACTAATAATTGGTCTAATAAGTATTTTTTCTATAACAAAACGAATCTTTAGTAAATATATTATGTTCTCAATGTAAGGTAAGAATAATGGGTATTTAAGCTAGCTAGATTATATCTTGTTACATTATAAATTTTAAAACGGTGTGCTGTGACTTTTTCACTTTCACCCTACCACTGAATTCGTTGGAAAAATTATTCGGCAGAATTCGTCACAAATATTGTCATTCAAAACACCAAGAAAAGAATATTCCTTTTATTATAGAAACTGATTAATGTAGGTAAGCGTGCGATTAACTGCACGCTTACGCTATACTTTAGCATATAACCATGGAAAATAACGCATGCATCATCTAATGACTGTTTCTTCTATGTTTACGATACTTATTCCTAAACTTAAATTTTCTATTTTCTGATGAAATATCCTCATCAACTTCACATGCGGCCATAACTCGGGCTGGACCACCGGTCCCTCCAACATGCTTTAATGCACCCACCATTAAATAACAATCATCATTCTTATTATCCACCTTCGCTAGCTCGGTGAGATTAGCTAGGTTTTCGACTATTAATATATCTCGCTGATACAAACGTACATGGGCTGGCCAAGCGTTACCCCAATTATCGTCAATGCCTTTAGCACCTTCACCAGAATCGGTACTAAAACTGTCTGCTGCAATACCAGATATCTTCACTCCCTTACGATCCATAATATCAATCAATTTACCAATTGCCTCCGCTGTGAATCCTGGGTGATTTAACCCATTAACATACTCAGACGTATTCCAGTCCTCAGTGCCAGAAAAATAAAACTGATCCCAACCTACTCGAGCGACCACCCAAACACCGTCTTCAATCTTATCAGCTACTTGTGTAATATCGGAAGCACGTACAGTAGCTCGTGAAGAATCGGAAAAATCAGTAATTAAAATATCGGGGCTGGGTTTGCCACCATTTTTTTCCAACTCCATCTTGACTCGGTCAGATACATCAACCAGAACAATTTTGCCACTAAGCTGTTCAGTTGTTAACTGATGAGCGGCTTTGCGATTAAAATTGGGAACTGATTTCGGTTCAAGACTAACTTCATTATTAATATAATGATTCGTGCTATTAAAACTTGTTCCATTGTGTTCTTCAATTAAAATTGCTTTAGAACTGAAGTAACCCTCGTTTGTTTTCCAATCATCAGCCAGATATAAAATAGCCTGTTGATAAAAGCCAGCGATTGGTGTGCTATGGGCAATTGGTTTTGATAAATTTGGTGTGGGTTTAGTGGGATCATCATTTAAAATAGGTTCAAATGTCGGTATTTCGTGTGTTAAATCAATAAACCTCAACTCAGCCGATGCTATTTTAGTCGTTAAACTAGTGATAGTAAGAATTGCTAATAATACTGTGTAATTAATTTTCATTTTTTTCTTTCTCTTCAGTCGTTTTTTCTCGAATAAAACAAAATTTTAATTTAGTCTCTATATGTAATAAAGTACATAAATTGACAAATACTTATGAAGAAATTTCACTAATGGATAAAATAAGGTTGTTGCGTTTTTTTTTGGCAGTTATCGATCACGGTAGTTTTTCTGCTGCAGCCCAGCAATTAGCAGTATCTCCTTCAACTGTCAGCAAAGCGATTCAACGGTTGGAACAAACGATAGGTATTCAATTGTTCCAACGTAGTACACGTCATCTTCGTTTGACGACAGAAGGAGAACAATACGGCTTCCAAACACGCTCACTACTGGAGCAATTAGATACCTGTGACCAAAATATTAAACAGAAGAATGATGTACCCAAAGGTAAATTACGTATCAGCGTACCAATTTCATATGGGCGGTTGTATGTACGGCCATTACTAAAATCGTTTAATCAATTGTATCCAGATATTAATATTGAATTATCCTACGACGACCGGTATGTCGATATCATAGAGCAAGGATTTGATGTTTGTATTCGTAGCGGTACTGTTTCTGATAGTCGGTTAATTATTCGACAACTTAGCCCAATTGACTTTTTAATTTGCGCCTCACCCACGTACGTGAAACACCACTCAATGCCCAAATCTGCTAGGGAGTTTAAGCAGCATCCCTGGATACGTTTTCGCTACCAACAAACTGGCCGATTAATGCCCATTATGATGCCTGGGCGCCCCAGTCATAAAGAATTTGATCCAGATCAATCCTATATTGTCGATGATGGTGAAGCACTTGTAGAGTTATGTGCTGATGGCTTAGGATTAACTCAAATGCCACACTTCATTGCTAGAAATGGGCTTCTTGATAAACGCGTTGTGGCATTATTTCCATCATTTCACCCAAACGGTTATGGCGTATTTGTGTTGTACCCTAAACGGAATTATTTGCCAGAGCGAGTTAAAGTATTTGTCGATTTCTTATGCCAACAGATCGAGCAACTCGATGAAACACCCCGTAGTACATGGGCTCGAGCAATTTAGCACATTATAAATACAAACGTATTTTCTATTTCAGATTATGGGTATATCCTGGTATCACTGATATGAGTTTGCTATATTTTTAGCACAAAACACGTCTTTAGAATACTTATCACCAACACAAAAATTACAATATCGGTCATTGGATATTTACCACCAATTTTATTATTCTAAACGGCTGTCATCTGAATAATCAATGTGATATCTATAATAAATTAAATCACAAACATATTTTACAGTCTCATCTTTTTTTGTATTTTACTAAAATAGTAACAACTCACCGGTACAATAATATTAATTCGCACATAAACTGGCAGGCACATTCATTTCTGCACAAAAATAAGTAGCAGCCAAATCAATTTCTGTAGGTGTAAGATGTTTAAATAGTTCAGGAGGCATTTTTCTAATATCATTCCCATCCATACGCAAGCGAGAAATCGCCGCTAAAATTACTTCATCTCGTTGTATGCCTGATAGGTAACCACCATTTAGGTCACTCATTTTTGTCAGATCTATATTAAAGCGAGCACGGCTGATAGTTTGGTCCAGTTTAGAATTATGACATTGTGCACAGGCTTCTGTAATGATGCCTGCACCGTCTAATCCGGCTTTTACTTGAAATCCCATATCTCTAGCTGCTTCATCAAGAAATACCTGTCGAATATCTGGCAAATCAGCGACAGGTAGTAAGCCATTTGTATACTGATCTAACTTATCTCCCATGGATTTTAATTTCAGTTCATCTGTAACCTTTACATCGTGGTATGGAACAGGAATAAATTCACCTCGCACACTGGCTTCATAAATGATGTCCCAAGTAGCGCTTTGTCCTGGTGGCATGTTAAGTATAGGTTGCATGGGGTTGAAATTTTTCACTTCTTGTTCAATATTTTTGGAGTCAAATTGATTGGGTTGAGTTCCAACTTTCCATGGTAGTGGGGAGGGAACTGGAACTGGTAGTGTTCCCGACGGTGGGGCTGGTGTCGGAGTAGGCGCGGTAAAGGCTGGAATACCCATTATTTCCGCAATAAATAGCTCTAGTAAAAAGGGGTCTGACATACCCACTAATGTTAAAGGAATATTTGCATAAAATTCTGAACTTCTATGTGCTAATGTGAAGTCATCAAACAGTGTTTGTCCACCTTCTGTCCACTGTGCAATATAATGAGTCCAGGGTTCATTTATTTCTTGCATGCGAGGAATCGATTTTGTACCTGGTCCTTCCGGCTGATGACAATGAAGGCAGTCGAATACCGTGTTTTGTAAATCTGTTTGACTATATATAGTGTAATTTGTCCAGTTTAACTCCACGTTTCGTGTTAATAAGTCACTATTTCCACACTGATTATTGATATTGCATGCTTGCTCAAATACCAATAAATAAAAGAACAAATCTCCAGTGGTTCTATCCATAGTAAACAATTCGACAAATTGTTCCCCTCGTGCAAAACCCATCGCTAGAATATCAGGGGTAGAAGCAGAAGGTCTATTAATTCCGAATGAAAAGAAGATGGCCCGTGGATTAATTGATGAAACATAACGAGCAATTAAGGAAGTAGAATGTGTCAGTAATGTAAAAGGTGTGAAGTCAGGGCTAAAATTAGGATCAATGGTTAATTTCAATTGTGCTTGTAAATCGCCTAGAGAATTAATGGTCGGTGCAGGTTGTGCACAAAACACGTCATTGATTAAATCATCACGAGTGATGCCCTTCAACTCCGCACACAAGGCACTCATTTGTTCAGCACCTTGGGGTAACGATGCTAAAGGATTATGTAAATTTGTTACAGTAATAGCAGAAGTAAAACCTTGAGAGATATACGCTGCAACTTCTGTTGCACAGACACCTGTACATAAGGTAGGGTCTGCCGGTGGCATAGTCGTTGATATTAATACGATCAGTTCTTCTTGGGATAGACTTGCACGAATGGGTGGTATGGTAATATTTCCGTTCCCCTGCGCACCATGACAGGACTCACAACTGGTTTGATACTGTGTCTGACCAGATTGCGAAAACGCCGCCTTCCAATCCTTTATCGCTTGACCCAGTGTTAAACTATTTTCATCACAATTATTCCAACAATTATGAAGCTGATCACTGAGTTTCTTGACTATTTTAGACGTATCAGGCGAAGATAAATTGACTAATGAAAACGCATCAATATCTGCCAGCGCTAGATTTTTATCATTGTTTGCAAATTGTGGAACAATGCTGCCAGCACTACCATGACACTCACCACAATGGTTTTTTAGTAAGGGATACAAAGTGGTCTCAAATGTTGATGCTCTCGTGATAACACGTGACTTAACCATTGTATTTGTTTGTTGATATTCCAAGGAATTATGAGGAGACTCAATTGAATTTATGTCTTCATTACTGGAACAACTCATCAATAATAGTAAAGAAAAGAAAATTAATATAACCAGTGCATATTTTTTATTGATATTGAGATAAGGCATGAAAATTTTCTCCCCTAGAATGAAAATTTACAGCTGTAAAATTAAATATTATTTTTCTAAGTCTTAATTACCCCAAAGCTTTTCCCAGATAATTAATAATTACGGATAAATCAGAAAACTACGTCAAATAGAATACATCAGACGAAACATCGAGAAGCGAAATTAATTCAAAAAATAAGTAAAAATAATATACGTCTATAGCTTGTGCGAAAATTCATCGGCGAGATTAAAAAGACATCCTTGTTTGATGAGAATTGCCAAGTATTACCTGCCAATTTCCAGTTCCTGCCTGCAATGCTGAATCTACAAGCTGAAACTAAATTGAATTTTTATAAAATATGCATGAATTTGCGCTTAATCTCAACAAAAATAGACATGGCCAGGCTACAATTGATTCATTAGGGAAACAGCAAAAAGTAATTATGGATACAAGTAAGGACAAAAAAATGTCGCATTCCATATGCTAAAAGATTAAAATCTATCCTATGACAGCTCTTAATCCCGTTTTAATTCTACAACTACGCCCCGAAGATGCTACCGCCGACAGCGAATATGCCTGCCTCCTTAAATATGGTGGTTTACGGATTGAGGATACATCAAGAATACGTATCGAAAAACGTGGAATCCCTGACAACCTAAATCTTAAAGATTATTCCGCGATCATTGTTGGTGGCAGCCCATTTGACATCAGTACCCCGGAAAATGAAAAATCAGAGATACAGAAAAAAATAGAGTCTGACTTTAACAAACTAATGAAACATGTTGTGACGCTGGATTTCCCTTTTCTTGGTGCTTGTTCCGGCAATGGCTTGCTCGGCAATTATCTCGGCACCCGTATTTCTAAAACCTATGGAGAACCTGTAAGTTGCGTCACCTTGGACATTACCGAAGAAGGCAAACAGGATAAATTACTATCAGGTTTTCCCGAAAAAATAGATGTTTTGCTCGGTCATAAAGAGGCTGTTGATAACACACCCACTGGTGCAACCTTGCTTGTGACCGGGAACGATTGTCCGGTGCAAATGTTTCGCGTTGGAAATAACGTATATGCCACCCAATTCCACCCGGAAGGAGACGCCGCAGAATTCATGTTGCGAATCGATATATATCAGAATCACGGCTATTTTGAACCACATGAAGCCGAAGAACTAAAAATGCAAGTCAGTCAGAAGCCTACCCCATATGCCCATGAGATACTTAAGCGCTTTGTCGAAAATTATTTTGTCCGGAAGAAATCAACATAACCCACCAATGCCAGCACCAATGATCATTCCATTCACAAGTAATTCCTCCCATATTATATCTTAATTGCAGTTTCTAGTTTTTAAACAAGCTAACTATCTTCGGTACTCAGTGGAGAAATGAGGCTAACTAAAACGATTATTCCTTGCTGAGATGTGCGAGCGTGTGCGCATGTTTTTCCCAATTTTTTCCATCAAATTCTTCAATATGAATTGTAGCCGGTAAATCATCGAAACAACGAACATTTACATCGTACCCATCCGGATTAGAACGAGGAATATAATAAGATTTAATTCCACATGTCTTGCAAAACAGGTGTCTTGCTTCACCAGTATCAAATGTGTAAGTGCTTAAGCTTTCACTACCTTGAACAAGATTGAATTTAGAACGAGGAACAATCAGATGAAGAAATCCTGTTTTAGAACAAATTGAGCAATTGCATTCCTGGCACTCAACTTCTTCGGGTGCTTCAACCTCAAAACGCACTTCTCCACAATGACAACCGCCTTTGTATATCATCTAACCTCTACCCTTTTTCATTTCCGTTAATAATAGCGTTTTTTCTAACATTTTCATTCCCAAAGGAATAATCGATTTTTATAAGGGAACGTAACGAAAATTCAGAAGTGAATGACAAATCACAATTTAGGAATGGGGGTTGGTAAGGCGAAACCTTAAAAATATTTCGCCTTCAATAGTCAATTCATCATCTTTAACAAAACCCAAACGTGTTACTGCATTTGAATTTGGCCGATTTGGCGGCAACAAGATGGTCATCGAAGGAAGGTTCATTTCGTTAAATGCTTGATCTTTAACTTTGTTGAAAACCTTTCGCCCCCACCCCCAAAATTTGGGATGGAGTACCAAGGCAAAATCAGCTTCTCCTTGTTCCGGTTGTATTCCTCCCCAGCCTGCAAATTCCCCTTTAATGAGGAAAGCCCAAGGGCCAAATCCAAACTCATCCCAAAGTCGTTTTTTTGTTCTTAAAAAAATTCGATAGTTTTCCGCTGAAAATTTTTCAGCAAGCAATGGCAAATGCTTACCTACGATATCATTATTCATTAGGTCAATAATTTGCTCCTCTTCTATTTCAAAAAGATGAACAAATTCAATCTCGTCCATTAAATAACCCTTTACACATACATTACTATAAAATTGTTGGGCAGTCAGTTGATAATCAGATCTGAATTATTGACACCCATCATCTCATCCAATTGTTCTTGTTTTAAATTATGTTCAATGTGGTTTTCACGATCCTACTATTTTTAATAGATTCACCATCGACTGACATACCCACAAACTGCCCTTCCACAATGTAATCCCCTAGATCAATGAGCGAATCATCTCGAGACAATCTTTGATTCCAATCTTCACCCCAACCCTCCAAAACTTCTCCGGGTTGTAATGTAAATTCAACCGCAATTAAAACCGTTGGTCGCCCAACATCGGTCCATACAGTGATATTAGATTGATCTCTTATGTAAAAATCACTTATTGCCGGTGAACCAAACTGTAATTGTATTGGTTCTGGTGATATATTTTTTAACCTAAGTTCAAATCGAATTACTTCCCCTTGTGTAAAAGTATTCGCACTCTGGCCAAATTGATCTATTAAAATTATCGAGACTTCAAATTTTGAGTCTTTCTGATCGATGTGCAAACATCCGCATAGAAACAAACAACCAATAACAAGACTTATATGTTTTATTGGGTTTAGATAGTAATACATGTTATTATTTTAACTTAAATCAACTTTACTTGACTAATTTAATCGATACGATTAACTTGTCTCACTAAATCAAATAAAGCATCAATATCGGAAAATAGATCCTTCTCTGATGTTCCTGCTTTTGTTTTCACTAATAACCCCTGTAACGTAGTATTTAATAACGAAGCCATTTGAGAAACATCTGTTTTTTTATTTAGTTCATTCCTATCAATCGATTGCTGCAATAAATCCGTGAATATTATCTCAATTTGACGCCATACTTGACGTATTTTTTCAGCCATCGCTAAATCATGCGGACCCAATTCTATCGCCGTATTATTAATAAGGCAGCCCTGTAATTGGCCATCCAAACTTTGTCTAATAAACCCTTTGAAAGCGTTTTGTAAATTTATTAGTGGTGAATTATCTAATGCCAAAAGTGAACGTAAATATTTAAGCGTATTATCAATGTAGCGATTAATACTGGCTTCAAATAATTCATTTTTATTACCGTAGGTCTGATACATACTTGCGCGGTTTATTCCCATAGCATCTACAAGCTGTTGCATAGAGGTTGCTTCAAACCCTTTCTCCCAAAAAAGTGTAAGCGCTTTGTCTAAAACATTGTCATGGTCAAATTGTTTATTCGGTCCTGCCACATCTCTACCTTTCAAAAATTAAGGATAAATTGCCAGCATAAAATTAATGTTGACAGTTAAGTTTCATTGTGGAATGATCATTCCATCTTGGAACGATGATTCTAAGTAAGGCAATTATACGTTAAACTTGGGAAAAGGAAAGCATAATGAGCAATTATCAAATAGCGAATGTCGGCGAAATGGGCAAATTAAGTCAGCATATTTTTAAGATTGAAGGCACACCACTTTCAATACCGGGCAAGATTTTTTTGAGTAATTTAGTTAAATTAAATTCGATGGAAGTATCATTAAATACCGCGTTAGCTGGCACTGGGATGGATTTTTTTCACAAGCACAAAGATCATGAAGAAGTATATATTTTCATCTCCGGCCAAGGTGAAATGTCAATCGATGATGAAATATTTCAGATAAAGGAAGGTTCAATTGTTAGCGTCAAACCAGAGGCAAAAAGATCATGGTGGAACACTGGCGATACTGAATTACGCTATATCGTTATTCAAGCACCCCAAGACGGCATCAAAGCTTCCGGCATTGAAGATGGTGAAATAGTCGAAGGAAAAGTCCCTTGGCATCAATAAAGTAATCTTGAATAAGCGTTGCTATTGGTAAATATAAACAATAGCAATGTTTGTTCATTGGAACTTAATAATGCCTGTAGAGAAATATCAACTAATAAAAAATCGCTAATTTATTTATGCGGACAGTACATAACAAACGCTCATGATGCGTTATGCTGAATACTAAAGGTGACTCAGACCTGATTTCATTCCTTAGCGAGAAACCAATGTCTAGTCCTGTTTGAAAAGGCGACCAGTGTTAACATAACAGGGACTTCGACTAGCACACCAACCACTGTTACTAGAGCCGCACCTGATTGCAAACCAAACAACGAAATAGCAACAGCAACCGCTAACTCAAAAAAGTTAGAAGTACCAATCAAAG